>Ga0326511_10000643_pt1 | contig 30757 bp, 18 predicted proteins | sample 0_2496_0518_D_FD_203701 | JGI IMG/M metagenome (GOLD analysis project Ga0326511, IMG submission 203701) | Bovine rumen microbial communities from UC Davis, California, United States - 0_2496_0518 | ecosystem: Host-associated > Mammals > Digestive system > Stomach > Rumen | place: USA...
CCGGCGGCGTTTAGTTGGCTGAGGCAGTCCTTCGTATAGTTGTAGAGCTGTTCGGACAACTGCGCATCGGAGAGCTGTGCCCATGCGGCGGGCGTCCATTGTTTGGCAGGATCGGCCCAAGTGTCGCTGTAATGGAAATCGAGCAGCAGCGACAGACCGGCGTCCTTGATACGCTTGCCTAATTTCTTCACGTATTCCAAATCCTGGCATACGCCCTTGTCACTGTCTTTTGAGGGATCGACAAACAGGCGTACACGCATGGTGTTCCATCCTTGCTCCTTCAAAAACGTAATCAGGTTGTTGATGGCCTTGCCATCGCGGTCAAAGTATTGCGCCTTTTGCGCCTCGTACTGAGTCAGCATCGAGATGTCGCCACCCACGTAGCGTGACTCGCTTAGTGGCGTATCGGGTTGGGTGGGCTGGACGGTTGTCGTGTCTTTAGGTTGTGTGCTGGTGGTGTCGGGGGTTTCAACGATCTCAGGCTTGTTAGGAACAGATGGTTCATCATCATCATCACCACAGGCAGAAAACGAGCATAGTCCAACGAATGCTGTCAGAAGGAAGTACTTGATATTCATTTTGATTTGTTTATGTTTGTAAGATTTTGCTGCAAAGTTACGAAAAGTCGAGAGCAAAACAAAAGAAATCATTCTTTTTTTTGCCGAGACACAGAAGTTTCCTTGAGCGAAGCGAAAAATTTCGCCATCTTTGATGGTAATGTGATAAAAAACGTATAATGTTTTAAGTTTATTTATTTAAATTCTTGGTTGTCTTTTGCCGTATATTTGTTAATTTTGCAGCCGAAATAATGCGAAAGTCTATAAAACAAATCATCAATATTCTATTCTTTTGGTTCATTTCGCTACTAACGATGGTTCCATTGGAAAGTGCTGCAGCCGCATCTGAAGATGCTGAGGCAGAGTCATTGCGGTGCCAGTTGGTAGAAGCTCAACAAGAGATTTCTTATTGGAAGTGGGCTTTGACGGGAGTTACGGCCCTCTACATTTTTATATATATTATGGGACGTCGCCGACTGGTGCGCAAGATATGGAAGCGTAACAAGCAATTGCGTTCCGCCCTCGCCCAGGCTGATGAGGCCAACCGTATGAAGGCTGCTTTCATCCGTAGCGTCAGTCATGAGATACGTACTCCCCTCAACGCCATCAATGGCTTCTCCCAGTTGCTTTGTTCTCGCGACTATGAGTTCGGTGAGGAGGAGAAGGAGGATATGCGCAAGCGTATATCGGAAAGCACGGAGACGATTACCTCTATCATTAACGAACTGCTGCAGTTGGCTCAGGGTGAGAGTCAGAGTGTGGCCAGATTGCAAGACATTAGGCCCAATGAAATCTGCAGGGCCGTCGTGAATGCTTCTCAATTGCTCAACAATAAGAAACTCGAGCTGTGGTTTGAAAGCAACGTTAGCGATGAATATACACTTCGTAGTAATCACGAACTGGTTTCGCAGATACTGACCAAGATGATGGACAATGCCATGAAGTTCACTGATCATGGCAAGGTGCAAATGATTTGCACCAAAAAGGGCAAGCATCTGGAAATTAGCGTAACGGATACGGGTATAGGCGTCCCAAAGGCCAAGCGAGCCGCGATTTTCGAGAATTTCGTCAAACTCGACGACTACAAGGTTGGCATCGGCCTTGGCCTCCCCATCTGCCGTCGTTTGGCCCGCACCCTTGGCGGAGACATCATTCTTGATGCAGAATACACTAACGGCAGTCGATTTATCCTCCAACTGCCCTGTTAGCCCCCCTGTTTGAGTAAAAAGTTGTAGAAATATTTGTAGATTCAAACAAATATTCGTACCTTTGCAGCCGATTTCGGAAAATCCGACGCATCTATCAACGTTTTTCGCTGTGATTAAGGCGATTATGCGTGGAAAAGATGTTAATAATCAAACAACATTAATCACAATTAACAACAATGTATCTCGACACAGCTAAAAAGCAAGAGATTTTCGGCCAGTACGGCAAGAGCACCACTGACACAGGTTCAGCTGAGAGCCAGATTGCCCTGTTCACCTATCGTATCAAGCACCTCACCGAGCACTTGAAGAACAACCACAAGGACTTCGTGACTGCACGTTCACTGACCATGATGGTAGGTCGTCGCCGCAAGCTGCTGAAGTATCTCTATGTCAATGACATCAATCGCTACCGTGCTATCGTAAAGAAACTCGGTCTGCGTAAGTAATTCTTCTACTGTAGTAGATTACAGTAAAGCAAAAACTCCGCACCTCAATACAGTGCGGAGCTTTTGTTTTTTCAACTAATAACATTGTAATGCCAGAATCTAATTTTGTTGACTACGTAAAAATAGTGTGCCGTTCGGGCAAGGGCGGTCGCGGGTCGATGCACCTGCGACATGTGAAATATAACCCTAACGGAGGTCCTGACGGGGGAGATGGCGGCAAAGGAGGCAGCATCATCCTGCGTGGTAACCATAATTACTGGACCCTGTTGCACCTGAAATATGAGCGCCACATCTTTGCCGAGCATGGAGGAAATGGCGGCAAGGACAAGTGTCACGGCACAGATGGCAAGGACATCTACATCGATGTGCCGCCGGGCACCGTTGTGTATAATGCCGAGACGGGAAAGTTTGTTTGTGACGTGGCCTACGATGGTCAGGAGGTGTTGTTGTTGAAAGGTGGACGTGGAGGATTGGGCAACTTTCAGTTCCGTACTGCCACTAATCAGGCTCCCCGATATGCACAGCCAGGTGAGCCGATGCAGGAAATGACGGTCATACTTGAGCTGAAACTGTTGGCCGACGTAGGTCTGGTGGGCTTCCCCAATGCAGGCAAGTCGACGCTGGTCTCGGCATTGTCTAATGCGAAACCGAAGATTGCCAACTATCCCTTTACCACGATGGAACCGAGTCTCGGCATAGTGGGCTATCGCGACGGCAAGTCGTTTGTAATGGCCGATATTCCCGGTATTATTGAGGGAGCCAGTGAGGGTCGTGGCCTTGGACTGCGCTTTTTGCGTCACATCGAACGTAACTCACTGTTACTCTTCATGGTACCAGGCGATACCGATGACATCAAACGTGAATACGAGATTCTGCTCAACGAGTTGTGCCAGTTCAATCCTGAGATGCTGGACAAGCATCGTGTGCTGGCTGTGACAAAGTGCGACTTACTCGATGAGGAGCTCATTGAGATGCTCCGCGAGACGTTGCCCCAAGACCTTCCGGTGGTGTTTATTTCGGCAGTCAGCGGCTTAGGCCTCGAAGAACTGAAAGATGTTCTATGGCGTGAATTGAATGCTGAGAGCAACAAGTTGCAGACCGCGATGGCTGAGGACACCCTTGTTCACCGTGACAAGGATATGACCCGTTTTGCCGAGGAACAGGAAGACGAGAGACAGCGGATTGGCGGTCTTTGGCTGGGAATGGGCGAAACGGATGATATTGAAAACATTGAGGATGTGGACGAACTCGATGACTTCGAGTATGAGGAGGAAGAGTAATGGGGATGGATAAGGTGCTTAGGATGCTTGTTCTTGGTGTCGTAGCCTTTCTTGTCCCCAGTGTTTCAAGGGCACAGTCTACGAACTACAAAGCGGCCGACCCGTTTGGGGGAGGCAACACCTTTACACTCTACTTAAGCCGCATAGCACCTGACGAATGGTGTTATCCGCTTCCAAAGGGTAAGGTCATCAGTCGATATGGCGGACGTGGGGGCTACTATCATAAGGGTACTGACATAAAGTCATTTGCCAAGGACAGCATCCTTGCCGCTTTCGATGGCATCGTCACTATGTCTCAGCCATTTGCTGGTTATGGCAACTGCATTATTATTCGTCATAGCAATGGGCTTGAGACACTCTATAGCCACAATTATAAAAACCACGTCAAGGTGGGGGAGTTTGTTCGTGCTGGCCAGTTTATTGCATTGACAGGTCGAACGGGACGCGCCAGCACCGAGCATTTGCACTTTGAAGTACATGTGGGCGGTCACCCCATCAATTCGGCCATCATCTTTGACCATGAAACCCACCGTTTGAAGACAGATAGTCTTCTTTTTACCAAGGGAGGAGGAGTAAAAATAGTGGAACTGCTCAAATAGCTAAAAAAATTTTACTAATAGTACCTTAATTTCAGAAAAATTAATTAACTTTGCAGCGAAATCAACATTGGCGTCTATTCGTGACCCCTTTTTGCTATTATTAATTAAAATATCTAATTCCTATGCAGAAAAGATTTATCTTTCTGATGACTATGTTGTTAACACTTTCGCTAACAGCTATGGCACAAATCACCACTTCAAGTTTAGCTGGTAAGGTGACTTTTGAAGGTAGTGAGGAAACTATCATCGGAGCTACGGTTCAGGCTGTACACGAGCCTTCGGGTACACGCTATGCTGCCGTTACCAACGTGAACGGTCGCTTCTCTATTCAAGGTATGCGTACCGGTGGCCCTTATGCAGTGACTGTCAGCTATGTTGGGTATCAGCCTAAAACGCTGAAGAACATCATCCTACAGTTGGGTGAAACCTATCAACTCGATGTGTGGCTTTCAGAGAATGCTAACGAGTTGACCGAAATCGTCATTAGTGGTAAGGCTTCGAAGTTCACTGCTGAGAAGACTGGTGCTTCGACCAACATTACTGCTGCACAGATTACCAATCTGCCTACGGTTTCACGCAGTATCACTGATGTGACGCGCCTTTCACCTTATGGAGGCAACGGCATGAGCTTTGCCGGTAGTGATGGTCGTACTGCTAACTTCACCGTTGATGGTGCTAACTTCAACAACAACTTCGGCCTCTCTGACAAACTGCCTGGCGGTGGCAACCCTATTTCGCTTGACGCTATTGAGGAGCTGCAGGTGGTTATCTCGCCTTACGACGTGCGTCAGACCAACTTCATTGGTGGTGGCGTGAACGCTATCACGAAGTCGGGTACCAACACGTATCGTGGCACAGCCTACCTGTATCATCAGAATGAGAACCTGCGTGGCGACGCTATCGAGCGTGAACAGCTTCCCAGCACTCGTGAAAAGGATCAGAAGACTACTTATGGATTCACCCTGGGTGGCCCTATCATCAAGGATAAGTTGTTCTTCTTCGTGAACGGCGAAATGTCAAAGATTCCTTCGGTGGTTAATCGCTGGCGTGGATCGACCGATGGCGTAGCCGATGAGAAGAACTTTATCTCACGTACCACGCTGGCCGACCTGGAGGCAGTTTCTAACTATGTGGCTAATAAGTATGGTTACAATACGGGTTCATGGACAAGTTTCCCTGCCGATGAAGACAACTATAAGTTGCTGGCTCGCTTGGACTGGAACATCACTGACCAGCACCATCTGGCTCTGCGCTATAACTATACGAAGAACCGCTATTGGTCATCACCCAACGCCACTTCCATGGACGGTGGTACCCGTATGAGTGGTGCTCGTATGTCGCAGTACTCTATGTCGTTTGCTAACTCGATGTATGCTATGGACAACCTGGTGCACTCTTTCTCACTCGACTTGAATAGCCGTCTGTCTGAGAATCTGTCCAACCAGTTCCTGGCTACCTACTCGAAGCTGGACGATATCCGTGCTACCGATTCTTCTGAATTCCCCTTCATCGACATTACCAAGGACGGTAATAACTACATGGCTTTAGGTTATGAGTTGTTCACTTGGAACAACGCCGTTCACAACACTATCTGGAACGTGAAGGATGACATTACCTACTATTTAGGCACCCATAAGATTACTGCTGGACTCAACTACGAGCACCAGATGGCCGATAACCAGTACATGCGTAATGGTACGGGTTACTATCGTTACAACTGGGAAGATGGTATGACCGTTGACCAGCTGTTTAATCAGACTCCTGAAATCTTCTGTCTGACCTATGGCTACGGTGGTGAGAGCAAGCCTGCTGCTAGAGTGCAGTTTAACAAGGCTGGCGTTTATGCTCAGGATGATTGGAACATCAACGACAAGTTGAAGTTGACCTATGGTCTGCGTGTCGACGGTCTGTTCTTCAACAATGGTGACCTGCTGACCAATGGTGTGCTTGCCTACGATGCAGCTGGCAATGTTGATCCCGCCAACAGTAAGGGTATTATTGCCCTCGACTACGACGGACGTCGCATCGACACTGGCAAGTGGCCTTCTAACAGCATCACACTGTCTCCGCGTTTTGGCTTCACCTACGACGTCTTTGGCGATAAGTCATTGAAGGTCCGTGGTGGTACCGGTCTCTTCTCTGGTCGTCTGCCTCTTGTGTTCTTTACCAATATGCCTACCAATGGCGGTCTGGTACAGTATCAGGCACAGCTCAACCAGAAATCTAAGATACCTGATGGCTATACGGGTGCTTACACCACAGATGCCAAGGGCAATAAGTATGTGGACATGAGCCAGTTTGCCGGAGGTCCAATGACCACCGTTTCGCAGATGATTGATAAGCTCGCAGGTATGGGATTCCCCCAGCAGGTTACCTCTGACATGGGTAGCGTTCCCTCTGCCATCTCGGCTGTCGATCCCGACTTCAAGATGCCTCAGGTTTGGAAGAGCAGCATTGCTGTTGACTACCAGATTCCAGTATCGTTCCCCTTCACTGCGACGGGTGAGTTCATTTTCAACAAGACTATTAATGGTGTGTGCATCAGCGACTGGTCAATTCCTTCTGTAGGTGGATTCTCTCGCTTCAATGGTGCCGACAACCGTCCTATCTATCCCGCTGGTTTCCGTACCAATACCAAGGCATTCGTTCTGGAGAACACCTCGAAAGGCTACGGCTGGAGTGCCAACGTAACTTTGAACGCTCAGCCTGCTGAGTGGATCAGCTTGATGGCAGCTTACACCCACACCGTTTCGAAGGAAATCACTGGTATGCCTGGTTCGGCTGCTGAGAGTGCCTTCACTTATGTACCCACCAGTCAGGGCCCGAACAACATCCCCTTGCATAATTCGCAGTATGTAACTCCTGACCGTATCGTGGCCAATGCTACTATCCATGACAAGAGTGGCAACCACTATTCTCTTATCTACGAGACTTGGCGTGGTGGTTTCAACTACTCGTACATGATGGTCAACGACATCAATAGCGATGGCTATAATTACGATGCCATTTATGTGCCCACCGATCAAGAGGTGGCTTCGGGTGCCTTCCGCTTCGTGAGCGAAGATGACAAGACCCGCTTCATGGACTATGTGCATAATGACAATTACCTGAAGGATCATCAGGGTGAATATGCAGAAGCCTACAGTGTCTACTCTCCTTGGGTACATCGTGTTGACTTCGCTTACAAGCACGACTTCAAACTGGCCGTTGCCAATACCACTCACCGCCTACAGCTTTCGCTCGACGTGAAGAATGTGCTCAACCTGTTCGACTCTTCATGGGGCGTTTCTAAGTATCTCAATCCTGCAATCGGTTCTGAGGCACGTATCCTGAAGTATGAGGGCGTCGATGCCGACGGCTATGCCACCTTCTCAACGCCGAAGTCCATCAGTGGCAGCACCGAAACCTTTGTTCCTTATCACAACATTGGTCAGTGCTGGTATGCTTCCGTTGGTCTGAAGTACTTCTTTAATTAAGTGATTATTGATAATTGAAAATTGAAGATTATGAACAAGATATTCAAATTATTGTGTGCTTGTCTGGTAGGATGTGCCACAAGTAATGTTCTTACAAGTTGCTCTACCGACGATGACCCCATCTATCTTGGTGAGGTGACAGTATCTTCCTCATACGTGTCTGTACCGCAGACGGGCGGAAAGGCTACGATTACCATTGATGCTAAAAGTGACTGGGCTTTTGCCTCACAGCGTTGGATTGCAGGAAAGGACACCACCTTTGCCGCTGCTCCAAAATGGCTCACACTGAGCGTTACCCAAGGTGCAGCTGGTAAGACCGAGGTGACTTTCTCTGCTGAGAACACCCTTGATGGTCGTACATGTGAACTGTTGCTCGATTGTGCTGGTAGGACGCAACGCATCAACGTGATTCAGGGTCTGGCCACTGTCTCCACCGCTACCTGTGCTGAGGTGATTGCCGGTCCGGATTCTAAGACCTATCGTGTTTCGGGTACGGTGAAGTCGATAGCCAACACCACCTATGGTAACTGGTATTTGGTAGATGAAACTGGTGAAGTCTATATCTATGGTACGCTCGACAAGAGCGGAGCCGAGAAGAACTTCCTCAGCCTGGGCATTGAAGTAGGTGATGAAGTGACTGTAGAAGGTCCGAAGACTACCTACAATGGTACTGTCGAGTTGGTCAATGTCACGGTGCTCAACATCAATAAGTCATTGATTAAAGTTGAGGAGGTTTCATCCACAGATCCTCTGCCTGTAGAGGGTGGTGACCTGATCGTGAAGTTGGACATTAAGGGTAATGGCCTTGAGGTGGATATTCCTGCTGAAGCCAAATCCTGGCTTGCCATGAGCAGTGTTTCCCAGAATGAGGTGACCTTCCGAGCTCTGCCCAATGAGGGTGGTGATCGTGAGACCACAGTGGTGTTCCGCACCAGCGATGGCAAGAAGTCTTACACTTGCGAAACCGTTATCAAGCAAAAAGGTGCTATTATTGCTGCTTCCGTTGCCGAGTTCCTCGCTGCCGAGGTGGGCAACACCCAGTATCGCCTGACGGGTATCATTACCAGTGTGGCTAAAGCAACGTATGGTAACATTTATCTCCGTGACTTCAGTGGTGAGGTTTATGTCTATGGCATTGGTGCCAAGGGCGACTTTGAGAAACTGGGTCTGAAGGAAGGCGACGTTGTGACGCTTGTTGGCAAGCGTGGTGAGTATAATGGTACCGCTCAGATGACAGGTGCCGTTTGCGAGGAGTCGATTTCTGTGAACGAAGTCACTATCAGCGAGTTCCTCACTAAGGAAGATAATCCCAATGTCTACTACAAGGTGACGGGCAAGCTTGCTGAGATTGCTAATCCGACTTATGGTAATGTCTACCTTGAAGATGGTGATGCCCGTGTTTATGTATATGGCTGCTATCCTGGTTGGGGTGCAACAGGCGATGCTCGCAAGAACTGTCTGGCCGATAAGGATATTACTGTCGGTGACAAGCTGACCGTTATCGGTGTTAAGTCGACCTATAATGGAACTGTACAGGTCTCTAATGGTGTTTACTTCTCACACGAGAAGGCCGAATAACCACAAAGCCCCTGATCTTCTATAGGAAATCCCCGTGTTGCATCCTTCGCAACACGGGGATTTCTCTATGATAGAGGTCTAACCGAGAGACCGTTGCTGGCATCCGCAATACAGTTGTAGCATAGCAGTTATAGTGATGTTTTGCACCCCAATTTATGTCGAAAAAAAGCATGGTAAAATTGGCTCGAGCCAAATCGCGATTTAGCTCGAGCCGGAAGTCGATTTGGCTCGAGCCAAAAAGACCTATGGCTCGAGCCACCTAATTCACTGAATTTTAAGGTGACTTTTCTGAGTCGGCTCAATCAATCAATTTAGCCGGCTCATTCAATCGTTTGAGCCGGCTCATTCGATCAATTGAGTCGGCTCAAAAATATATCGGTTTTCAAATTGTGGCTTTTATTGAATCTACATGGGCTCTATTTTGCCATCAACTTCTTTTTCCCCTTGATGTAGATTCCCTTGGATGCTGGGTCGTCGATGCTGCGACCTTGGAGGTTGTAGAGGCGCTCGCTCTGGGCGCTTGGCTCCGCCAAGGTGCTGATGCCTGTGCTACCGTTGCCGTAGCTGAGCAGGCGAACGTTGTCAACGTAGAGCAGGGTCTGGTTGGCGGCTCCCTGGCTTTGCGAAGACCTGTAGCCTATGGAGAGACGTACTTCGGACTCCTTGTCCAAAGTGAAGTCGAAGTAAAGCTGTTCCCAGGTGTTGGGTGCTGAAGGATAGCGACTGGTGAGGCTTCCTGTGCCGATGCCCACGCCGATGAGCGAGGTGTTGACATTGCCACCGCTGGTGGTGACCACTGTCCCGTTGTTCAATTGCTGGTTAGGGCACTCATAGCGGGCATCGAGCAGTACTCGGTACTTGCCAGCCGGGAGGATACATTTCTGCGTGATGGCATTGTCACCGCTGTCCCAGGAGTTTAGTACGGTGAGTACTCGGTCGCCACAGCCATCGTCAAGGATGGGTCGTGAGCAGCGTGCCGAGTAGTTACCCACGTTTGACGGGCTGACACAATACTGCGTCGAGCTGTAAGGCATGGAGTACATGCGGCAGAAGTTGGAGCCGCTCTTCAGCCCGTTGGCGGCCTCCCAGCCTATGACGGGAAGGATGTTTGGCCATTTTGCATTGGTGGCTGCAACCGTATTGACGTAGCACGGATTGTAGGTCACGCTACCTAACGTTACATTGCCGTCGGCTTTTCCGTAGGTCTCGTCCTGTTCGAACGAGGCATTGACGAGGTATTGCGAGGTGATGTCGTCGTAACCTTCCGTGAGGTTGTTTTCGCTGGTTTCAGGAAACCCGGCAGCTTCCTCGACCAGAAGCTCGCCTCCCACGATTGAAACTTTGAGTACTTGTGTCTTGAGCGTCACCTCCTTTGAAAGTTGCTTGCCAGCATCGTTGGCAGTGACCCACAGTTTGTTGCTACCCTTTATCAGGTTGAGTAGATAGATAGCGTTGGGGTTGCCCTCTTCCTGTATGGCTTCCAGTCCTGAGCCACTGATGAAGAACTTAATGGTATTGACAATGGAGTGGTTTTCTTCACAGGCGAAGGTAGCCGTTGCACCTGCATTGCTGATGGTGGTTCTCACTGCAAATACAGGTTGCCCCAGTCTGTTATAGTAGTTCTGAAGTGTACATTTCTTGTCGCTGGCAAAGTTGGATAGCAGCAAATAGAAGGTGCTTGATATGGAGCCGTCGGGAACGATGACCCCGTTCCAGCCTTCTGGTACCACATTTGACAGACTGTGCACATCATCGAAGAAATTATTGGTCTCTTCGGCGGTGATATTGGAGTAGTAGGCAATGGCCCGACGGTCTATCACGCTGCCTGCCTTTGCGGAACGCTTCTCTGCATGATAGGAGCCATAGAGCTTTGCGGTCATCACGGAGTTGTTGTTGGCTTTCTCGCCAAAAGCAAATCTCTTTCCACTGGCGTTGATGATACTTAGGGCATTGTCCACGTTCACCCACGGGCCTGGCAGCGTGGCCAGTGTTGTGCCGTCGAAAGTTTGTTGTGTATAGCAGTGGCAATCATATTCAGCCGAGTAGTCGGGGAAGTACAATGTACGCTTGGCCTTCGTCAGTTCATCGACGCTGATGGCCATAAGTCCGCCCTTCTCTTTGTTGATGGTCACGTCTTGATTGGCACGCACATAGTCCAAGTAGATGACGGCGTTGCCGGGAGTGGAGTAGATGGCGAAGCGGTTGTTCAGCGTGGCGTCGTTGGTGTTCAGTTCGCCATTCATCACGTATGCGTTGTCATCGAGTTGATAAATGCCGTTGACCACGGGTGTGGCGTTCGTTCCCTTGCCTTGCACCTCGTACCAACCGAGGAAGTTGCCTGTATTGTTGGCGCGGAAGGGCACTACAATCTTGTTCTTGTCCACCGAGTTGGCGGCGATGTAGCCGGTGTAGCTCTTCAGGCCGTCGCTCCATGAGAAGCAGGTGAACCGGCTGTCGGTGGCGGCACGGACGATGTTTTGCGAAGAGAAAACCTTCGCATTCGAATACTCGCGATTGAAATCATCCCACACTGTAGCCTTCATATCGGCGGTGCTGAGTATTTCGTGCATGAGCCACGTCATCATGACTCGGTGAGCTTCAACACCCATGCGGCGGGCCCCCACATCGGCACGGAGCAACCACGAGCCGTCGGCTGTGGTGGTCTGTCGTGCCTTGATCATTTTGTAGGCAAGATTCTCCAGCATCAGCGCATGTGGGTCACGCAAGAAACAGGCATTGGTGGAATAGGAGGTGATTTGGTCATAGAGGAATAGACTCCAGTCGTTTCCGTTGGGCATGGCCAGTTCTCCATCGGCCAGCGCCAGCCAGTAGAGCACTTCTTTCATCACCTTGTCGTTGTTGTGCATTAAGGCATTGGTCTTCCACTTCTCCTCGCCAAAGAGCCCCTGCTGAAACAGTTTAAGGGCCAATGCAGCCTCACCCAGTTCCTGAATGACAACATTCTGATAGGATGTGTGGAAGTAATTGTGGTTCTGCAACGTATAGTCATCATAAAGGTTCTGTCCTTTATAGAGCTGAGCCACGGTCTTCTGGTCGTAGTCCGGGTCGATGATGGTCTTGTCATTGGCATCGTCTTTCTGCGAGTAGCTGTTAATGGCAAATTCGCGTAGACGCTGGAACCAACGGGGTGCTAATGGGTCGTTGGGGAACAAACCCAGCGTGGCAGCCAGTACATCGGCTTCCCATCCGTTCTCCTCGGCTTTGGTGTCGCCGGCATAGCCTGTGGGAATGCTCCGTTGCAGCTCGTAGTTGCACTCGGCTTTCAGCAACTTGTAGATGTAGTTCTTCTGGGCATCAGTCAATTTGTCCCACTGAAAAAAAGCACTGTATGCTACTGACATGGCCCAGAGCGAGCTTTCCCATACGGCATCGCTGGTCGAAGTAGAGCCCCAGTAGTTGTTGCCCGAGCATACTTTCAGCTTATTGGCTTTGTGGGTAGAGTAGGCGAAGACCAGACTCTTCATGGCCATGTCCTCTATCTTCTCCCAGCTAACACCAGTGGGCAGCGAGACTTTTTCTTTGCCGTACTTGACAAGGAAGGCGCAAATCATGGAGAGGTCGGCATTGGGACGCACCCCTCGCTCGTCATTGGCCATTGTGTTCTCGCCCTTGAAGCAACCGCAGGCCTCATTCACGCTGTTGGGAGCGGCGCACTCTTGGAAGTCGTTCTTTAGGTAGGTGGCAAAGTTGGCCAGCATCTGCAGTAAGTCATCCTTCATTTGAGACTCGCCCACAAAGTCACCATTCACGACTCCCTCAGTGGGACTGCCAATAGTGGTCTCGTCGTCATTAGCATTCAAATTGCCCTTTGTCGTTGCCCAACTACTCATTGAAGTCAACGCAATCAGGGTGGTCAGTAGTATCCTCTTCATGTTATAGTTTTTTAGTTAGTAATCTTCTATCTTCCAGAAATCATCGTTATCTTCTTCCTCCTCCTCCCAGAATTCATCATCATATTCTTCTACCCATTGCAACGGTAGTCTGGTTGGCAGTGATACTATTCAATAAGAGGTTGGGTTTCCCCTGATTCTCTACGTTAAGCACCGTTCCCTGGTCACTGTTTTTCATTATGCCGACAACGGCATCTTGTGAATAATGGAAACCGTCTCTCGAACTACTACCTCCAATACCTTGACTATATGGATTGAGTGCTGAAAGCCTAAAATAGTTGTCGCTAACGCCACCCCATCCCCAATTGATGTGGAAGAAATCCTCTCCTTGATAGTCATCACAGACGAACTCATGGCCACCGCCAGATGACGCGCCTCCGTATACCACGGGGCGTTCTTCGCTCAGTTCATGATAGATTAGCTCAATCCAATTGGCATAAGTGTAGTTGCTCCGACTGATGCAAGTCACAGTTTCTGTGTTGTAGTCATAATAATTCTTTAGTGCATCCGCTACTTTGTAGGTATAGGAGCTTGACTCTGGGCCATAGATCATTTCCACAGAATAGCCGCAATACACCATGAGTTTGGCAACCGCTGATGCCTGGACGTCCGTGTAATTATTATCGATGTAGTTGTCTATCATGTTGTCCCAGTCAAAGGTTGTTGGTTGCAAAGGACCTAACGTTGGATTGTCTGCGGGATAAGCAGGAATCTCTATAGTTGTATTCACAGGCCACTTATGATAGTACATCACCTGAGCCATGGCCGTTGCCACACATCCGGTGGCGCATTTTTTCTCTACTTGGTTATTTGTATAAGTCGGACAATTTGCATTATAGGGATTGTCTTGGTTCCAAGTTGAGGTGAGTAGCGGCGCAATGGGCGTTTTCGCTGTTGAAAGTGAACGCATGGGGGCATGAGGGGTGGCAGCATTCTTTACGCTGTGTTTCTTAGCCCATTCAATTTCATCGGCATAGCCTTGTAGCCAAGCTCGCATGTTATTGGGAATTTCCTGTGGCTTGAAAGATCCGTTATCACTATAGCCAAGGATGGTCTCTGCGCAATCATCGCCAGAAACCACCACGAATCCTCTATCCGAACTGATGTTGAACACATAGAGCCCACACACATCGCCTGCAATGGTTAGCTGGGGTGTTGTGCTGGCACTATGGTGTGGACCACTTCCTGCAGCCTGACGATCCAGGAGGAACTTGGTAGCGGCTTGTCGTGCTTGTTCGACAGTGATGGGATCGGCAAAGGTAGCCGACAAGACGAAAAGGTAGGAAATGGAAAGGAATAAGCGTTTTGTCATATTTGTGTTGTTGTTGCTGATTGTTATCGTTCACTCTTCAGTGCCCTCATGGCGTTGAGAACGGCCAGTACGGTGACACCCACATCGGCAAAAACGGCCATCCACATCGTGGCCAAACCAATAGTTGCCAAGAGCAGGACCGCTACTTTCACGCCAATGGCAAAGCCAACGTTTTGGCGAGCAATGGTCAGCGTGCGGCGGGCTATATGGATGGCTTGTGCTATCTTCATGGGATTGTCATCCATCAGCACCACATCGGCAGCCTCAATGGCAGCATCGCTGCCCAGTCCGCCCATGGCGATACCTACATCGGCACGAGCCAGAACAGGTGCGTCATTGATGCCGTCGCCCACGAAGGCAAGCGTTGAAGAATGATTGGCGAGCAACTGTTCCACTATTTCCACTTTTTGTTGCGGAAGCAGGTCGGCATGGTAATCGTCTATCTCAAGCTGGCGGGCTACATCTTCGGCTACCTCATGGCGGTCGCCAGTCAACATCACTGTACGGCCAACACCCAGTTCCTTCAGTTGGCGAATGGCTTCGGCACTTGTTTCCTTTATCTTGTCGTTGATGACGATGTGGCCTGCATACTCTCCGTCAATGGCCACATGGATAATAGTTCCCACATGTTCGCATGGATGCCATTTGGTTCCAATGCTGTCCATCATCTTCGTATTGCCAACGCAAACGATGCTATTCTCCACACGAGCCTTTACGCCTTGTCCAGCGATTTCCTCCACATCGCTTAGACGGCAGCCGTCGGTAGCTTCATCAGGGAAGGCATCACGCAGGGCTGCGCCAATGGGATGAGTAGAGAAGTGCTCAACATGAGCAGCCAAATGCAGAAGGTGGTGCTCGTCGCAACGTTCTGGATGAACAGCTGTTACGGCAAACTGTCCGTGGGTGAGTGTACCCGTCTTATCGAAAACCACGGTGCCAATCTTGGAGAGTGCATCCATATAGTTGCCTCCCTTGACCAGAACGCCCCGGCGAGAGGCTCCGCCAATGCCACCGAAGAATGTCAATGGCACACTGATGACGAGGGCGCAGGGGCATGATACCACTAAGAACAACAAGGCGCGATAAAGCCAAGTGGTGAAGGGTGCTTGGTGAAGGGTGAAAGGAGAATGAGCTAACGCTATCACGATTGGAGGGACAATGGCTAACAACACTGCCAGCCCTACGACGACAGGCGTATAGATACGGGCAAAACGGGTGATGAAGGCTTCACTCTTCGACTTGTGCTCACCGGCATTCTCGACCAGGTTGATAATCTTGGAAACGGTGCTCTCGCCAAAACTTTTCGTCGTGCGGATTCTAATGACGCCAGAAAGATTGACGCATCCAGACACCACTTCGTCTTCCACGCTAACGCTTCGTGGCATACTCTCACCCGTTAGTGCAACGGTGTTCAGCGAGGTCGTTCCCTCAATAATCACACCATCAAGTGGAACTTTCTCGCCTGCCCTTACCACGATGACAGAACCCACAGGCACCTCTTCGGGCGATACATCTCCAGTACCCTCCACGTGAGCTATGTCGGGCCGAATGTCCATGAGATGTGCAATACTTTGTCGGCTCTGTCCTTCTGCATAGCCCTCAAAGAGTTCTCCCACCTGGAAGAATAGCATCACGAAGACCGCTTCTGGGAACTGCGTCTCCCCGCCAGGCAGGAAGCCAATGAGCGAGGCGCCTATCGTGGCTACCGACATAAGAAAATGCTCATTGAAGGCATCGCCATGCAGCACGCCTTCGACGGCTTCCATGAGTGTCTCATGGCCCACCAGCAGGTACGGAACCAGATAGATCAGCAACAATTGCCATTTCTCCAGTCCTGCATATTTCTCTATCCAAACCGCCGCAAGCAACAACAGAACGGTAGCTGCAATCAGAGCCACCTGCTTACCCATGCCATCATGGTGATGGTGGTGTTCGTGATGATGTTCATGTTGTTCGTCATGCGAGCAACACTCATGATGTTCGTGGTGATGATGATGTTCATGTTGCTCATCATGTGTGCAACACTCATGATGTTCGTGATGATGATGTCCCATGGTTCTCTGTTCTTTAATTTAACTTCGGCTAATCTGCAACCCATTGGAACTAAGCTGCATGTTGACGAAACGGGCGTTGGCATTTTGAGGATGCTCATTAAGTATCTGCCTGATACGTATTGCAGCCTCGGGATCCTTGGCTACCATGTATAGATAGCCTCCGCCGCCTGCACCTGGGAGCTTGTAGCCCAGGCAGAGGTCGTTGATGAGCGAGGTTAGCTTTGCCACTTGTGGCGGATTGGTACCATTGTCCAATAGCTGGTTCTGCTTCCAGGACTTGCGTACCAACAAGCCCATCTTGTTGAAGTCCTGTCGCTGAATAGCCTCGGCCATGTCGATGGCATGTTCACGCATTTGTTCCAAGAGATGCAACTCATCGCAGTCGTTTAGGAACATGCGACGGACTATCTCACCCAAAATTTCCTTGGCAGTACGAGTGATACCTGTATAATATAAGAGGTGGCACGCAGCATATTCGGGTTGGGTATATAGATCAGCAGGAAGCCAGCTGACTATTGGACGTTGCTCGAAGCCTCGACCTGTTTGTAATAACTTCACACCGCCAAGCAGACCGCCATATTGATCCTGCCAACCACCGCCTGCGGTGAGCAGTTGCTCTAATACCAGTGTGCGACGCCCTATCTCATTCTTGTCCCAACCCAAAGCACAGAAGTCGTTCAATGTTGCCAGTACCGTGGCTGCCAGAATGCTGCTGGTGCCAAGGCCACTACCGGCAGGAATGGCCGAAAGGAGTGTGAGCTCGATGCCAGCGCCAAAGGCTTCAAGCTGTTCATGCAGCGACTTGAAGCGCTCGTGGCAGAACTGAGGCAGGAAGCCTGCCAATGCAAGTGCAGCCTTGGGGATGGAGAATGGAGATTTCACCTTATTATATTGTGCCAGTTCTTCGTAGGTCTCCACCACTTCCCTTTCTCCAAAGTCTATGCTGTGTAAGATAATCCTATATTCTTTTGATGGCTTCACGTAGGCCTGAATAGGTGGCTGTCCATTCAGGTTGATGGCCAGATTTACTACATTACCCCCTTCGTAGAGACAATAGGGTGGAGTGTCTGTCCATCCACCAGCAATATCGATGCGTACAGGACTATGTGCCCAGGTCATCTGATCCTGACATACATTGAGTGTGGCAGGTGGGGTTCGCAGCGAGGCATTGTTGGTCTGCAGCACAGAATCGCAAAGCCCTTCGCGCAATAGTCCAAAGGCATGCTCTTTGTCCCCACGGAACATTGCATCGTGAATGCGGGTGACAAGTGGTGCGTCCTTGGGCAATGGTTCGGGCATGGCAATCTGGAACATGTCAAACTCACGTGCCGCATCACCCAAGTCAAGTTGATAGAAGACGGAATGTTGCCAGTTTTGTGCCAGCATAGACCAATTCTCTTTACGGAATGTCTTACGCTGTGAAAACAGACGGTCGAGTCGTGCTTCAGTAGAAAGTTGCTCAGCACTCATCAGCCTTTCGGAAAGGGGCGTTGAGTGTTGGGGAAGTTGCATGAGCGTCTCTGAATCATATACGGGGAACTGCTCTCGCTGTTGCTCGCTACCGTCAAAGCGGTCGTAAATGTGATAGCGACGGAGGGCATATTTCTCGTCACCGATAGGTACCACGTCCACACACTCGCCTGGCTGCAATGTGATATGCCAGTCGTTACGAGGCACTCCCGTTACAATATTGTCGTGAGTCAGCGTCCAGTGTGGACCGATGTGGCTGTTCTCAATCCAGATATTCGTATTTTCTTTGGTAAAGGTAATATCAGTTACGGCATTCTGTACGAAGATACTTGGATGAGGCTTCCGATCTAAATGCATTATCTCACGCTGGTCGCTCACCACGTTTTGTAGGCGTAGCGTGGAGGAAATCATTTCGTGTGAAGTGCCGAAGTGATAGAACTCGCCACCAGGCAGAGGCAGGATTGCTACCTTGAGTTCCTTCAGCTCTGGGTCGTCGACTTGTGGATCGGTACCTAAAGCACGGCCGAAGTCACTGTAGAGATCGTAATACCTGAGGTGTGTGGAATCGCTATCCATACTTCTCTTCATGAGCAATTCCACCGCTTTGTCACTCAGCATCCAGACACCTATGTCGGTAAGGAAGTAATGGTCGCGTTGCAAGTCTTGTAGTACCTCTGTGGAAGGCTTCTGCCACATGCTTTTCAGTACATTGGGCGTGTGACGGTCACTGACGAAGACACCGTGGTTGCGTGCCACGGAAGCATCGAGCCAAAGACCATAGCAAACGACGTCTGCTTCTGGGATGGGCTGTAAAGGCTGAGTGGCTCGAATCAGCACGTCGCCACTCACCACCATCGTGTGAAGTGATGCGGGAGCTGCTTCCATTATCTGCTCGTATAAAGGCAGTTGTAGTGAAAGCAAATCCTGCGAAAGCCTTTGCCCTCTGCTCCAACGGAACACAGGGATAGGTGTCAGAATCTTGCCAGAGGGTGCATAAGACGGCAATCGCCTACTTTGCCCACCTGCGTGAATCAGGATGCGCTTCTCTGCGGAGAGCCAATCGCTGAACCCTGAAGTACTGGGCGTGGCGTGTGAAGAGCGAAATGCTTCGGACAGCAGCCACGTCGTGCCGCCTCCACTGCCTATGCGGTGCCCTTCTGGGTCACAGGTGCAGAAATATTCATCAGTAGGAAGACCAGTTATTTGGTGGAATATGGTTTTGCCTTCTGGGTTCGTTTTTGCCAGATTTGGTGGAAGAGAAAGTAACTTCTTCATGTCGTTTCAGTCTTTTTACGACGCAAAATTAATAAAAAATGCGTAAAAAGCACTATTTCTAAAGATTTTATTGTAAATTTGCCTCGAAAATAACAAAAACCGAAAAAACAAGCAACAACCTGATATGAAAATAAAGTTCAACACAGCCGAGATATTGACCAAAGATGGTGTCAGCTTTCTCGTTCCTTTCATTCTGATTACTTCATGTTTCGCCCTTTGGGGTTTTGCCAATGATATGACGGGTCCTATCGTGAAGGCGTTCTCCAAGATTTTCCGCATGAGTGCCACCGAAGGTGCTTTGGTTCAGGTAGCTTTCTATCTGGGCTATTTCGCAATGGCCTTCCCTGCTGCCATCTTTATTCAGCGTTTCTCGTTCAAGGCGGGTGTCATGGTAGGCCTTTCACTCTTTGCCATCGGTTCGCTCTTGTTCCTTCCTGCCAAGATGTTAGGCTTTTACTTTCCATTCCTTTTGGCCTACTTCATTCTGACGTGCGGCTTGTCATTCCTTGAGACCTCGTGTAATCCCTATATCTATTGTATGGGAACAGAAGAGACTGCTACGCAACGACTGAACCTTGCGCAGGCCTTTAACCCTATCGGTGCCCTCCTTGGCATGTACCTGGTCATGGAGTTTGTGCAGAAGCAGATGAGTCCCATGAGCACCGAGCAGCGGCATGAACTGAATGACCTACAGTTCAACATGCTAAAAGACCACGATCTCAGCGTGCTTATTGGTCCCTATCTTGGCCTTGGTGTTGTCACCATCATTCTGTTGGTGCTTATTCGCATGGCTAAAATGCCCAATGCCAGCAATGTTGCATCGAATAAAGACATTGGTACAGCCTTGCGTCAGCTTTTCCGTGAACCCAACTATCGCAACGGTGTCATCTCTCAATTCTTCTATGTGGGTGCTCAAGTGACGTGCTGGACTTTCATTATTCAGTATGGCACACGAGTTTTCATGGCCGAAGGCATGGAGGAGAAGGCAGCGGAAATCTTGTCGCAACAGTATAATATTTTGGCGATGGTTCTTTTCACCGTGAGCCGTTTCATCTGTACTTGGTTCTTGAAATACATCGAGCCAGGACGTCTGCTCTCCATCTTGGCTATCTTGGCCATTTCGTTTACGGCAGGCGTTATCCTCTTCCCTGATCGTAATGGCCTTTATTGTCTGGTGTGTGTGTCGGCCTGCATGTCACTCATGTTCCCCACTATCTACGGAATTGCCCTGCATGGAGTGGGAGACAACGTGAAGTTTGCCGGTGCCGGATTGATTATGGCTATCCTGGGTGGCTCTTTCTTCCCACCCCTTCAGGCTCTAATTATCGATTCCAAGATTACGCTGATGGGGCTTTCCTCTACCAACCTTTCTTTTATTATTCCTTTCATCTGTTTCATTGTCGTGGCTCTCTATGGACATCAGTCATACGTGCGCCATTACATCATGAAGGACTTGGGATAAGTAGATGGAGCAACCGGCATTATTGTACTATCACTTGGACGAGGGTGTGACGGCCTTTAGTACCTCACGCACTCGTGGCTATAGTAAGGGTCAATACACGGCATTCAATATTAATGAGTACTGTGGCGATGACCCTACATCCATCCTCCGTAATCGCGAAGCCTTGTGCGCATTACTTGGCATTGAGGACAATCAACTTGTCATGCCTCATCAGGTGCATCGGGCAGAGGTGGCCATCATTGATGAGTCCTTTTGGACGTTGACAAATGAGGAAAGACGGCAGTCGCTGGAAGGCATAGACGCGCTGATGACGCAGCAGAGTGGCGTTTGTATTGGAGTAAGTACTGCCGACTGCATCCCCGTGTTAGTCTACGATCATGTCCAACATGTTGCATGTGCTATCCATGCAGGATGGCGAGGCACTGTCTTGCGCATCGTCATGCAGGCTGTAAAGGCGATGATGAGCACCTACGGTTCAAAGCCCATCGACATGACTGCGCAAGTTGGACCAGGCATTTGCCTGGATAGTTTCGAGGTTGGTCAGGAAGTATATGATGCTTTCCTGCAAGCAGGTTTTGATATGGCAATCCTCAGTCGTCGGCAACCGTCGGCCTCAGGTGAAGAGAAATGGCACATTGACTTGCCTTTATGCAATCGCCAGCAACTTCTTTCCATGGGCATTCCCAGTCATCAGATTACTATCTCGTCAATTTGTACCTTCAAACAGTATGACACATGGTTCTCTGCCCGACGTTTAGGCATTCATTCTGGTCGAATCTTCACAGGAATCATGTTACATGAAAAGCCATAAATAAACTCGCAAAATTCTTTGAGTTAACTCAAAAGTCAAAATGAGTTAACTCATTTCATCAATCGAGTTAACTCAAATAATTATGGGTGTTTTTCATAGATTCTAACATAGTCGATTTCATAGCGCATGGGGAATGCAGAGTCGTCGATGGTTCCGCCATTGTCACCACCCAACGCTAAGTTGAGCAGGATATATTGTGGACGGGTAAAGGGATTGATGCGTTGTCCTATTGAACCATTCGTTGTGCTGCTGAGAGGTATCTCATTGAGTAGTTCGTCATCAAGATAGAGACGGATGGAAGTAGTGTCCCAATCCATGCGCCATACGTGGAATTGTAGTGCCCAGTTGGAATCTTTCTGCGTGAAATGGCTGAATGGGACGCGCCTACTGTTCCAAACTGCTTGGTAGTGTTGGTCGCTCCCCCATGCAGCGTTGGCCAGGATATGGGGTACCCCCTTGATACGGTAGAACTCCATTTGGTCTATCTCACCGCACGATGGCCACTCTAAACCACTACCTAATGTCCAAATGGCAGGCCAGGCTCCGCTGGCTGTGGGAATGCGGGCACACACCTCCATTCGGCCATAAAGAAACTCGCGTTTGCCCCTTGTGGTGAGACATGCCGATGTATATTTGATACGCTCACGCTGTTGCCCCCAATGACGACTGCCTGGCCGATAGGTGGGATTAGGGCGATCTTCCCTCCGTGCCTCAATAATAAGCAACCCGTCCTCTTGCCTTGCATTGTCAGCCTGATACCATTGGTCTTCATGATTTCTTACGAATCCCTCCTCAAAATTCCATGTAGCAGGATCAGGTCTTCCGTCTTGTTCAAACTCATCGCTCCACACCAGTTTCCATTCCTGTGCCATTGTAGGCATCGTCCATCCGCATAGTATTATTACGGACATTAACCATCTTTTTTTCATCATCTTGTTCAGTTTTTTGTTCTTCGCCTACAAATATACGAAAGATGGCTCATATATGCAAATCTTTCCCATCAATATGTAATGTTTATAAGAAAAAACGGGAGCAAGGCATCATGCTTTGCTCCCGTTTTTGAAATATTTATATAATGTGATGAGGCAAATTACTGTATGCCACGCTCACGTAGTTTCTCCTGCCAGCGCCAAGCACTCTTGAGAACTTCTTCGGTGGGAGTGTCAGCCTTCCAGCCGAGAACCTTGTTTGCCTTGTCTACGTTGCCCCAGACTTTCTCAATATCGCCCTCACGACGGGGAGCGTAGGTCCAGTTAACCTTGACGCCAGTAGCCTTCTCGAAGCCTTCGACAACCTCAAGAGTGGACAAGCCGCGGCCTGTGCCAATATTGAATACCTCCACAGCATCGGTCTCGGGCTGGTCGAGCACACGCTCCATAGCCTTCACATGGGCCTTGGCAAGGTCGACAACATAGATGTAGTCGCGAATGCAGGTGTGATCAGGTGTATTGTAGTCGTGGCCAAAAATCTTCAGTTCCTTGCGGATTCCCATAGCCGTCTGTGTGACGAAGGGGATCAGATTCATGGGCACACCATTGGGTAATTCGCCGATAAGGGCTGAGGGATGGGCACCGATGGGGTTGAAGTAGCGCAGGATGATAGATTTGATAGGAGCTCCGCTATGGATATAGTCCTGAATAATCTCTTCATTGATCTGCTTGGTGTTGCCGTAAGGTGAGAGTGCTTTCTGGATAGGAGCATTCTCGGTGACAGGCAGATTCTCCTCTGTAGGTTGACCGTAGACGGTGCATGAGCTGGAGAAAATGATGCCTTTCACATCGTACTTCGGCATCAGTTCCAACAGGTTGATGAGCGATGACAGGTTGTTACGATAGTAGAGCAAGGGTTTCTCAACACTCTCACCAACAGCCTTAGAGGCAGCGAAATGAATGATACCTTCAATCTTAGGATACTTCTTAAACACGCCCTCAAGAGCTTCAAAGTCGCAGCAGTCCACTTTTTCAAAGGCAGGACGCTTACCTGTAATTGCTTCGATGCCATCAACTACGGAAGCATTCGAGTTTGAGAGGTTGTCGATGATAACAACTTCGTAGCCTGCCTCTTGCAGTTCTACGGTGGTGTGGCTACCGATGAATCCGGTACCGCCAGTAACAAGAATTGTTTGTTTCATAGTTATGTGTTATAGTTTAGAGATAACTCCAATCTGTGATGAACGCAGGAACTCGATGATGTGACGTATCTGGGCACTGTCAGGGACCTGCTGCTCAATCTGGTTCACGGCATCGAACAGCGAGGTCTGTCCGTGGAATACCAGACGATAAGCATTGGCAATATGCTTCATGGTCTTCTCGTCTACACCATAGAAACGACCCATAGTGAAGTTGACACCACCGTAGGTGTTCTTCTTGGTACAGATGATGTAGGGTGGCACATCTTTCGAGAAGGTAGTGCCGGCCTGAATCATGGCACCCTCGCCCACACGGGTTTTGGCATTCTCGATGACCGACGAAGAGAAGATGACGCCGTCCTCGATCTCGCAATCACCTGCAATCTTAGTACCATAGCCGAGAACACAACGGTTGCCCAGCTTGGTGTCGTGCGAAATATGGGCACCCTCCATCAGCACATTGTCATTGCCAATGACGGTCTGTCCGCCATTGTGAGTGGCTCGGTTGATGACCACATTCTCGCGAATGATATTATTATTGCCAATGACGCACTCTGAACGCTCACCACTGAATTCGAAGTCCTGTGGTAGGGCGGCAATGACGCTGCCTTGGTGAATCTTGTTGTTGTTTCCCATGCGTGTGCCAGAGCATATACTGACAAAGGGGAAGATGATGCAGTTGTCGCCAATGACTACGTCGTCCTCTATATAGACGAAGGGGAATATCTTGCAGTTGTTGCCGATTTTCGCCTTTGGCGAGATTTCGGCTTTTGGACTTATATCATTTGTCATAATTAATCACTTTTCAAGTGGGAGCAAATTTTATTATTACTTTCACTATTCCTTACTTCGTCCCTCCTCCTAATGCCTGATACAGGTTCACTACGGCTTGCATCTTGTTGAAGTCGTCGGTGACTTTCGAGATACGGGCGTTGAGAAGGCTTGACTGAGCCTGGATGACTTCCAGATAGGTGCTACCTTTCGAGGCATAGAGTTGCTTGGTGTCCTCCACGTTCTGCTCATAGAGCTTTACCTGCTTTTCGTCAAGCTGACTCTTCTCCTCGCAAGTGTTGTAGGCAATGAGGGCATTGCTCACCTCGTTGCCTGCCTTCAGGATGGTATTCTGGAATGTGTTCAAAGCCTGTTCCTGTTGTGCCTTTGCCACCTTCAGTCCTGCCACGATCTGGCCGTGCTGGAAAATGGGCTGCGTGAGCGAACCAACTGCAGAAAGAATCCACTTGCCTGGATTCATCACCTGTCCCACATTGTTGGTAAACATAGCATTGCCAGTAATGGTAATGTTGGGATAGAAACGGGAACGGGCTGTTTCCACATCGTAGAAGCACTGGGCCAATGACATCTCGGCAGCGTGCACGTCGGCACGGTTAGAAAGCAACTGAATTCCTACTCCAGTGGCAAACTTTGTGGGCAGAGACTGGTTATAGAACAAGCCACGTTCAATCTTATGACCCGGCTCGTTGAGCAACAGCGACATGGAATTCTCCATTTCGCGAATCTGTTGGCGCAACGCAGCTGCTTGAGCCTGCACACTATAATAGCTGGCCTCGGCACTCTGCACACTTGTAGAGCGGGCACGGCCTAAGTCCTTTTGTAGCTTCATCATCTGCCAGGTGTCCTTGGTTAGGCCCTCCATGTCGGTGACAATGCGCAATTGCTCATCAAGCATCATCAGCGTGTAGTAGAGGTTGGCAATACCACAGATGATGTTGGTCTTGACCAGTACCTGATAGTCCTTAGTGGCAAGCAACTTCATCTGCGCTGATCTCTTTACGGAAAGCAAATTGCCGAAAAGGTCAACATTCCAGGATGCAGAAATAGGAATCTGATAAGTCTTTGATACAGAGGCACCGTCCATCTGCACCTTGCTGATCGTTCCTTGTGGTGCTACTGCCACCGAGGGAAGGAAGGCCAACTTTGAAACCTTGAGTGCTGTCTCCATCATCTTCACGTTCAGGGCTGCATTGCGTAGGTCGGTATTGTTCTCCAGCGCTTTCTCAATGAGTCCCTGCAACTGTGGGTCGGTAAATAGTTCGCGCCAAGGCAGGTTGCCAAAGTTCTCGTCGGTATTCACCTGAAGGGTGTCGCCGTCGCTGACGATGTCACGTATCAGCCCAGAAGTGTTCAGGTTGTCTGGACGCTCGTATTTGTTGTAGAGGCCGCAGCTACTGAGTAGCAGCGTTGCTGCGGCTATGGATAATAATTTCTTCATAGTTTACTTACTTCTGTGGTACATAATCTACGGGTCTCTTTGCATACTGCTGCAACTCGGTGGCCACATCGGGATTTTCATCGTCGCCCTCAAACTTCATAGGACGGAATTTTTCCTGCAAGCTCTGGAATAAGGTGAACAGGGTGGGCACCACGAAAATCTGGCAGAGCGTACCGATTAACATGCCACCTACGGCCGCAGCACCTAAGGTCTGGTTGCCATTCTTGCCTACACCTGAAGCAAACATCAGTGGCAGCAGACCGATAATCATGGCCAACGATGTCATCAAGATAGGACGCAGACGGGCGGCAGCACCAAGGACAGCTGACCACGAGACAGCCATACCCGTCTCACGGCGCTCAAGAGCAAACTGCACAATCAGAATGGCGTTTTTGGCCAACAGACCAATCAGCATGATGAGAGAGATCTGCATGTAGATGTCGTTAGCATGGCCGAACAACTGCGTGAAGCCGAAGGCTCCAGCAAGGCCGAATGGGACGGAAAGCACCACGGCCAGAGGCAGGATGTAAGACTCATACTGTGCCGACAGGATGAGATAGATGAAGATAAAGCAGAGCAGGAAGATGATTGCTGTAGAGTTGCTCGACTTTGCCTCTTGACGGGTCAGTCCCTGATAATCGTAGGTATAGCCTGTAGGCAGCACAGTGGCAGCTACCTCCTCCGCAGCCTTGATAGCCTCACCCGTTGAATAGCCGTCAGCCACAGTTGCCGTAACATTGATAGAGGTAAACAGGTTGAAACGGTTGATGTTCGACGGACCATAGACACGCTCTATCCTACAGAACTCCTCTACGGGCGACATGCCTTTCGGCGTACGCACATAAATGCTCTTCAGCGATTCGGAAGTCATGCGAGTCTCAGGCAAGCCTTGGATCATCACACGGAAGAGCTTTCCATAGGCATTGAAGTTGGAAGCGTAGAGACCGCCATAGTAACCCTGTAAGGTGCTAAGTACGGTGGAAGGCGAAATGCCTACCTGCTTACACTTGGCCACATCGACATGAATCATGTACTGAGGATAGGCTGGGTTGTAAGAGGTTTGTGCCATCTGGATTTCTGGACGCTTGTTCATCTCGGCGATAAATTCCTTCACAATGCCAAAGAACTTGTTCAGATCGCCACCTGTACGGTCTTGCATGACGAGCGAAACACCTGAGTTGGCCGAGAAACCAGGAATCATAGGTGGTGAGAATGCCAGGATTGAGGCATCCTTGATGTGGGCTGTCTTTATAAAAATCTGAGCAGCCACCATCTGTGCATCCATTGGGTTAATGAGGAAGCGGTAGATGCCGTCACCTTCCCACAGGCCGGAAAGCTTCCACCAGAATCCCTTCTGGCGCTCCTTGAATGGCTTCAACTTTAGGATGAACGTAGCTTGGTCGGAACCTGAACCAGCGATGAAGTTGTATCCCTGAATCTGCTCACGACTCTGAATAGCGGGGTCGGCGGCCAGGATTTTGTCTACCTCGTCTATAATCTGGCGGGTGCGGGCTACTGAAGTGGCAGGCGGTAAGGAGATCGTGCAGAACACCGTACCGGTATCCTCATCGGGCACCAGTCCTGTCTTTGTGGTGCTAAAGCCTAACACAAGGACCAAGATACCCACAACAACTATCACCATGATGGTTCCCTGTCGACGAACATACTTCTCAATGGTTTTCTTGTACTTGCCCAAGATGCCGTTGTAGGCAGCGTTGAAGGAAGCATGGAAGCGGTCGATTCGTGACATTTTCTTTTCATGCCCATCCTTATCGTGCGGCTTCAAGAAGATGGCACAGAGGGCAGGCGAAAGCGTCAAGGCATTCAAAGCTGAAATGAAGATAGATACGGCCATCGTTACACCGAACTCACGGTAGAACGTGCCGGTGGTACCACCGATGAACGATACAGGGATGAACACCGAGGCCATCACCAAGGTAATGGAGATGATAGCACCTGAAATCTCGTTCATGGCGTCGATGGAAGCCGTCAGCGTCGACTTGTAGCCCTGATCCAACTTGGCATGGACGGCTTCGACAACCACAATGGCATCGTCGACCACGATGGCAATGGCCAACAGCAGGGCCGACAGCGTCAGCAGGTTGATGGAGAATCCAAACAGCAGCAGGAAGAAGAACGTACCAATCAGAGAGACAGGAACGGCAATCAGAGGAATCATTGTCGAACGCCAGTCCTGCAAGAACACATAGATGACGAGGAACACGAGTAACAGCGTGAACACCAGTGTGAATACCACTTCCTCGATAGAAGCATACAGGAACTCGGTGACGTCGTAGTTGATTTTGTAATACATGCCCGGCGGGAACAACTTAGCCTGTTCTTTCAGCTCAGCTTTCACCTGCTTGGCTATCTCGTTGGCGTTAGATCCGGCAATCTGCTGCACCATACCCATCACCGACGGGATGTTGTTGTTCTTCATCGATACGGTGTATTGCTGTCCACCGAGTTCAATATCAGCCACATCTTTCAACTTCAGAGTCTGCCCGTTGGCATCGCTTGAGATGATGATGTTGCCAAACTCCTCTGGAGTCTTGAAACGGCCTGTGTAGCGCATGGCATACTCGTAGGCCACATCAGCTCGCTCACCAAATGTACCAGGAGCAGCCTCAATATTCTGTTCTGCCAGCAGTCCGCTGATGTCCGATGGCATCAGGTTGTACTGCTTCATCACGTCAGGCTTCAGCCAAATACGCATGGAGTAGGTCTTCAGACCAGGCGATTGCACGTCGCCCACACCCTCGATACGCTTGATGGCAGGGATAATATTAATGTTGTTATAGTTGGTGAGGAACTCGTCATCGTAACGGCCATCTGACGTCAGGGTGAACATCATCACCTGTGAGGTCTGACGCTTCATGACGGTGACACCGATGCGGGTTACCTCGGCTGGCAATAGTGCCTGTGCCTGCGATACGCGGTTCTGAACGTTCACGGCACACATATCGGCATTCATACCCTGACGGAATAGGATGCTCAGCTGGGCAGAGCCTGACGAAGCCGTAGATGTGATATAGTCCATGCCCTCCACACCGTTGATACTCTCTTCGAGGGGTGTGACGACCGAATTCTTCACCGTCTCGGCATCGGCACCAGGATAGCTGGTCCACACCACAACCGTAGGCGGTGCAATATCTGGATACTGCTCAATAGGCAGGCTGAACAGTCCGATGAAACCCAGTAGCACGAGGGTGATAGAGATCACCGTCGAGAGTACCGGGCGTTTGATAAATGTTGTAAAAGTCATAGTTATTTCTTCATTGCATTAACAATATCGCTGGCACTCATGGCCTTGGCCTGCTCGTCAATCTTCTGCTGATAGCGCTCAGGGGTAATGGGAACGATTTCCATCTTATCGCTGAGCTTGGTGATACCATTGGTGATAAACTTGTCTCCCACTTTCAGACCATCGGTCACTATGTAGGTCTTGCCATCGTTCTGAGGGTCAACGGTAATTTCGGTATAGATGGCCTTGTTGTCCTTGCTGACCGTGTAGACGAACTTCTTGTTCTGCACTTCCATGACGCAAGACTGTGGAATGACGATAGCTGAATTCTTATCGTTCGGGATAATGATGGTACCTGAACCACCGCTCTTCAGTAAGTGCTCAGGATTGGGGAATAAAGCCTTCATTTGTACGGAGCCGGTTGCTTGGTCAATGACACCGCTGATAGTCATCATCTTTCCCTCATGACCATAGATAGAGCCGTCGGCCAATTGCAGTTTCACAGGTGGGAAAGCAGCCACAGCTCCATTGGCACCACCTTCTGACTTGGCGAAGTTGAGCAGGTCCTTCTCGTTCACAGAGAAATAGATTTCCATAGAACTGATGTCGGCTACGTGGGTCAAGGTGTTTGAACCGCTCACCAGCGTACCCACCTTGTAGGGCAACGTACCCACGACACCACGGGCAGGGCTCTTCACGTAGCAGAAACTGAGGTTCTCCTTGGCCGAAGCCAGTCCTGCCTGAGCCTGAGCCAGCTGAGCCTTAGCGCTCTCATAGCTGTTCTTAGCAGTTTGCAACTCATAGTCGCCAATCACCTTGTTGGCAAATAACTGCTCAGAATTCTCGTAGGTCAGTTTGGCTGTATTCACTTGGCTCTGAGCTGTATTGACGGCAGCCTGCGACTGGCGTACCTGAGCCTGAAAGGTCACATTATCGATCTCAAACAACGTCTGCCCGGCATTCACAGTCTGACCTTCCTTGACGTAAATTTTCGTAATAAATCCCGACACCTTAGGACGAATCTCAACGTCCTGCACACCCAGGATGGTGGCTGGATACGTGGTCTGCATAGCAGCACTCGATGTACCTACTGTCATGACGGGATACTCATTGTCGCCAAACGTAGGGCGCCCGCCGCCTTTGCCACACGAGGCAACCAGCAGCACAGAGGCCGCGAAAAGCAAAAACTTACTCTTTTTCATACTTATTTCCTAATACTTAAATTTATATATAAATTTCTATATGTCAGTTGAAAACTCGTGGCGAACCTGCAGGTTTTCGATTTGCAAAATTACAAAAAAGATGTATAAGTCGTTCGACCGATACATCTTCTTTAAATCTTATTAGCATTTTTTCCGTCAGTTTACCACTCTTCCCTCACTTCGTCAGCCCCATCTCGCGAGCCTTCTTCATGAGTAGTTGCATAAGGTCTTCACGCTCGTTCTTCACTCGGTTGTCCAGCACGGCGTCCTTCAGCGTCTGCTTCAAGGTCCCTACCTCCCGCGATGGCTTCAGGTGGAACATCTCCATTATCTCGTTGCCGTCGATGCAGGGCTGCAACAGGCGTTTGTAGTCCTTCTCCTTCAGGTCAGCCAGCTTTTCACGCACGATGCGGAAGTTCTCGAGGAAGATTTTTTTCTTCACATCGTTCTTGCTGGTGATGTCGGCCTCGCAGAGCGTCATCAGGTCGTCGATGTCATCGCCAGCATCGTTGAG
>Ga0326511_10000644_pt1 | contig 30719 bp, 16 predicted proteins | sample 0_2496_0518_D_FD_203701 | JGI IMG/M metagenome (GOLD analysis project Ga0326511, IMG submission 203701) | Bovine rumen microbial communities from UC Davis, California, United States - 0_2496_0518 | ecosystem: Host-associated > Mammals > Digestive system > Stomach > Rumen | place: USA...
TTTTATCTTTTTTTTGGTGCAGCAGGTTTTTCACTTTTTCAGTTTTTCACTTTTTCACTTTGACATTTACATTTTTCGTTTTTCACTATTTTTCCTGATTTTTTGCGAGGGAGAAATTTTAATATTATATATTATATATATGTTATATATAATATATAATATTAATAATATAATAATAATAAATTATTAATTAATTAATACTCTATATTATATACCTTCCACCAGGAACGTCTGCATGCAGGGGTACATTTCGTACGAAAAAGTAGCTGACTACTCGTCAAACATAGGCCCAAAGTCTATTTGTTAAATATTTTCCTTATTTTCGTTTCTTTGTATGCAGAAGTCAAAAACATAAATGTCAAAATGAAAAAGTGAAAAAGTGAAAAACCTATAGCAAAATCTCTATTTGAAAGCAATGAGAAACTCCACAAGGTTCTGCTCTGTGGTTAACTGGAATTTATGCCTTAGACGGAGTCTGGCACTCTCTACGCCCCTGATACTCAGGTTGGTGAAATTGGCTATCTCCTTTGTACTGAGGTTCATTCTCAGGAGGGCACAGAATTTGAGGTCATTTGCCGTCAGCGTAGGGAATTGCTCTTTCAGATTGCGGAAGAAATGCTCGTGGATGAGGTCAAAGTTCTGTTGGAAGACATCCCAGAACTCCTTGTCACTTGACGTCTGCTGAATGCGTTGTAGCTGTGCCTTCATCTCATTCGTGGAGATGATACCCTTCTTCTTTTGCTCTACAATGGAGTCGCGAAGACTATCTATGACGTTTTGCTTGACAGCTACATCGAGCGACATAGCTGCCAGATTCTTTGATTTCTCCGAGAGCTCCTTCTGGAGTAGCTGATGGCGTTGCTCGGCAATGATTCGCTCCTGCTCCAGCATTTTCAGGCGCTGACGGGCCAGTTGCCTGCGAGCATTCCATTGGGCAAAGCCCCAACAGCCTAAGGAGATAATGGCGATATAGAGGAGGAAGGCCCACCATGTGAGATACCAGGGACTGGGAACCTTGAAGCCTGCCTGTAGGGTGCTGTGAACCTTTCCGTCCAAGCCCACCGCCTCTACGTCGATTGTATATTGCCCGACAGAGATATTGGGTAGAACCAGCCGGGGCTCTTCGCTCTCAATGACAATGTTCTCCTTGCCCTTGATGGTGAACCTGAACTTCATAATCTCATGATTGAAGTTGGGACAGGAGAAATGCAGCAGTATGTTGCCATCGACCACTGCATTCCCTTCCATGACATCGGCCAGGCACAGCGTGTGGTAGGTGTCATGCTTGTCCTTGTAGCTGGCATCGTCGAGAAATAGTTGGGCGAACTGTGAGTCGTTTTCTTTATCCAAGTCTATACAAGCCACGCCGTGGGCCATGTTGAAGTAAACGTTCTTCCCCTCCTGGAATGCCAAGGCGTTGCAGTCGTTGCCAAACATTCCCAGCTGCTTGGTGCTGATACATCTTTTCAGTTCCCATCCATCCTCATGCTGCACGATCTGCATATAGTAGTTTTGTGAGCAGACCCACCATTCGTTGTTCCTTCCCGCAGGAACGATGTTGGTGATGCCCGTTGTAGAAGGCAGAATGGCGTTGAGGGCCTCGTAGGGCACCACCTCGTTGGCTATTCGGTCGAAGTAGTAGAGCTTGTTGTCGTCGGCCAGAATGATGCGTTCGTCGAGACGGGTGACGAAGCAGCGTGTCTCTATCTCTCCTATTCTCTTGTAGTGCTTGACGTTCATGACGCTTTTCAGGTCATCGGAAAGCCACAGGTGATAGACGCCCTTCTGCATGTTGGTAGCCCAGAAGCTGCCGTCGGTGTCCATCTCTATCTGTCGGATAGGGTGGTTGAAATTCTCGATGTGCTGCTGTTGCCATTCGTCATTCTTTGACCTGAAGACATGCAGCCCATTGTAGGTAGATTCGATGAGGATATTCTCCCCGTGCCAGGTGACCTGTTTGAGACTTGTACTGCTATTCCCCGAAGGCTCCACTCTTTCCGCCTTGCCATCCCTGATGCGCAATGTACCGGAATTATTGCCGGCATAGAGATTGCCGCGCAGGGTCGTCAGGTGCCAGTTCTGTCCCTCCGTGCCCATGATCAGCCGCGGGGTGCTGCCAGTCTTACTGATGTTACATTCGTAGATGCCCTGATTGGTAGCCATCAGCATGTCATCTCCATTGAAGTGCAGGTCATAGACCATGCCTACGGACGACATCTGAGAGTTGACCGTCATGTTGTGGTAAGGCTTACCGCAGGCAATCAGTGAGATGCCCTCGTCGAGGCAGGCCCACACATTATCGCTCTTGTCACAGAGCAGTCGGAGGATAGCATTGTCGGCGAGTCCGCTTTCCGTGTTGAAATGCCAGAGCAGCTCTCCCTGATGGGAGATGCCACAAACGCCACTCTGTATCGTACCTAATACAATGATTCCTCTGCGGGTCATGCAGGCCTTGTTTACCTGAACCTTTGCCAACTGGCTGTCGATGTCGGTGGGCATCTTCGTGATGGCACCATCTGCATAGATGAACAGACCATGTTGGATGGACACCATGACCATTGCCTGCTCATTGCCATACATGGGGAACACCCCCACGATATCGTCATTCCCGACAGCTTCCCTGCCAAATAGTTTCGTCAGCCTGTCTTTATCTATACGGAAAAAGTCACCCTGAATGGCCTGCAAATATATATCCTTCCCCGATTTGAAGATAAACAGGGGCTGAATGCCGTTGAGCTCCAGCTTCGTCACTTCCTTGCCGTCATAGACATAGATGGATGAAAAAGTCTGGAAATAGACGCGGCCCTCGTTTTCGAGTATGACCCAAGGCTCCTCATTGCTGAGCAGCACAGCCTTCGAAGGCGTGGCATTGGCACTGGCCAGGGAATAATAGGTGTAGTCTCCGTATTCGTTTCGGATGAAATAGCCAAACTCCTCGAAGGCACCTACGTAAATCCTGTCCCCAAGGGCGAGGACTGAACGTATCATCGACTTGCCATTCAACGCGATTTGTTTCCAGAAATAACCATCAAAGCGCAGAAGGCAGTTGTTGTTGGCTATGTAAATAATGCCATCGGTGTTCTGGCTGCAATCCCAATTCTGCTGACTGGCCTCCGCCCCGTAGTCGTTGGTGTTGAAATTGGAGACGACAGGACGAAACACAGCAGCATGGATGCTGCCGAAGGTTGCCACGAACAGAAACGCCAAACAGATTTTCAAAACAATATTGCGCATGATGGTATGATTTTGATTGCAAAGATAAGGCTAATAATTTGATTTTGCAATACTTTACGCTAAAAACAAATAAAAAAGCATTGAAAATCAACGACTTAAAAATGCAGTAGAGTAGTAATAACGTAGTCGGAATACGGTGTGAAGTAGTTACGCAGTACCCTATTTTTAGGCTACTTGAATGTAATGATATAACTTTGCAGCCAGAGATTTTTTACCAACATTAACTAACTTTATAAACAAAGAACTATGAGAAGGTATTATTTGTTATTTGTACTGTTCTTGCTCCTTCCTCTTACGGTGTCGGCGCAAGTTGACAAGGTCCGGGGACAGGTGGTTGACGTAAATAGTGAGCCTGTGATTGGAGCCGTTGTGCGCGTCAATGGCACCAATCTGTCGGTGGTGACTAATTATGATGGTAACTACGAGCTTTCCGGTCTTCCTCATCATGCTGTTCTCACCTTTTCTTATTTAGGAATGAGAAATGAGGAGGTGAAGGTGACCTCTGCCGTGATCAATGTCACGCTGGTCGATGACGCTACCCAGCTTGAAGAACTGGTGGTGATTGGCTATGGCGTTGCCAAGTCGAAGGACCTGACTTCACCGATTGAGACGGTCAAAGCTGCAGAGATTGCCAGTGTGCCCTCCTCGTCGCCAATGGGTGCCATCCAAGGAAAGGTTGCCGGTGTGAATGTGGTGAGTAGTGGTACACCCGGTGCTGGCCCCACCGTCACCATCCGCGGTTTGGGTTCTTTCGGAAACACCAGCCCCCTGTATGTGGTAGACGGTATGTTCTACGACAACATCAACTTCCTGAACAACTCGGATATTGAGGAGATGGCTATCTTGAAAGACGCTTCTGCTTCTGCTATCTACGGTGTGCGTGCTGCCAATGGCGTCGTGATCATCACTACGAAGAAAGGCAAGAATAGCGAGAACGCCAAGATATCGTATGAGGGCTATGTGGGTGTGCAGAATGCCACCAATCTGCTGGAGATGTGTAATTCCAGCCAGTATGCCCAGATGTTGCGTGAGAGCGGCATCACCGACTACGATGCCATGCTGAAGTCGAGTATCCAGCATTATGGCGGCAATTTCGAGAGCAACCAGTATGGCGCTGACACCGACTGGTATGACCAACTGCTCCGCACAGCCGTCATTACCAATCACAGCCTGAATATCGTAGGCGGCACGGAGAAGGCCACCTATGGCGTCGGCGCAAGCTATCTGTATCAGAATGGTATCATGAAAACGGACAACGACTACAAGCGTCTGAACTTCAGGGGCAATGTTGACTACAAGGCTACTAAGTGGCTGACAGTCGGCATGAATGCCATGTTTGTGACCAGTGAGCAGCAGTTGCCCAACAATGCAGCATGGCAGCAGGCATTCAACATGCCGGGCATCTTCCCAGTGTACGATCCAGCTACGGCAGACACCTATACAGATGGCTATACCTCGCCCAATACGATTGGCGTGACCAGCAACTTCTACAATCCCGTGGCTACGGCTGATTTCTTTGATAGTAACAACAAGTCCTATCAGGTGCTGAGCAATTTCTATGCAACCATCAACCTGATTCCTGAGAAGCTGAACCTAAAGACCAGCTACAGCTATGACTACACTGGCATGAGAGCCACCTCGTTTATACCAGAGTACTATCTTGGTACGGTGCAGAATACCACCAAGACAGCGCTGACGAAGAGCGACAGCAACTTCAATAATTATGTATGGGACAACACCCTCACCTATGATGACTCGTGGGACCTGCATCATCTGACAGCGATGGCAGGCGCCTCCATGCGACAGGAGAGTTTCAGCAACCTGACTGGTTCGGCACAGAATGTTCCTGACGGACAGGACAGCTGGAAGTATCTGTCACTTGGCGACAAGGAAGGCATCACCCTCTCTGACGATGGCTTCCGCAATCGTGGATTGTCTTACTTCGCAAGATTGGCCTACAACTATGCCCACCGCTATCTCCTGACGGTGACCTTCCGTGCCGACGGTAGCTCAAAGTACAACGACAAGTGGGGCTACTTCCCCTCTGTTGGTGGTGCCTGGGTGGTCAGCGAGGAGCCCTTCATGAAGAATCAGAAGGTATTCGACTTCCTGAAACTGCGTGCCAGCTGGGGTAAGTTGGGCAACGACAAGATAGCTGCCAGTGCAGGCTATGCAGCAGCAACAACCAACCGTGCTGTCTTTGGTACCAACAATGCCCTCGACGGCTATATCAACGGCTCTACTTTCAGCTGGCTGGCATGGGAGGTAGTGAAGGAGACCAACGTAGGTCTGAACTTCTCCACGCTGGGTAATCGACTGACCGCAGATATTGACTGGTATTGCCGCCTGACCGACAATGCCGTGATTTCGCCGACACGTCCGATGCAGAATACGACAGTGGCTGGCAACTGGGGACAAATCCTGAACACTGGTGTCGATGTGACCCTGAACTGGAACCAGAAAGTAAGTGATGATTTCAGCTACCAGGTAGGTGCCAACCTCACGTGGCTGCACAACGAGGTGAAATCGCTCAAGGATGGCATCACCATGCTTCAGGGAGGCAAGACGGTGCAAGTGGTAGGAGAGAAGATGAATTCCTACTACGGCTACAAGGTCGTAGGCGTCTATCAGACCGAGGCAGCGTGTCAGGCCGATCCCATTGCCGTGGCCAATGGCCTGCAGCCCGGCGACTTCAAGTATGAGGATGTCAATGCCGATGGCGTGATTGACGGAAGCGACAAGCAGGTGCTTGGCTCCTATGTGCCCGACCTGACCTACGGCTTCAATGTCGGCCTGCAATGGAAGGCCCTCGACTTCAACATGAGCTTCTATGGTCAGGCAGGTGGTGAGATATGGAATCGCAAACGTGCCCTTCGCTATGCTGCCCAGAACTACAATTTCGACAAGGCACAATTTGATGACCGCTGGACGGGCAGTGGCAGCACAGACAGCCATCCTTCGGCAGCAGCGCTGATGCGCAGCTGGAACATTGGAGACAGCCAGAATGCCTCTTACTTCGTTGAGAGTTCTGATTACTTCCGTGTCCAGAATATCAACCTCGGCTATACCCTCAAGAATTTGAAGGTGGGTGGCTATACCCTTCCCAGCATGCGCCTGAGCATGACCGCCGATCGTCCTTTGACAGTATTCAGTGCCCACAGCTTCACTCCTGAGTTGAGCGACGCAGAGGGATGGGACACCGAGGTCTATCCCCTTACCGCCACCTACACCTTTGGTGTGCAAATCAACTTTTAATATCAACTGATTCTAAAAATATAAGTAGTATGAAACTTACAAAGATATTTTCTACAGGACTCCTTTCGGCAGCTATCGTCTCCTTGATAGCCTGCACCGACTATATTGATATCGACACGGAGAACTCGCTTGACATCAATGCTGTGGACTACAGCAAGACCAGTGAGATGTATCAGCCAGTGGTGGGCGCTTATTTCACCCAGGTCAATCAGGGTATTCACTGGGCAAACGCCATGTTGTGGCTAGGACGCGACGATGATATGTCGTCGGGGCGTGCCGATGACCAGGGCGATGCCTTGAAGTTCGGCTATCCTGGTGGCTATCTCAACCCCAACAGCTTCTGGGCTGTGGGCAATAGCTGGAACACGATGTACAACATCATCATCAACTGTAACTCCAACCTTGAGGCGCTGGACAATTATGCCGGGTATCTGACAGTGGGCAGCGCCGACTACCAGAAGTACCTGTCTTACTATGGCGAGATACAGACTATCAGGGCGTGGGCCTACTACAACCTCGTCACTACCTTCGGTCCCTGTGTCATCTACAGGGATAACCAGCAGGCACACTTCCGTCGCAGCACGGTGGACAAGGTGTATGACTATATCATCGCCGAAATGGATGATGCCGCCAGCAAGATGGAGGCGAAGCGTCCGAACCAGATGGAGCATGCCGGTGCCTATACCAAGTACACGGCTGAGGCCCTCGGTGCCAGGGCTGCTTTGCTCAAGGGCGACTATGCAAAGGTGGAGAGCCTCACCGATGACATCGTCAACAATGGGGGCTTTGAACTGTATTCCGACTACTACCAGCTGTTTAAGATACCTGGAAAGCTGTGTGATGAGTCCTTGATGGAGGTGCAGGTGACCGACTTTGGCAATGAGAGTGGTGACTATATCGGGGTGGACCAGTGGTATAACTTCCGAGGCGCTGGATTGACCGATGCCGATGGTAACTGGCAGACGGGTGGATGGACCTTCATGCGATTCAATCCTGCCTTCGTAGCATGGGCTGAAAAGCGTGGTGAGACCATTCGCCGCGAGACGAGTTTCCTGGTGGGTGGTGAGAAGACCCGTGAGGGAAGTGTCGTGGTGGGCAACGCTACGGATAACATCTATGACGGAAAGGCGTATCTGCCCGTAAGCCAGATGACTGGCGGCAACAGGGAGTGGGGGCGTAACAACAACGTACGCATCATCCGCTATGCCGAAGTGCTGCTGATGAACGCAGAGGCCAAGATACGTCTCGGCAAGAACGGTGACGCCCCGCTGAACAAGGTGCGCACACGGGCTGCCATGCCTAACCTCACGAATGCTACTGCCGATGATGTGCTCGACGAGCGCCGCATGGAACTCTGTGCAGAGTGGGGCCTCCGCTATACCGACCTCTGCCGTATGGGCTTGGCTTCTGCCGTGCTTGGCAAATACGGATGGACGGAGAAGGCACGCTTCATCCCCGTTCCCTCCAACCAGATCATCCTGACACCGGAATTGGGTGAAGATCCTGAGTAATCAATCATCGATGCTGAGCTATGAAGAGAACTATCATTAGCAGCCTTTCTGCCCTGCTTATCTTAGCGTCTGTCGTATGTTGTGACAACAGAACAGGTTCACGGTCTGCCTCCTTTGAAGAGGGGGTGGACCTGACCGACAGCATACTGCTGGATACAGTCCAGAAAGCTCATTTGGACTATATGTGGACTGGTGCCGACCCTACGTCGGGCCTGGCCTACGAGCGCATCCATCTGGATGACATCTACCCAAGCCATGACTCGCTGACAGTAACTACAGGCGGCTCCGGCTTTGGCATCGCTGGCTTGTTGGTAGGTATGGATCGTGGTTGGATCCATCGTGCGGAAGGGGTGGCGCGACTATGTAAGATTGTGGATTATCTTGAACAGGCAGACCGTTTTCATGGCGTCTGGCCCCACTGGCTGTATGGTCCTACGGGGAAAGTCGTCCCCTTCGGACAGAAGGACAATGGCGGTGACCTGGTGGAGAGCTGTTTCCTGATGGAGTCGTTGCTGTGCGTTCGCCAATACATGAATCCGTCGGTGGAGAAAGAGAAATATGTCATCGACAAGATCAACGCCCTTTGGGAAGGGATGGAGTTTGACTGGTACACCCGTGGCGGGCAGGATGTGATCTACTGGCACTGGTCGCCTGAATATGGCTGGGAGATGAACTTCCCGCTGGAGGGCTATAACGAGTGTCTGATTGTCTATGTGCTGGCAGCAGCCTCTCCCACCCACACGGTGCCTGCCGACTGCTATCACAAAGGCTGGGCCCGCAATGGCGCCATCAAGTCGACGGCTTCACCCTACGGCTTCCCGCTGGATTTGAAGCATAACTATGCTGAGGCCAATGGCGGTCCTCTCTTCTGGGCACACTATTCATGGATTGGACTGTGTCCAAAGAACTTGTCGGACCGCTATGCCGACTACTGGCATGTGACGGCCAATCATGCCAAGGCGAACTACAGCTACTGTGTGGACAATCCTAAGCACTATAAGGGCTATGGCAAGGACTGCTGGGGGCTGACAGCCAGCTATTCGCCGGAAGGCTACAATGCTCATGCACCCAACAACGATCTTGGGGTGATCACGCCAACGGCTGCTTTGTCTTCCTTCCCTTATACACCGGAGGAGTCGATGGCTGCCCTGCGCTTTTTCTATGGCAAGAAAGACTGGCTTTGGGGTAAGTATGGATTCTATGATGCCTTCTCGCTCAATCCGATGTGGACGTTGCCACGCTATCTCGCCATCGACCAACTCACCATTGCGCCGATGATAGAAAACTATCGTACGGGTTTGCTGTGGAAATTGTTTATGAGTTGTCCAGAGGTGCAACAGGGACTGGAAAAGTTGGGATTCAATGTTACTGATGATAAATAAATAAGGTAAAGATATGAAGAGAGTAATTCTTGCATGTATCCTATCACTGACTGTGACGGGTATCATGGCAGATGGAAAGAAGGCTGCCAAATGGCAGTATGACGAACCCGCAATGCGTGCGTTTGTGGATGACCTGATGAGTCGGATGACACTTCAGGAGAAACTTGGGCAGCTGAACCTGCCTGTGACGGGTGACATCGTGACTGGTGAAGCCAAGAGCAGTGACATCGCTGCCCTCATCAAGCAGGGAAGTGTAGGAGGCCTTTTCAACCTGAAGGGCGCTGCCAAGATAAAAGAGGTGCAGAAAATCGCCGTAGAGCAAAGCCGACTGAAGATTCCCCTCATCTTTGGTATGGACGTGATTCATGGCTACGAGACGGTATTCCCCATTCCGCTGGGACTCTCCTGCACGTGGGACATGCCTGCCATAGAGCGGTCTGCCCGGATAGCAGCCCAGGAGTCTACGGCTGATGGCATCTGCTGGACTTTCTCACCTATGGTCGATATCTGTCATGATGCCCGCTGGGGACGTATTTCAGAGGGTAATGGCGAAGACCCGTTCTTGGGTAGTCGTATTGCAGAGGCAATGGTTCGCGGCTATCAGGGACAGGCCTTGCAAGCCGAGAACACGATGATGGCCTGCGTCAAGCACTTCGCACTCTATGGCGCTGCCGAGGCAGGTCGTGACTATAACACGGTGGATATGAGTCGCTGGCGCATGTTCAATGAGTATTTCCCACCCTATAAGGCTGCTTTTGATGCAGGGGCAGGCAGTGCAATGGCCAGCTTTAACATCGTTGACGGTATTCCTGCCACAGGCAATCGCTGGCTGCAGACAGAGGTGCTTCGTAACATGTGGGGATTCAAGGGCTTCGTCGTCACTGACTATACAGGCATTGCTGAGATGACGCCTCACGGCATGGGCGACTTGCAGGAGGTGAGTGCCCTGGCTCTGAAGGCTGGTATCGATATGGATATGGTGAGTGACGGACTGGTTGGCACACTGGAGAAGTCACTGGAGCAAGGCAAGGTGTCCATGAAGGATATCGATCAGGCTTGCCGTCGTATCCTTGAAGCCAAATATAAACTGGGCTTGTTTGCCGACCCCTACCGCTATTGCGACCTGAGGCGTGCAGGAAAGGAAATCTACACGCAGGACAGCCGTCAGGAGGCTCGTCGCATTGCGGCAGAGAGTTTTGTGCTGCTGAAGAATGAAGCCAAGCTGCTGCCCCTTGCCAAGAGCACCAAGATAGCGCTCATAGGTCCGCTTGCCAATACTCGGGCCAATATGCCTGGCACATGGAGCGTGGCTGCTGAGAGTTCCAGATATGCCACCGTGCTTGAGGCCTTGCAGCAGGCTGTGAAGGGACAAGGGGAAATCCTCTATGCCAAAGGCTGCAATCTCCTGTATGATGCCCAGGCAGAGGCTGACGCCACTATGTTTGCCAGGGAGATGCGTGACGAGAGAAGCGTGGAGACGATGCGTGCAGAAGCGCTCGCCGCAGCTGCTAAGAGTGATGTGATTGTCTTTGCCGGTGGAGAGTCAAGCGAGATGTCGGGTGAGTGTTCCAGCAGGGTAAACATCGAGATGCCTGATGCACAGCACGACTTACTCGTGGAACTCTTGAAGGTGGGGAAGCCCATTGTCCTCCTGAACTTCTCCGGACGTCCCATGATCCTGAACTGGGAGACTGAGCATCTGCCTGCCATCCTCGAAGTGTGGTTTGGAGGTAGTGAAGCAGCCTATGCCATCGCCGATGTGCTCTTTGGAGAGGTATGCCCCTCGGGTAAGCTGACAACATCCTTCCCCCGCCATGTCGGACAACTGCCGCTCTCCTATTCTTATTATAACACGGGTCGTCCCCTTGAAGGCTCGCAGTTCAAGAAGTTCCGCAGCTGTTATATGGATGTGCAGAACGATGCTCTGTATCCGTTTGGCTTCGGCTTAAGCTATACGACGTTCAACTATGGACAGCTTCGGCTTTCTTCGGACAAACTGTCGATGAATGGCGAAATAGTTGCTACGGTGAAGGTTTCCAATACAGGCCGCTACGATGCCGATGAGATCGTTCAGTTGTATCTTTGCGACAAGGTAGGACGTGTCGTTCGACCCGTAAAGGAACTGAAGGGCTTCGAACGTATCTCCCTGAAGGCTGGCGAGAGCCGTGATGTGTCTTTCACCATCAATGCCGAAATGCTGAAATATTACGACAATGAACTGACGTATGGTGTCGAGCCGGGAGAGTTTGAGTTGATGATAGGCCCCAATAGCAGGGACGTCCAGCAGGCGGTCTTTACTTTACAGAATCAGTAGTGTTGGTGTGTCATTGAATAGAGTGGGAGGGGGACAATTTCGTTTCCCTCCTACTTGATTCTTCTGAATATTGGTTAAATATGGCCTTCGTACTGCGTTAATATTCCCAAAATAGGTGGTAGTCTCGCCTATTCTGATTACTTTTGTAACGCAAAAAACAAAGATGTAGCCATGTATTTCTCCATCCATTTCATACGTATCATAGCGCTATTGCTGCTACTCAGTCTCTCACCTGCCAGTATGCAAGCCCAGCAGTGGGACAACTACCGCAGTAATTTGCATAACCGCAACGTGAAAATTGACTCTTCCAACCTGCCCATCGTTTTCATCAACGTTAAGGGCAAGGTAATACAGCGGGATAGATACGTGCTGGCAAGGATGAAGATCATACACAATGGTGATGGTAATACTAATTATGGCGACACGCTGGCCTATCCCAATCAGACTACTGACTACGAGGGTTGGATAGCATTGAAATACCGTGGTAACACCTCATTCGACGCGTCAGACAAGAAGCCTTTCGCTTTCCGTACCTTGGCCAGTGATACACTGCCCGATAATGGTGGCTCAAAGAAAAAGGTGAAGCTACTGGGCATGCCCAAGGACAACAAGTGGGGCTTTATTGCTCCGTGGGCCGACGAGACCATGTTTCGTGACGTGCTTACCTTCGATTTGAGCCGTCCCTGGATGGACTGGGTGCCTCGGGCACAGCTCTGCGAACTCATCCTCGACGGTACTTATTATGGCGTGTTCGTACTATGCGAACGCGTTTCCAAGGGCAAGCACCGACTGGATTTGAAGGAACCCGGTGAAGTGGATGGCGATCTGTCTGGTGACTATCATGTCTGCATAGACCACGGCTACGATCCCTACTTCAGGTCTCAATACCATCCTTGGCAGTCGCTCGATGGCAGTCAAGTGGCTCGTAACTACTGGATAAAATATGAATACGGTGATCCCGACAATGAAGAGTTTGCTTCGCTACCCACCGGAGCCCGACAGGCCCTGCAAGCTGAAGTTAATAAGATGGAAGCCTCATTCATGGACAATGATTGGCAACAGCCTGATGGTGGCTATAGGAAAAAGATTGACGTACAGTCGTTCATTGATTACATGTTAGCTACGGAGCTGTCTATGAACATTGACGGTTATCGGCTGAGTACACATCTTTACAAACATGGCGAAAAGCGAGCAGAACAGGAAGGCATTGACCCTCGCTGGAAGACCACCCTCTGGGACTATAACATCGCATGGGGGAATGCCAACTACTATCACGGTAAGCGTACTGACTGCTGGCAGTATGAGATGAACATCAATTTTCGCGATGACGACAGTCCTGTGCCATTCTACTGGTATCGCATGCTACAAGATACAGCCTACGTTAGTGCCCTAAAGAGTCGCTGGCAACAGTATCGGCAAAACAATCACCAGACTAATCGTCTCCTTTCTACGGTAGACTCACTGGCTATGCTAATAAAGGAAGGTGGAGCCGCCTTGCGCAACGAGCAGGCATGGGGCATCTATAGTCGCAGCTATATCTGGCCGATACCCTATTATGCCCAAGATTATGATGATGCCGTGGACTACTTAAAAGGATGGATACGACAGCGCCTGCAGTTCCTTGACAAACACCTGTTGCCGCCACGGGTCATCGAGACCGAACCCGTTATGGTGGCTTCTGGATGGAACGCTGACGTGGTGGCAGAATCGCTGCCTTGCAAAAACTACACATCTGTAGCCATCGATGGCTCTGATCGCACCTTCTATTCCCAAACTCTGCGTAACAATGGCGGAATGCCGGCTAACCGGCTTATCACCTCTGCTAACGAAGATGTACACTACCAATTAGCACCCTATGACAGCCCCAACGCATTAACCCTACGCAGCTATGGCCAGCAGGGCACACTGGAGTTTCAGACACCTATAGAGACCTCTGAAATCTTTGTCTTAGCCACCAGCGGCAATGGTGAATCGAGTGTGAACATTCGGCTAAACTATGCTGACGGCACCCATTCGGATGCGGGAATATACCCTATTCGCGACTGGTCTGTGAGAACCTCTTCCCTGCAGGGCGATGAGGCAGTAACGACCTTGGGTAATATCCGACGTGACAATAATAGCTATAGCAGTGACAACCACTACTGTCTGTTTGATTTCTCCATACCCATTGACGATCAACGTCCCCTTCAGTCGGTGACCTTTACTAACGGAAGCTATGCCTATCCGTCCATCCTGGCCTTCTCTACCATCAAACGCTCTACTACCGGCATCGCCCTGTCTGACCATCGGCCTGCGATGCCTTCTACCGCTGTCTATGACTTGAACGGCGTGCAACTCACGCATAGCCGCAAGGGGCTTAACATCGTACGCTACTCCAATGGTACCGTACGTAAAGTCATGAGGCGATAGCTCATCTCAAATGGCATACTATTTTTTGCTATTACGGAAATAATGACTATCTTTGTAGCCTGTCTTTTCGACTCAAAGTGAACAAGTACAAACTGCAATATCTATATAGTAAGCATGGAACAGCAGAACAAGGACGAACTGTATATGCGAATGGCGCTGGCGGAGGCGCAAAAGGCCTGGGACAAAGGCGAGATTCCCATTGGGGCTGTAGTGGTCTGTAAGGACAGGCTGATTGCCCGTGCCCATAACCTGACGGAAACGCTGACTGATGTGACGGCTCATGCTGAGATGCAGGCCATCACGATGGCAGCCAACGAATTGGGTGGCAAGTACTTGACAGACTGCACGCTCTACGTCACTGTCGAGCCGTGTCCCATGTGTGCGGGAGCCATCGGATGGGCACAGGTCCCTCGTGTGGTCTATGGGGCTCCCGACGAGAAACGTGGCTTTCGGACGTATGCCCCAAGGGTGCTGCATCCAAAAGCCACGTGTGTGGGTGGGGTGCTTGAGGAAGAGTGCCGCGATCTGATGCAGCAGTTCTTCCGCAAGCGTCGTTGATTACTTTGCCTTTTTCACGAGCATGCCATTCTGGCGCACGATGTAGACGCCGTGAGCAGGTTGGCCTTCGAGCCTACGGCCATTGAGGTCGTAGTAGGCATCGACGTGATACTTTGTCTCGATAGTCTCTATGCCATCGGGGGCTGTCGTCTCCTCGGGCGACTTCAGCAGTTTTAGTTCATTGATGACGGTGCCATTGAGGTCGGTGGTCCCAAAGATGGCAGTCACGTTGAAGTACTTGCCCTCTGTGGTAGCAGGAACACGGATACCCGAAAGGCCAAAGGTGTTGTAAAGGCGTGCCCGCACATCGCCACCTACGGCATAGAGTCCGCCATCGCTCTCCAACTGGGTGGCTTCTACCAGTACGAGGTCGCAGAAATCCCTGCTGCTGAGATTTTCCGTCTTCAGTCGGCGAGGCGCTGGCTCACTACCCTCGGTAATGGCGATGTTGTCGGTAGTGGTGGCACCCTCGATATAACTCAGCATGGGCATGAGATGATCATCCGTCCTCTTTCCGAAAATCCTGCCATTGAGTATCTGGTTTCGCTTAGCTTGTAAGGCGGTGTTGCTGAGGATGATGGCTCCTGAGGCGTCGCGGACATACATCATGGCGCCATGTACGAAGAGCACCTGTGCATCAGTCAGTATCAGGTCGGCTTCGCTGCCAACGGGTAAGGAGCGGAAGGTGGAAATGTTGGAGGTGACGATGCGATCGCCAACGGTGACTACGCACTCGGCCTGCAGCCCAGTCTCTGCATCCCTCACGGTGATCGTGGCAGTACCATTGGACCGACCCGTAAGTTTTCCGCTTGCATTGACGGTCACTACTGCCGTGTCGCTGGATGACCAGAGCAGGAAGGCGTCGGCAGTGGCAGGCGTAATGACAGGACTCAGCGTAAGGGTACGGCCTACTTCCAGACGGACAGCCTCGGACAGCGTGATCGACGTCGGAGCTGTGTAGGTGGCGGTAGTTGGCGACTTCAGGAGGTAGAGCTCGTCGATGACTTGACCGTTGAGTACGTTGGTGCCAAAGATGGCGGTGATGTCGTAGCGCCTTGACATATCGGAAGGCACGGTGATCTTGGGTGACTTGATGCCGAGGGTGTTGTAGAGGCGTACGCGCTTGTCGCCAAAGGTGGCCCAAACACCGTTGTCCTTTGTTAGGCGAACCTTCTTTACAGTTACATAGTTGGCATAGTAGTGCTCATCCAACTGGCTTAGATGCAACTCGATGGGGTCTGGCTCCACGCTTTCAATTATCGTGAGGCCCTGAGCGTTGGTCATGTCTTTGACACTGGTTAGCATCGGCATTTGGTTGTTGTGTACAAGCTTGCCATAGACCATGCCCTGTACCCAGTCGCCACGCTTCATGTCGATGCCTGTACCGCGGAACACGATGCTACCCGAATTGTCGCGCAGGTAGATGTCGTCACCGTTGACGTAGAGTACTTTGGCAGGATTGGTCATCGGGTTGAAAAGGAGCAGGGCTTCGCTTCCCTCCTCCATCTGGCAGAATTCGGTGATATTTGCCTTCATTGGCAGGTCCTTGACTGTGACGGTGCAAGTGGCGGAAACACCATTGTCAGCCGTGATGGTGATATGGGCTGTACCCACGCCGACACCCGTCACCAAACCGATATTGGAAACGGTGGCAACTTGTGGGTTGTCTGAAGCCCAAGTGAATGTGCTGGTGGCAGTCTCAGGTACATTTTCCGTCGTCAGCAATAGGGTCGTGCCAACTCCGATGATAGCGGTGGACTGCAGGATAATGTCGGTAAGGACGTTGACATCGAAGGCCTCGAAGGTGATCTGTCCATTGCTCTCCTTGATATTGCGAAGTCCGAAAGGCGTCGTCTTGCCCGACCAGGTCAGCAAGTTGGAAGGTGAGGTGGTATTGGTAATCTCTGTCACGTTCTTGCTTCCTGGGAACGGGTCGGCATTGGTATCAAAGACGTAGTAGTTGCCGTCGGTGGCCTGCTGCTTGTTGACACCACCAGCTCTGATCAGTTCGTAATAATTGTGGTTGGGATTGTTGTTGATGGTATTGCTCTCCCAGACGTAGTTGTTGGTGGAATCGACGCGGAAGATAAGCATACCGTGTCCGGCAAGGCCCTTGTCCCACTTGATGTTCTGGCGATTTTCGAGCATGAAGTACTCCTTGTTGACGCTTGTGTTGAGTCGGTAGCCGGTATTGCTCGTAGCGACATGGTCAAGCGAGAAGTCACCAGGCTGGTCGATGACTTGCGGGGTGGCAAAGCCTAAGGCATAACGCTCGTAAAGTGAATAGGCGCAGGGGCGACGACCCGTGTCGTAGTCGGCTCCGTTGGCCATCACCGACCAGCCGCCCGGATCAGCACTCTGTCCTCCGCCTTCACTATAGTCTGTATCGTAGAAATCGGGCAGGCCCAGCACGTGGCTGAACTCATGGCACATGGTGCCGATACCTTCGAGTACGCTCCAGCTCGCAGTGCCATCCGAACCGTCGAAGCCAAAGAGCTCCGTAGAGCAAGCATATCGGCCCAAGATGACGCCGTCTTTCCTGATCTGACGGAATGACAAGTCTGACTGATGGGGCCAAAGCCGACTCTGACTGTTGCCTGACACATGGGCACTATGTCCGGCAAAGATAATATAGACCATATCCACCTTGCCATCCTTGTTGACGTCGTAGTCGGCAAAGTTGACCTGACTATCAGCGGCAGTAAAGACATCGGTCAACAACTGTATGGTCCGCACGTTGTTGTCATAAGCGCTGTTTCCTCCATTGGGATAAAACTGGCTACGGTTCACGGAGACAGGCCCCACGATATCGAAGGTGGGATTGAAGACGCCATTGCTGTTGTCGCGGAAGTAGTCACGCATACTGCCTGTGCAAATGATGTCGTTGGCGATGTGTCTCCAGTTGGAACCAACATTGCGGTAGATGTTGGTCTTGTCGGTTCCAGTATAGTTTTCCTGGTTAATCATGCCTTCCATGATGTCCTTATAGTTGGTATTCTGGAACTTGCAATCGTTGTACTCAACCAGGATGACCAGACCCTTGAATTTGCTATAGTCATAGCGATCGGCCCGCATCGCATGGAGTGCCTGTACTCTCGACAGCCTGTCGGAATGGCGCACCTGCTCTGAAGTCTGACTCATCTCGGGAGCCAGGTGTTTCGTGGTAGTGGCAAGGAATGCCAGTTCCGTTGCGGTGCGGAGCTTTTCGTCGTGGGCGATGATGTCGGTGGGCTTCAGTTGTCCGTCAACTTTCTGTGCATAGACATAGAAGCCCTTGTCGTTGCGCACCAGACTGTAACCGTCGTCAGTCGTGTTGTAGTGCATGTACTCGTCACCGATCAGACGGATGGTCACGGTAGTCCCATCAGGTTGCTTCACGCTGACGGCGCCCTTTGTGGCGGGGCGTGCCCATAGTGATGCCGTTCCCAACAACATCACCATCATTATGGTAGTGATTCTCTTCATATACGTTTTTCTGTTACAATTTAGGCTTTAGTCTTGCAAAATTAGGTATTTTTCCTGAATTGGCCAACAAACCTCTGCAATTACTAACATAATATAACAAACTCCCCCTGCCAGCTTTGTACCAGCAGGGGGAGCATGATGAGTTTTTTCCTATAAAAGGATAGTTGAAATTACTTGTGGATGAACTTTCTGCCTTCCTTCACAATCATGCCCTTGAAGCCATTGTTTACCTTCTGGCCTGCAAGGTTGTAGCGAGTGGTACCGTTGCTGCGAGTAGCCACTGCATCCTGGATGCCATCAGGATCGGCATCTCCCTGAATAATCGTGATGGGCAAAGACTTGGCGGAATACTTGGTTTCATCGTCCATATTCACTTCCTGACCTACTACATAAACGGTAGCGGTGCGACCCTTCACGCCCTCAGGCAGAGGCTGAGCCTTGAACATGACGATGTTCATACCGCCATCTTCATAGTCGCCTGTGTAGATAGAGACGTAGTCAATCCACTCGGGAAGACCAATCACATCATAGTTGGCCACCTCGTTCTCTTCATCAAACCAGTAAACGTTGGTCAGAACAGGTACACCAGGATAGCCATTGGTATTCTCCTGACCCAGGAATGGGCTTCCGTTGGCACCCTCGGTCATGTTGCCATAGTCGCTTTCGGTAGAACCCTCGACGGGAACACGCACTACGTTGTAGTCAAGAGATTCGTCCTCAAACGAGTAGTAAGGCAGCTCCTCAACTGTTGTCACCTTGTCGAACATGCCATAGAAGCAGAAGTCGAGGGAAATCTTTCCATTATAGCCCAACGAGTAGTATCTTCCACCATTCGGGTTCTCAAAAAGGATGCGTGCAGAGTAGCAATTCTCGTCCTCATCGAGAACTTCATTGCCATAAAGACCACAATTGACGCCTTCCTGCTCGAAGCCCAACAACAGCATGCAGAAGGGCTCGTCGATAACAATGTTCTTGGGGATGATGTTACCAATGGCATCTTCCTCACCAGGAACCCTGAACACCAGCGTACCGGACTTCATTTCAACCTGATTGCGTGTGCCTGCAGCATCAGTATCACTGAAGCCAATCGTATCGCCAGAATTGCAATACATCGTTGCAATGATGTTGTCGATGTCGTAAGTGGTGTAGGCTTCACCTGTCTCCTCATCGGTAACTTCCTTCAGTCTGGTCAAGACAAGGCGGAGCTGCTTTCCTTCGGGAATCACAGCTGTCGTCGTCATGGGTGTCACGCCGCTAACATAGGCGCTGGTGATGAACAGAGGAGAAATAGGCTTGTCGAAATACTCCATGGTACCAACAGCCTTGAAACTGCCTTCTTCATCAACATAATTACCGCTACCAAAGAGGTTGTCGGAGTCGAGGGCACCCCAAGACTGAGTGGGAGAGTACCAGTTGCCGTTGTACTCAATAGCAGCACGAGGATCAGAGGGCCACAGGCCTGTAAGAGAATCGGTACGGACAAGGCCTTTCGTCCAAGTAGAAGTCATGTAGCCACGCTTCTCAATCCAGTTGAGCTCACCAAAGGTGTAGTTGTTCATCTTTCCGTCGGTCACGGTAGGAGCGTAGGTGGCATACTCTCCAAACGTACGGAAGGAAGTGGTAGTATAATTGCCATCGACAACATTTTTGCTATCGGTTACATCCTCTCCATTGACTTCCCATTTATCGGCTTTAGCCGACTTGTTGACAAAAGTAAGTTCGGTATAAGGAGGAATCATCAGTGTTGAATGATAGAATCCAGAACCAGTGATAGGGTCAAATCCTCCCCAGAAAGTACCTGCGGGCGTGGTGTAATAGATCTTGCTGGCTGCGGTTTTACGCATAGCGGATTTGTTCTCCACTTTTTTCTCGATCTGTGCTTGTCTGACAAGCATAGGGAGCTTTTCAACCTGACTGCGATGGACGGGCTGAACGGATTGCGACATACCTGCAAGTGCGAAGGTAGTTGCAGTTAGACAAAGTAAAAATCTTTTCATGATTATTGTTAAAAATTAAAATGATTATTTCAAATTGATGGTGAACCACACGTCGGAATGGGTCGAAGAAACCAGGCGAAGTGTGTTAAGATTGAACTGCGTCTCACCTCCCTTGAGTGTCCATTCTTGCTGCAGCAAGTCGATCATGCTCTGGAGTGAGGGAGTCTTTTCCCTTGCATTGGTAGCTACTTTGCTATTGTCGCTGTCAAAGGTCAAAGTAACCTTGTCATCGATGCGCGAACTGCTGAAATTATAATCAATACTCTGATTGTTCTTGCCAGAACGATACTGGACGCGGAAAGTCAGCACGTCGTTGTTGACACGCAGATACATACCCGTCAGCGTGAACTTCAGTAAAGAGAGGAATTCTGTCTTCACTTGATTATAGAGTTCTGCAAATGAATCCGAGCTGGGGGTGTTCTCGTTCCACTCCCAGATTCTCCTCTTGGTGTAAAGGGAAGTGTCAAAGAAGCTGCCAATAGAATCGCCACGAATATAGCACTTGTCATTGCCAATGGCAGTGAAGATGTCCTGCTCCTTGTCGTAAACGAACTCCTGAACAGAATTTTCGCCCTTGGTAAGCTCATCGCGGAAACGGATATAATAGTCTTCGCCACGCTTGGTGATGAGGAAAGGATAGAAGCTCTCGTTGGTCACCTTGTCAGAGCCAACAGGATAGATACTGGGCAAGCCCATTCCTGCATCTTCCATATTATAAATGCTGTCACCCATTACCAACAAGGCGCCGGTAGGTGCATTCTCAGAGAACATCTTGCTCTGGAATCCGCGAATGTCTGTCAGGTATTCCTCGTAGTCCACTCCTACCTCTACTGGGGTCAGCAAATTGTAGGTGCCACGTTTCTTTCCCTTCAGCATCATGTAGCTGGCATCTTCAGGAGCATCGGTGATGATAAACTCATAGTCGCCACCGTAGCCGGTACCCGTCTCATGATAGTCAGGGTCAGAGAAGAGGTGCATCACCTTGTTGTATGAATTGAAGGACAAGACAGGGCCGTTGTCGGTGATTACTTCCCAGAAGGAGGTGTCGCTACGGTACTGCTGCACATAGGAGCAAACCCATTCTGTCGAGCCTTGGTTGCTGTTGTAGTTCTCTTCCCACTTAGGCCAGTTGTAACCCGACACGTCAACAGAGTAGTCCTTGTTAAAGCGGCATAGCAGCAAGTAACCTGCACCATTAGGTGCCTCGTCTTCATAGGTTGGATAATATTGCATGGCCCATCCGTTGGGTTGTGCCGTGAGTCGAGCAGAATAGAGTGCGCTGGCAGCATTGAGTCGCTCTGCAGCCGTTGCCTCAAAGATGTCGTCCTCTTCGCCCGAGCAGGAAGTGAATCCAAGTGCCGAGGCACATATCAGTGAAAAGATAAAAAACTTCTTCATATTTCTTGAGCTATTCATTTCTTGTTCTTAATTGCCTCCTCGTAGATTTTCTTGTACTCGTCAATCTCTTCATTCAGGTACTGGAAGAGCGTCTTGGAGGGATTTCCTTCGTATGGCTGCGTGAGGCGGTTGACATAGTTGCCCTTTTCGTCACGCAAGAAATTGCCCTCGGAATCAGTCATGTACTGGCGAGTTTGTACCTCACGACGCAGTTCGTCAATGTTGATATTCCAGTTTGAGCTAAGCCACTGGCGAACGAGTTCAAGCTTGGTGAGAATCACTTCCCTGCCATCAATGTTGTCCCAGCGTTCACGGTCAAAGATGCACTTGCCCAAAGTGTCTGTCTGTGCATATCCGTCGGCATCGCGCTTAATGACCTTACGGGCCAGCTTGTACTCACCGTTGTCAAGGGAATGAAGATAACCTACGGAATCACGATCGTAGAGCGTATAGTCTTCCTTCAAACCAGCAGCAACCATATTCTGCTCGCTGTAGGCACCAGGATAGCGCACTTGGAAAGAGTCCAGCGTGTATTCAATATCTTCCCAGTCTGTCAGTGCAGAGTGAAGCAGTTTGTCCCAGCGATCCTGATCGTAGGTGACGTAGCATGCAAGGACCTCCACCCAGTCCTCACTTGCTGCCGAAGAGCCGTAAGGAGTGACAAAGCCCAATGAGCACTGCACGGAGTCGTGCTTGTTGTTCCACGACGGGTCGTATAGGGATGACGAAATCAGATTGAACTGGGTAGGACGCTGGTAAGTCTGGTCAAGAATGTGAGCAAACTCATGGTGCATTGTGTGGAAAAACAGGTTGTTCAGTCCCATTGCCCCCTCAATCTGGTCTACTTTGAGCTTATTGGCCTCCATGAGGGTGATTTTCACGCCACCTTCTGCCACACCTACAGTACGTGAACCGTCATCGTTATAGGCGGGTGAACCGATCACGTGGATGATGCGTGGAGCATACTTCTTGAGGAATACCTCTTTCTCGCCAGCCAGCTTGTCATAGACATCAAGCCAGAGATACTTGGTGAGAATAGCCAAGTCGAGGCTCTTCTCATAGGATGCAGGAACGAGGTTCTTCTGCATGTCGGCTCCTACATCCTCCATGCGATAGATATATTTCATGTTGTACCGCTCAAGCATGTGCTTCTTGACGAAAGTGTCGAGCGGGAAAGTGCCTAAGGTGCGGTCAAGCGGTTTATTCACTGTAGGGAATATCGTGGGGCCAAGATCGTCCTCAGAGCACGAAATGAACGCGTTTAGGCCTATGTATGCAAGAAATGCGAATAGCAGGACATTGATTTTCTTCATATTTCGTTTCCTCCTTTCTTAATTGTTTTCTTCCTTTTCGCCAAAGAACTGAGCCGGGAGAATAGTCTTTTCGTTCTTAGCAGAGTCAACAGTCAGCGGACGAGAGGGCTGCAAGCCTGATGCGATAGCATCCTGCGGCACCTCAAGTGCACGACGGGGATCATCCCAAGTCAAAGTGTAAACTTCGTTGTTCAGGCCATATTCATGTGAATATTCCATGCCCCAGCGCTTCAGGTCGAAGAAACGCAAGCCCGAGAAGTTGGTCTCATAGCGACGGAAATAGTTCAGACAGTTCATATAAGGTACTGCAATGGCAGGTATCACATAGTCGGGACTCATGTTGGTAACGAAGTTCCAATCATCAAAGCAGTTGTAATTGTTCTTGTTCTTCTTGTTAAACCATGCACGGCTTCCATTGAGCATGTCTTTGGTAAGAGGTACCATACCATTGTTGGATGCATAGTTCTGCTTGGTGCTGGGAGAGAAGCGAGTCAAGCTCTCGCTATAGAGCGACAAATCGTCGAAGGCTCCATCATAGTCAGCCTTCATGATCTTTGCCTCAGCACGCTCAAGCAGCAATTCTGCATAGGTAAACTCGCGGCGAATAGTGTGGGCATAGCCAATGCCTGCCACCTTGTCGGAGTATTGGAACTGCTCACTAATCCATGCGGGATAGTAGGTGCCGTAGCCATTACCGCCCAGACCGCTAACGAAGATGGTGGGATTGGCAACCCATCCTGGCCACATGGGGGAGTTGTGATAATAGATAGCACGTGCAACCAACGAACCCTGTCCATAACGATAGCGTGCCTTACGCAGAACGGTGCTATAGGTATCAAGGAGCATGATATTGCTATAGATATAAGGTGACTGCCACACATTGGCGTAGTCACTCAGATAGGTACAGTCGTCAAGGGGGGTATAATCAAACATGCGGTTGAACAGTACTTCACGATTCGTACCCAGTACGGCATTGGCATGCTCGATCACCTTATCCCACTGGCGGGTGTAGAGATAGAAACGGGCTGCAAAAGCATGGGCAGCATCCTCGTTAAAGTGCCATTTCGGCATCTTATAGTTGATGTTGCTAATGTCCTTCAAACCAGCTTCCAAGTCAGCCTGGATACGCTTGTAGGTATCGGTGACGTTGCTACGGTCATAGTTGTCGTCAACGGCAACGATAGGCTCATAAAGGTAAGGCACACCAATATCCTTCTTGCTCAGCTCATCACTCTTGTAAGCTTGAGAGAAGCAATTTACCAAAATAAAGTGGCTATAGGCGCGGATAAGCAATCCCTCAGCTTTTGCAGCACGGAACTTGGCATCGGGTGTCACACCGCTTTTCTCCAAATTGTCAAGTGCTACCAGGCCCTCGTTGACCGAGTTGATAGCTGAATAGAAGCTTGTCCAGATGCTGGCAGGCGTATCACTTGAAGTAGACGATTTCACTGGCTCGAAGCGGAACATCTCGTCGTCCTGTCGTCCGGATGAAGTGAGGTTGTAGTGGGTAGGCTCCTGCTTGGCATTAGGGCTGGCAGGCAGGTGTACTGAGTTAAGGTCCATCACGTTATCACTCGACAACTCGCAAACCCAACCATAGTTGGCATCGGGATAGGAAGCGATGTAGAGCTGAATAACGTCATCAACACTCACAATGTGGGTTCGCTCGTCTGGTTCCTTGTCGAGGAAACTGTCGGTGCAGGCTGTGAAGAGTAGAGAGGAGAGAAGAAGGACAAGCGTGAATAGTCCTGCTCCCTTTACCTTATTATATATATATGTCTTCATCATAATCATTATTTTTACAATCTTGGTTTTTTCAATCTGCAATCTCGATTAAATACCTAAACGGACGGTGAAAGTAAACTGCTTGGAAAGCGGAGTAGCCACACCACCGGAGTTGACGAATTCAGGATCTTGTCCATTCAGTTTCTTGTCGGCATACAGCAGGACAAGGTTGGTAGCATCGAGCTTTAGCGAAGCAGAACCGAGGCCAATTTTGCTGATGAGCTGCGGATTGAAATCGTAAGTGAGCGAAATATCCTTCAGACGGACAAAACCACCATCGGCCACACGGGCTGTAGAGTAGTTGTAGGCATTATAGGCATACGACAGATAACGGTCATTGTAGTTCTGACGTACAGAAGCAATGGCAGGAATATCGGTGCTCTTCTCGTCGCCAGGCATCACCCAACGATTCTTGAACTCCTTCGGCATAGCAGCCAAATCACTATACGAAGCAGCAAAGACAGGATCGAGACGGAGCTTGTTGCCGAACGAGTAGGTAATGAAGACGTTCAGGCGCCAATTCTTGTAGCGGAACATATTGTTCAAGCCACCAGTAATGGTAGGCTCTGAGGGGCCTTCGTACACCAGGTGATCCAAACGCTCATATTCCTGGAAGTAAATGTCGCTGGTAGTTGTCTTACCGTCCTCATTAATGACCTGTGGAATACCTTCATCGTTCAGTCCCATAAACTGTAAGGAGAATAGGGCACGATGGGGATAACCTTCACGGGCATATCCACTGCCACTGACCAAGTCAATGACACGAGAGACAGACATCAGGTCGGTAATCTCAGTATAGTTGTAAGCAAACGTTAAGTCGGTGTTCCACTGGAAATCCTTCTGCGCAATGTTCTGGGTAGAGATAGTAGCCTCCACACCGTGGCTCTTCATCGAAGCCACATTGGCATATTGACGACCTGCGATCTGAGCGTAATAGTAACCCATCAAGTCGAAGTTGTCACGCCAGTAGGCATCGGTAACCAAGTTGATGCGGTTCTGCAGGAAGCCCAGGTCAACACCCACGTTGAACTCATGCTTCTTCTCGTAAGTAAGGTCCTTGTTGGCATAGCTGCTCTGATAGAGCGCCACTTCCTGCTGGTCACCCTGCGGACGCCACATGTTGGTCGAACGGAAAATAGCCTGAGCATTCGAAGCTGCTGTCTGCTCACCCACCAGAGAGTAGCTCAGTCGAAGTGTGGCATGCGAGATGGCACCATTGGTGTTCATCATCATCTTCTTGAAGAAATTCTCCTCATGGGCATTCCACGAAGCCGAAACGTTCCATGTGGGGAGCCAGCGGCTCTGACGGCTACGACCTAACTGGTTAGAACCATCATAGCGGGCAGTCAGGTTGGCAGAATAGCGACCCTTGTACGAATAGTTGACATTGCCAAAATAGGCAAGACGACGATTGTACGAGCGAGAGAACGAGGTCAGCTCCGTACCCTCTTCCTTTGCCTGCTTATAGAAATCGGGGGTAAGCACCTGCAGGCGAGCCTGATCGTAGAGCACGCCATAGTTCTGGAACTCAGAAGCATCGTAGTCGGCGCGGTTGGCCTCCATACCAGCCAAGGCACTAAAGATGTGGGTCTCTTCACCCTGCACACTCCATACGTGGTTGTAGTTAGCCGTAAAGCGGAAGTCCAATTGCTTCACCTCGTTGCGGTTAAGGATGTTGATACCACCCTTCTCCATCACCGAGATAGGCCACGTATTGGGTTTGTCGGGGTCTGTATAGAGGTAGGGGTTAGAGTACATGATGTTAGGATTGTTCACACCAGCACGGTATGCCTCAGCCATATTCGAGTTGTCGAGGATGATGTGCTCACGGTTTGAACGGTTCACACGATAGCTGCCCAAAGCGTTGATGGAAAGACCTTGAATAGGCTTCCACTCCAATTCACCTTGGAACTTGGTATCCATCACGTCAATATTAATATAGTTGTTGTCCAACTCAGAGAAGATGCTGAAGGGAGCATAGTTACGAGTGTAGATCTGGTCGGGATCAAGCGTACGCGATGTGTTGAGTGCATAGCTGAAGGGGTTGATGTCGAAAGAACGGCTAACGGCACCCGAAACGACGTCGGTGCTCTGGTTCAGCGTACCAGGAGCCTTCTGGTCACGATAGCTGGTGTTGGTACGCAGCGTGGCAGTCAGGTTCTTCGACAGCTTGTAAGAGGCATTGATATTAGCCGTATAGCGCTCAACTTTTGAGTCCTTGGTCCAGCCTGGGTCTAACATTGCCGACAAAGAAGCGTAGAGAGAAGCTCGGTCGGTACCCGAAGAGACACTTACCGAGTGGGTCTGCATGATGTTGCTGTTGAACAGCAGGTCAAACCAGTCGGTATTGCGGAACTCAGCTTGACGCAGGTAGTCGTTCATAGCAGCCTCGGTGTGTGGCAGATAGAAGTCGCCTGTAGCCTCGTTATACATATTCATCAAGCCATACATCTTTCCATAAAGACCAGCCGAAGAGGCGTTGGCTACCTGTGAGAATTCCAGCCAGCCCTTGGCAGCCATCTCCTTGTAGATACCCATCTGCTCTTGCGAGTTGGAGATGTTATAGTTGGAGTAGGAAGGCTTCAGACGATGGGTGAACTCGCCAGTATAGTTAATCGAACTGTGACCCTGACGACCCTTCTTCGTTGTGATGACAACCACACCCGACATAGCACGTGCACCATAGATAGAGGTGGCACTACCATCCTTCAGCACCTGGAACGACTCAATATCGTCGGCATTCAGGCCTGCGATGGCATTGGAGATCAGCGTAGTGGCATCACCACTCGACAGATCGTCGGCATCCACGTTGACGGCATCTTCCATAATCACGCCATCAACCACCCAAAGAGGTGAGGAAGAACCATAAATAGAAGTGGCACCGCGAACGCGGATTTTGGGTGCCGTACCGAATGTGCTACTCACGTTCTGCACACTGACACCAGCTGCACGACCCTCCAGGGCACGAGTGACGTCAGCCACACCGTCAAGCTTGGTCTGTTCTGCATCAATCTTTGTCGTAGCACCTGTGAAAAGGCGTTTATCCATCTTCTGGATACCAGTCACCACCACTTCCTTCACGGTATGTGCATCACTCTTCAGCGTCACCTTCATACCGTTCTTAGGTGTAACCGTCTGGGTAATCATGCCAATGTAGCTGATGACTATTTTCTTTCCATTGGGCACGTTGATGGTGAAATGACCATTCATGTCGGTCTTCGTTCCTTGTTTGGTGCCCTGGATGAGGACTGTCGCACCGATACACGGATCTCCGCTGTCTTCAAGCACCGTACCCGTAACTTTGTTTTGAGCCAGCGCCATACCTATTGTAAGGAACAGGCCGACCAAAAGCATTGTTAGTCTTTTTTTCATAGATACTTCTATTCTATTACTTGTTTGTATTGTTTTTATGGTTCACTTATACGCACAATTCGCCCTTTTTAGGACAAATTCGGCTTGCAAAGTTACGTTTAATTTTTCAAAATCACAAATAATTTAATTAAAAACGATGACTTTCTTGCATTATTTTTGCATTTTGATATAATTTGGCTTTATTTTTGTTTAAAAATGTATTTTATACACCATTCTGTATATACATTTTGTGACAAAAAGTAAATGCAATCGTCCAACGTGTTCAGTTGAGCGATTGCATTCCAGACGGCAAAGCAGCCTATTATTCAAATATCTTATTTTACGAGAATCACCAAGTATTTGCTGGTGCTCCAGAATTGCTGTGGGTTCGTGATGCGCAGCACATATTGCTTGTTGGCGTCACGCTCCAGTACATAGCTGTTCAGTGGGTGAGTGGTCATTACTTCGGCAGAGCGTGAATAGAGCTTGATCTCCTTGTCAACTCGGATGTCTATCTTGGTGAAATACTCCTTGTTGAAGTCCTTCTGCAGCACCTCGCCTTTGCTCAGGATATTTTGCTCCTTCAGTTCCTTCTTAGTACCAAAGACAAACCAGGCAGAATTCAGTTCCTTGTCTTGCTTTGTGATCGTCTGGTCTTTCTTCGTACCCTCGTTTTGCAATGTAGTCACATCATCATTCAGGTTGGCAATTTTCTCGTCAAGCTCTCCGATGTGAATATCCTTTGCATCCAGCTCCTCACGCAGCTTTTCCAGCTCCTTCGTCTTTTCATCCAACTGAGCCGTCAGGTTGTCCAGCGTACGTCTCAGCTGTTCCGAGTTGACCATGCTGTCACGCAGGCGCTGCCGCAGCTTGCCTATTAGTTCGCGGTTTTGCTTCATGGTGCTCTTGATAAACTCCATGTTCTCACGGATTCGAGCAGAAGAGCTGGCCCCTTCTCCACGTTTGGCAACAGCCACACGACCTTGCGCCTCATTGATTTCGCGGAAGCCTTCCTCAATGTCATTCAGCGTCCCCATGATATCTTCAATCTCATTGTCTTTCTGGGTGATGATCCTGTTGAGGGAGTCGCGTTGCTGGGCCAATGCCTGGTCCTTTGCCTTCTTGTTGTCTTGCTGACAGGCGGTCAGTGTCAATAGGCAGAGACCAAAGAAAATAATCTTTTTCATACTATTTCTGATTTTAGTTTTTGTTCCTTTTCGTTTACGCCAGCCACGACGATGACAATTTCACCTTTAGGCTGATGTTCTGTGAAATGGGCAATGAGTTCTTCCAACGAGCCTCGTACGCTTTCTTCGTGTACTTTTGAAATCTCGCGGCACACACTGGCTTGACGTTCTGTACCAAACACCTCAGCCAGTTGCTGCAGGGTCTTCACTACGCGATAGGGCGATTCGTAGAAAATCATCGTTCGTTGCTCCGTACGCAACGCCTCGATACGAGTCTGGCGTCCCTTTTTCTGTGGGAGGAATCCCTCAAAGCAGAAGCGGTCGCAGGGCAATCCGCTTGACACCAATGCAGGGACGAAAGCTGTGGCGCCTGGCAACGTGAATACCTCGATACCCGCCTTGACAGCCTCCCGGACCAAGTAGAATCCAGGGTCGCTGATGCCAGGTGTGCCTGCATCGCTGATTAATGCTATGTTCTGGCCAGCCAACAATCGCTGCACCACAGCAGCACTTGTGCCGTGCTCATTGAATTTATGATGAGACATCAGGTGGTTCTTGATGTCGAAATGCTTCAATAGGATGCCCGAAGTACGGGTGTCCTCAGCCAGCACCAAATCAGCCTCTTTCAGCGTGCGGATGGCGCGAAGCGTCATGTCCTCCATATTACCCACCGGAGTGGGTACAATATACAATGTTCCCATTCGGGGGGCAAATTTAGTTAAATATTATTTAATGCCAAAAAAACTGTCTATTTCTTTGCAATTTTTAAAACGTATTTGTAATTTTGCAGCACATTTTGTATAAATATGACATCAAACCTTACAGGGGAGGCACATCGCCCCGGCAGAATAGAAGTGGTGTGCGGCTCGATGTTTTCGGGCAAGACAGAAGAATTGATACGACGGATGCGCCGTGCGCAGTTTGCCCGTCAGCGGGTCGAGATTTTCAAGCCCGCCATTGATACACGTTACTCCGAAGAAGACGTGGTCAGCCACGACCAGACCCATATACCGTCAACGCCCCTTGACTCATCAGCCAGTATCCTCTTGTTGGCAAGCGACATCGATGTGGTGGGTATCGACGAGGCCCAATTCTTTGACGAAGGACTCGTCAGGGTATGTAACGAACTGGCCAACCGTGGTGTCCGCGTCATCGTGGCAGGTCTCGATATGGACTTCAAGGGTGAGCCCTTTGGCCCCATGCCAGCCCTCTGTGCCATAGCCGATGAGGTTACCAAGGTGCATGCCATCTGTGTACGCTGCGGAAGCTTAGCTTATGTAAGCCACAGAAAAGTACAGAATGACAAGCGCGTCCTCCTTGGTGAGACAGCAGAATATGAGCCACTTTGTCGCGAATGCTACCAAAAAGCAAAAAAAACTTTGAAATAATTTGGCTGTTTCAAAAAAACATTGTACCTTTGCAGCCGTTTTTATAATTATTTTATCTGGTAGATCCGCTAGCTCAGTCGGTAGAGCACAACACTTTTAATGTTGGGGTCTTGGGTTCGAACCCCAAGCGGATCACCAAGAACACGTTAAGGGAGCCAATCAGGTTCCCTTT
>Ga0326511_10000646_pt1 | contig 30644 bp, 21 predicted proteins | sample 0_2496_0518_D_FD_203701 | JGI IMG/M metagenome (GOLD analysis project Ga0326511, IMG submission 203701) | Bovine rumen microbial communities from UC Davis, California, United States - 0_2496_0518 | ecosystem: Host-associated > Mammals > Digestive system > Stomach > Rumen | place: USA...
TCGGTGCAGGCGAGGATAACGGCGTCGCACTGTTTTTCCTTCATCTCTTTGATGACACGAAGGAACTGGTGCTTGTCACCTTTTTCGCCGCGTTTGATCTGGTCGTAGATCAGTGACATGACGTCTTTCTGGCATTCCTCGGAAGGATATACAGCCTCGGCACCGTATCTTTCGAGAGCTGCTCCGTACATGTTGCTCTGTACGGTTCCGTCTGTTGCGAGGATACCGATCCGTTTGCCGCGGAATTTTGCCGCATAGCGGGCAGCTTCGTCGATCATGTTCAGGAAGTTGCCGTCCATGGCTTTGTCAAAACGGTCGGCAAAGTAATGGGATGTGTTGCAGGGGATGACGAGGTAGTCGCAGCCGGCGTTTTTCAGCATCCTGATGTCCTTGTCAAAGTAGCCCCACAGATATTCCTGCTTACCGCCGAGGATACATTCGGTACGGTCCGGGATCGAGGCATGAGAGAAGAGCAGCAGATCGATGTGTTCGCGATCGTTGCTGACTTCTGTATTGTCGATGATTTTCTTGTAGAAGACGGAGGACGCTTCCGCGCCCATGCCGCCCAGAATTCCAAGTAATTTCTTTTCCATTATATTTACTCCGATTCAGCCGTCGATTTTTGTGCCGGGTTACGCACCGATGATGATACTTACTTGCTTTCCGCGATCATTTTTGCCGCCTCGTCGAGAAGGATCTTCTTCTCGGAGAACGGTACGTGAACGCCTTTGATCAGCTGTGTGGTCTCGTGGCCTTTTCCTGCGAAGAGGAAAATATCACCCGGCTGGGACATGCGGACAGCGGCGCGAACGGCGTCCTCACGGTCCGGATATTTCAGGATCTTCGGGCACTGATGCATGACGGAGGCGATGTCGTTGATGACGTTCATCGGATCCTCGAAGTTCGGTTCATCGGCCGTCAGCATGGCAATGTCAACGAGCGGATCGATCGCTTTGCCGACCTCAGCACGACGGCTCTGGGTACGTCCGCCGACGGCGCCGACGATGACGATGAGGCGTTTCGGATCATGTTCCTTCAGAATAGAAAGGGCAGCGGTCAGGCTGACACCGTTGTGCGCGTAATCGATGATGAAAGCGCGTCCCGGAAGGCCGGTCTTGATCACTTCGAAACGGCCGTCCGCGTGAACATCGTGCAGGGTCTTGAAGCAGGACGGCTGGTCGATACCGTAGATTCCGGCAGCGGCGATCGTGCTCAGCAGGTTGTGTACACTGAATTTGCCCGGAAAATGGGCCTCGATCTCCTGCGCCTCGCCGTTGTGATGGCTGACAAACTGTACACCGAGGGAGGAGCCGTTATCATTCCACGGTTTGATGTCGGTGGCGTAGTAAGAAGCAGACGGATCGGCAGTCGAGTAGCTGATCTTCTCGGCAGTAGTGTTCTCATCGACCATGGCACCTGCATATTCATCGTCCAGATTGTAGATGATGTGCGAGGTATGGTGCTCGGTGAAGAGACGCTTCTTGCTGTCACGGTAGTCCTCAAAGCTGCTGTGCTCGCCCGGGCCGATGTGATCGACGGACAGATTGGTGAAGATCGTGGTATCGAAGACCAGGTTGTCTACACGGTGATATTTGAGCGCCTGGGAGGAGACTTCCATGACAACATATTTGATGCCGTTTTCGACCATGTCGTGGAAGGATGCTTCCAGTACGAGGCTTTCCGGCGTTGTGTTCGGGGTCTCGATATTTTTGCCGGCATACTGGATGCCGTTTGTGCCGATATACGCGCAGGCCTTGGCATTCTTGTTCAGCAGTTCGCGAAGGATCAGCGCGGTCGTTGTTTTTCCCTTGGTTCCGGTCACGCCGATGAGCGTCAGTTTGCGCTCCGGGTGCTGGTAGAAGTTCGAGGAAAGGTAGGGCAGGACGCTGCGGGTATTCTCCGCGATGATCTGTACCGCGTCCTCGGGAAGGTCAAGCGTTTTCTGGGTGAAAAACGTACGGCACCCGTTTTCGTATGCGGATGCTGCATAGTCATGGCCGTCGGAATTCACACCGACGAGGCAGATGAAGAGGCTGCCTTTGCCTGCTTTGCGGGAGTCGTAGGTGACGGAAATGACGTCGGTCGTCTCCGCTGCTTCGGTCTCCGGGATGGTGCATTTGATGCCGCTGAATAACTCGTTGATTTTCATAGGGTCGTTAGACCTCCCTTAATTATTTGGGCTGGATTTTGTGATGGCGGGAGCAAAAACTCCCGCCGTTCGTTTTGTTCGTATTCGTATGAGGTTGTGACGGGCCGCTTCCCGTGGCTTAGTTCTTGCCCGGCTGTTTCGGATAATAGGTCGCGAATTTGCCTCTCTGGCGGCGCAGCATTTCATGCGCGTCGATCCAGCGGAGCGGGTTGAAACGGGTATCCGCGGAATAGAGGACAGAGCAGGTGCTCTTGCCTTCCTTCTCCAGGCGGCGTGCTGTCTCTACGAGCTCTTTGTCTTCGCAGTATTTGAACGCAACATCGGACGGAACGAGGTGCCAGTAGGTCTGATCCGTGCAGATGTTGACATCGTCGCCCGGATCGTTGAATTTCTCAACGACGAGTTTGGCGATGTTGATGCCGGCGCCGGTCACATAGTAGTTGCTGCGGCCCTGGCGGAGGTTGATCTCGAAGGCGTAGTAGTTGTCGGAGTCACCGTCACGTTTGATATCGAAGTTGGAAAAACCGGTATAGCCGATATCTTCGAGCATGGCGATGATCTTCTCGACCATCGGCAGAGAATGTGCGTCCTCGGTGACGATCGCGGCATGGTTGCCGAGACCCTGCGGGGTGTGCTCTTCGATCATGGTATGACCGAGGCAGACCGCTCTGACCTTGCCCTTCGCGTCGGAGAAGCAGGTGAGTACACGCATGTTCGCGTCACCGCCGATGACCATTTTCTGAAGAACGATGGTATCCGGGTAACCGGAATCGTAGATGTCGCTGATGATTTTTGCGGATTCTTCGGCGGATTCGGAGGTATAGACCTTCTTCATGCCTTCAAACTCGTGCAGGAAGTAGTCCTGGCTGGAGGAGGCTTTGATGATGATCGGATATTCGAAGCCGAGTTTTTCCGCGGTCAGTTCGGCCGCGTCGACCTTCTTGTCGACAACAACACTCTTCGGATAGGAGATGCCGTATTTCTCACAGACCTTGTAGAACTCGGCTTTCTTCTGGATGGAAGAGTAGATGGATTTCGGCGGCATCGGCGCAAGGTACTGCGGGAGCTGATCGTGCAGGCGGATGATCATGTCTGCGTAGTGATCGGTGCAGCCCATGAGGATGAGCTGTCCTTCCGGATGATCCTCCGCGAATTTTTTGAGGTGACGAAGCATGACTTCGTCCTTTTCCATGCCCGGCTCCTCGGTGAAGTCGATGATGCGAGAGTACATGGTGGCCGATACTTTGTAGCGGCCGAATGCGTAGGATTTTACGCCGTACGCCTCGTGGAAGGCACGTGCGACATTGTAACAGTTAAGGTCGGCACCCAGAAGAACCGGGATAATTGGTTTTGCCATTGTGATCAGATCCCTTCTTAATTAAATAATAATCAGATAATAATATTAAATAATCATCAGATAAAAATGATGCGGGCGTGGAGGAAAGTCTGCATTCTTCGCGTCCGTATCGCTCATGAACACAGAATCGTTTATTCCCCGAAGAAGACTTTGTGCCAGGTGAGGAAGGTGTAGGCCGTCCAGATCTTTCTCTGGTTGTTCGCCTTGTTCTCGTAGTGGTCATTCAGAAGCTTCATCAGCATGTCCGGTTTGAAATACTCAGCTGCCGCGTCGCTTGTAAAGCTGTCTTTGATCAGGTTATAGTATTTTTCCTGACGCATCCACTCACGGATCGGTACCGGGAAGCCTTTCTTCGTTCTGTATGCCCATTCGTCCGGGATGGCGCTCGATGCGGCTTTACGGAATACATATTTCGTGTTGATGCCGTTGATCTTGTATTCTGCCGGCAGAGTCGCCGCGTCTTCGAGTACGAAGCGGTCGAGGTACGGTACACGAAGCTCCAGAGAGGAAGCCATGGCCATCTTGTCCGCTTTGAGCAGGATATCGCCCGGCAGCCACAGGTTGAGATCGAGGTACTGTTTTTTCTCCAGCTCGGACAGATCCTTTACGCGGTCGTAGATCGGCTTTGTGATCTCATGCGGTGTCGGACCGTGCTGGTATTTCGGCTGCAGGATGTCGTATGCCTCGTCCTCCGGGAATACGAGTGCCTGTCCGATGAAGTAATCTTCCGGATCGCCGCTGGATTTGATGATGAAGTCATGACCCTTGAAATACGGCATCTTCTTTGCGGTGCGCGCTGCGAGACGGCGCAGACCCTGCGGAAGTTTTTTGTATTTCTGCATCAGCGGTACTTCATCGTACCACTCGTAGCCGGCATAGATCTCATCGGCGCCTTCGCCGGAGAGGACAACGGTTACGTGCTCACGGGCGAGGCGCGCCAGGAAGTACAGCGGTACGCTGGACGGATTGGACTGCGGCTCATCCATGTGGTACTGAATATCGGCGAAAGCGTCGAAACACTCATCGGCCGTCGGATATTTCATGTAGTTTTTCACACCGAGGATCTGGGACAGGCGGTTCGCCTCCTTGGTCTCGTCGAAGTTCTCATAATCGAAGCCGACGGAGAAGGTGTCATCCGGTTTCAGATCGGCGGTAACGAAGCTGGAGTCAACACCGCCGGAGAGGAAGGAACCGACGCGTACATCGGCGATGCGGTGCGCGTTGACGGTCTCCTGAACGCGTGCTGCGATGTCCTCCGCGCACTGATCCAGAGATTTATTTGTCTTCTTGGAGAAGTCGACATCCCAGTAACGCTCTACGCGCATGTTTTTGTCATGCAGAACGAAGTAGTGCGCCTGCGGAAGCTTATAGGTACCCTTGAAAAACGTCTCCGGCATGGAAGAGTACTGGAAGGTGAGATACGGTCTCAGCGCGTCCGGATTGACTTCCTTGCGGAACTGCGGGTGCTCGAGGAAACTCTTGATCTCCGATCCGAACAGGATGTTGCCGCCCGGAAGCATGGAGTAGTAGAACGGCTTGATGCCGAAATAGTCGCGCGCGCCGTAAAGGGTGTTGGTATTGGAATCCCAGATCACGAAGGCGAACATGCCGCGCAGTTTCTCGGCAAGCTTCTCGCCCCACTCCTCGTAGCCGTGGAGAAGAACTTCGGTATCTGTTTTGGAACGGAAGATGTGGCCCTTTGCCTTCAGCTGGTCACGCAGTTCCATGAAATTGTAGATCTCACCGTTGAAAGTAACGATGATGGAATGATCCTCGTTGAACATCGGCTGCTTGCCGTCTTCGGAAAGGTCAAGGATCGACAGACGACGGAAGCCGAGAGCGACCGAATCGTTGTCGGTGGTACCTGTCACATAGACGCCGCCCATGTCGGGTCCGCGGTGAAGGATGCGCTCATTCATCTTCTCGACGATCGCCTCACGGTTTTCCAAAAAACCGGTAAATCCGGAAAATCCACACATATAGGAATAACCTCCTGTAAAAACTCTGTTATACTCAGTCCCCGCTTTGTGCGCTTTTTTGCTTGATTTTTTTGCTTAATTAAGAAGAAAAACGTATAAAGCGACTAGTATTATAGCACAGTAACCCAAGGCATACAAGTTTGAGGCGGGAATCGGGGAAATTGTTGCGGCCACGGACGTTCCGCGGCTCTCCCGGCAGGTCCGCGTGGGCTTTTCCGGCGCGTGTGGGCTTTTCCGGGGCGTGTGGGCTTTTTTCCGGGGCGGTCGCGGCTTTTCCGTCCCACGTGGGTGGCTTTTTTGCCACTGGGGACAACAAAATAAGCAAGATCCGAGGAAATTGTTGTCCACCGTTGGTCGGTCGCGGCGTTTCTGGCGCGCGTGGGTGGCTTTTTGCCACTGGGGACAACAAAATAAGCAAGATTCGAGGAAATTGTTGTCCACCGTTGGTCGGTCGCGGCGTTTCTGGCTCGCGGGGACAACAAAATAAGCAAGATCCGGGGAAATTGTTGTCCACCGTTGGTCGGTCGCGGCGTTTCTGGCGCGCGGGGACAACAAAATAAGCAAGATCCGGGGAAATTGTTGTCCACCCGTGGTTCTCCTGGCAGTGGGGACAACAAAATAAGCAAGATCGGGGGAAATTGTTGTCTGCCCGGGGTTCGCCGGCCAGTGGGGACAACAAAATAAGCAAGATCCGAGGAAATTGTTGTCTGCCCGTGATTTGCCGGCCAGCCGAGACAACAAAATAAGCAAGATCCGGGGAAATTGTTGTCCACCCGTGGTTCTCCGACCAGTGGGGACAACAAAATAAGCAAGATCCGGGGAAATTGTTGTCCTTCTCGGAGCTTCCCTGCCAGCGGGGACAACAAAACAAGCAAGATCCGGGGAGATTGTTGTCTGCCCTGAGATCCCCGGAACTTCCAAGACAGTGAGCAGCAAGATAACAAGATAGGCAGTGAAATGCTGAGCGCCAGGCTCAATTCATGCGAAGCGCAGCATCTATTGGGACTTTGATACGTGATAAAAAGGTAAATTAACAGTTTATATCTGAGAATGTGAATTAATTGTGAAATATTAGCACTCATCTATTGACAGCGCTAATAACGGGTGCTATCATGCATTATGTAAAGGAAATAAAGAAAAGCGCCGAAGGGCGACGCAATAAAAGGAGGCATGACTTATGATGTATTTACCGAGTATTTTTGGAGAAGATCTGATGGATGGCTTTATGGATGACTTTGACAGATCGTTTTTCAGAAGTCCTGCAACGGGGGCTAAATCCAATCAGGTCATGAGAACCGATGTCAAGGAAACCGAGAACGGATATCAGCTTGATGTAGAGCTTCCGGGTTACAAGAAGGAAGATCTGAAGCTGGATCTGCAGGATGGTTATCTGAATATTCGTGCTGTGAAGAATACAGATAATGAAGAGAAGGATAAAGAAGGCAAGGTCATCCGCCGTGAGAGATATTCCGGCAGCATGTCGAGAAGCTTCTACGTAGGCGACCAGATCACCGAGGAGGATGTACAGGCCAGATTTGAAGACGGCATCCTGAAACTGGAGATCCCGAAGAAGGAGCCGGTAAAAGAGATCCCGGAGAAGAAGACCATTACGATCGCGTAACCTGATCAGCGTATTAGGTCGTTTGGAGCTGAACACTGACAAAAGCATTGAACATGAGCACTGAACATGAGCATGAACATGAACTCTGATCGACAGGGTGGAAAGGCTGAACCTTAAATTCCAGTGGCCGCCGCGGAAAATGACCGCGGCGGCCCTTTTTTTGGTTGCGGCCACTTTTTTGTTTGTAACCCTTTTTTGCGACAGTTCCTTTTCTTTGCAGCGTCCTCTTTGCGGTGTTCCTCTTGCGGTGCCACATCCTTACGCTGGCATCCGCCGTCCGCCGTCTGCGAATTCCCCGTCGCAGGCAATAAAATCCCAAAATCAAACTTAAATAATTGCCTGCCGCCCGGGAGAACCCTGGCGCGGGCAATAAAATCCCCAATCAAGCTTAAATAATTGCCCGCCGCCCGGGAGAACCCTGGCGCGGGCAATAAAATCCCGTAATCAAGCAAGAATAATTGCCCACCGCCCGGGAGCCCCCCGTCGCAGGCAATAAAATTCCCAAATCAAGCAAGAATAATTGCCCGCAGCCCGGGAGAACCCCGGCACAGGCAATAAAATCCACCAATCAAGCTTAAATAATTGCCAGCCGCCCGGGAGAACCCTGGCGCGGGCAATAAAATCCCGTAATCAAGCAAGAATAATTGCCCACCGCCCGGGAGCCCCCCGTCGCAGACAATAAAATTCCCAAATCAAGCAAGAATAATTGCCCGCAGTCCGGGAGCCCCCCGTCGCAGGCAATAAAATCCCCAAATCAAGCTTAAATAATTGCCCATCGACCGCGGTCCACCCGTCGCAGGCAATAAAATTCCCAAATCAAGCAAGAATAATTGCCCGCCGCCCGGGAGCCCCCTCGTGCAGGCAATAAAATCCCCCAATCAAGCTTAAATAATTGCCCGCCGCCCGCGGTCCGCCCGTCGCAGGCAATAAAATCCCCCAATCAAGCTTAAATAATTGCCCGCCGCCCGGGAGAACCCGCCGCCCGGGAGAACCCGCCGCCCGCGAACCCGCCGCCCGGGAACCCGCCGCTCACAAGCCTGGCGCCCGCGAGTTCCCCGTCGCAAGCAATTAAATCCCCCGAATCCCACAGCAAAATCCCCATGACAAGAAATCTTGCACGAAAAAAGATAAAGTTTTTCGTTAACTTTTCGTGATTGAATTTGATTGACTGATCGAGCGGCACAGGGTAAAATAATCATAACAAATCAAAAGCAATCAAATTCAATCAAAAAGCCGAGCGGCAATCTGACATATCCGGATATCACCGGAATTACCCGGATATCACTGCATGGTAATCTATCATGACGGTCAGACGGTAATCGTGTAGCAATGCAATTGGTAATCATGCAGAGGAAACGGAAATGCTTGCAGAAGAAAGATGGAACAAGATTCTGGATCTTCTCGAGGAGCAGAAGACAGTGACCGTACCGGAATTGACGGAGCGGCTGGACACATCGGAAGCGACGATTCGAAGAGATCTGACGGGGCTGGCAAAGCGCGGCAGATTAAAAAAGGTTCACGGCGGTGCGACCGTGATCGACCGGCAGTACATCATGAGTGACGAAGATACCGACGGAAGAAGCCGCATCAATATCGGGGAGAAGACAACGATTGCCGAGTATGCGGCATCCCTGATCGGACCGAGTGACTTTGTGTATATCGATGCCGGCAGCACAACGGCAAAGCTTATTGACTGCATTACCGAGACTCGGGCAACCTACGTGACAAACTCCATGATCCATGCACAGCATCTGAGCGCGAAAGGTTGTCGGGTATTCATCATCGGCGGCCAGGTGAAGGGAATTACCGGTGCGATCGTCGGAGCGGAGGCGCTCAAATCGCTGGAACGATACAATTTCTCCATCGCTTTTCTGGGAGCCAACGGCGTCACGCCGGAACAGGGATTTACCACACCGGAAGTCGAAGAAGCCGCGGTGAAGATGCATGCGCTTAATCATGCCAAGAAGGCGTACATTTTGGCGGACAACAGCAAATTTTCCAGGATCGCGCCGGTAAGTTTTGGCACGATCGACAGCGCCGTGATCATCACGGACCGGATAACCGACGCCACATATTTCAAATATAAAAACATAGTGGAGGTATCGAAGAAATGATCTACACCGTTACATTTAATCCATCGCTTGATTACATTGTCCGGGTGAAAAACTTCCAGGTCGGGAAGGTCAACAGAACGTATTACGAGAATATCCTGCCGGGCGGCAAGGGAATCAACGTATCGATCGTTCTGAAGAACATGGGACATGAGAGCTGTGCGCTCGGATTTCTCGCCGGCTTCACCGGACGTGAGATCGAAGACAGACTGAAAGATTTCGGCGTTGATTCGGATTTCATCCACGTACAGAAGGGATTCACGCGAATCAACCTGAAGATGAAGTCCGATGAAGAGTCTGAGATCAACGGGCAGGGACCGGACATTCAGCCGGAAGAGATCGAGCAGCTTTTCAAGAAGCTCGATGAGCTGAAGGAAGGTGACACACTGGTCGTTTCCGGCAGCATTCCGAACACGCTTCCGGATGATATGTACGAGCGGATCATGAGCCGTCTCGAAGGCCGCGGGATCGACATCGTTGTTGACGCGACGAATGATCTGCTGGTCAATGTTCTGAAGTACCGTCCGTTCCTGATCAAACCCAATAATCATGAACTCGGTGAGATCTACGGCGTGGAACTGAAGACCCAGGATGAAGTCATTCCGTACGCGAAGAAGCTGCAGGAAGAAGGCGCAAGAAACGTCCTTATTTCCATGGCCGGCGAAGGCGCCGTTTTTATCTCGGAAAAAGGGGATGTGATCAAGAGCCCGGCACCGAAGGGCAAGGTCGTCAACTCGGTCGGAGCGGGCGATTCGATGGTGGCAGGTTTCCTTACCGGATTTATGGAGAGCGGCGATTTCGAGACAGCATTCCGCATGGGGCTTTGCACAGGCTCCGCAAGTGCATTCTCGCCGGATCTGGCAACCAGACCGGAGGTCGAGGCACTGCTGAAGATCCTGTAAAAAACGCAGCGCCGGAACCGCACGACATGTGAACGCGGCGCGAACCACGCAGCGCCGGAACCGCACGACATAAGAGCGAGGCGCGAACTCCGCGTAACAGACAACAGCATCAGGCGCAGGCACTGGTCCGACGCTTCGATGCATGACAGAGACCGTAATGTGAGTGAACGGTAAACTCATTATAAAATAGGAGGGATAACATGAAGATTACTGATCTGCTGAAGCCCGAAGGAATCAAGATCGGCGCAACAGCTACGGACAAAATGAACGCGATCGATCAGCTGATTGATCTGCAGGTGAAATCCGGCAACGTTTCGGATCGTGAGACCTACAAGAAAGCGATTCTTGCCCGCGAGGAAGAGGGCACGACAGCAATGGGAGACGGAATTGCCATTCCGCACGCAAAAACGCCGGTTGCCATCCGTGCCGGACTTGCAGCTATGACCGTTCCGGCAGGCGTTAATTATGACGCGCCGGATGACGAGCCGTCCGATCTGTTTTTCATGATCGCTGCACCGGACACCAAGGACAATATCCACCTTGAAGTTCTGAGCCGTCTGGCAACGATGTTGATGGACGAGGATTTCGTTGCAGGCGTTCGCGCGGCAAAAACGCCGGAAGAGTTCCTCGCAGTCATCGACAGGGCTGAGAAAGAACACCTGTCCGAAGAGGATGAGAAGGCAGCGGCTGCTCAGGCTGCTACCGATGCCGGCAAGTATCCGGATATTCTGGCAATCACAGCCTGCCCGACCGGTATCGCGCATACCTACATGGCAGCAGAGTCTCTTGAGAAAAAAGCCAAAGAGATGGGCTATACGCTGAAGGCCGAGACCCAGGGCTCCGTCGGCGCGAAGAACATTCTGACCGTCGAAGAGATCGTGCATGCAAAAGGTATCATCATTGCAGCCGACAAAAACATCGACCTCGCCCGGTTCAAAGGCAAACAGGTTTATTCCACTTCCGTAACGAGAGGTATCAACGAGCCGGAAGTTCTGATCAATAAGATCCTGAACAATGAGGCACCGGTTCTGGAAGGTGATTCCAGAGCGGCTCTGGCCGATTCGCAGGCGGAAAAAGAGAGCGTAGGACACGTTCTGTATAAAGAGCTGATGAACGGTGTTTCCCATATGCTTCCGTTCGTCGTAGGCGGCGGTATCCTGATCGCTCTGGCATTCCTTCTCGACGGCGCTGCGGCAGGTACCTCCGGATTCGGTTCCACATCCCCGATCGCGCACTTCTTCAAGGCAACCGGTGACGCGGCATTCGCGTTCATGCTTCCGGTACTTGCGGGATATATCGCACAGTCCATTGCGGATCGACCCGGACTTGCGGTCGGCTTTGTCGGCGGCTCCCTTGCCAGCCTCGGTTATTCCTTCGCATGGCTCGCATCCCCGGATCCGTCCAGCTACGTTTTGATCAGCGGCGGCTTTATCGGCGCTCTGTTCGCAGGTTTTGCCGGCGGCTACATGACCAAGGGTCTGGAAAAACTTTTTGACAGGCTTCCGCATTCTCTCGAAGGTATCAAACCGGTTCTGCTTTACCCGTTGATCGGTATCTTCCTGATGGGCGTTCTGATGTTTGCCGTAAACCCGATCTTCGCAGCGATCAACAGCGGAATCACCAATGTACTTTCCAGCATGGGAACGACAAACCTTGTACTTCTCGGAGCAGTAGTCGGCGGCATGATGTCCATCGATATGGGCGGCCCGTTCAACAAAGCGGCTTACGTATTCGGTACGGCAATGCTGGCTGACGGAACAACGGCAGGCCAGATCATCATGGCATCCGTCATGGTCGGCGGCATGGTTCCTCCGCTTGTTATCGCTCTGTCCACGACGTTTTTCAAAAATCGCTGGACCAAGGCAGACAGACAGGCCGGCGTTGTAAACTACATCATGGGACTTTCCTTCATTTCCGAAGGTGCCATCCCGTACGCGGCAGCTGATCCGGGACGTGTAATCCCGTCCTGTATCATCGGTTCCGCAGTAGCAGGCGCGATCTCCGCAGCGGCAGGCTGCACCAGCCCGGCACCGCACGGCGGCTTCTGGGTAGTAGCCATCATCGGCAACCCGGCAATGTACGCACTGGCACTTGCGATCGGTGCAGGCGTTGGCTGCGTCCTTCTCTCGATTATGAAGAAAAAACTTTCTCCGGCAGAGAGCGGACTTGCGAAATAATAAGCAGACTGCGTTCCCGTTAGGCAGACTGCTTCCGTTAAGCGGACTGCTTCCCGTTAAGCGGACAATAGAATATAATAAATCTTCCGTTTGTGGAAAAAACAAATATTTAACCATATTATCTGCTGTAATATAGCGAAAATAATGGTATAATAAAAATCACGTAAAACCATCGTTGTGATGTGGAACAGTAAAGGAGAATAAGCCAATGAAAACTTTTACTTATGTAATCAAAGATGAGCACGGAATGCATGCACGTCCGGCAGGCGAGCTGGTTAAACTGGTAAAAACTCTTGCCAGCAAAGTTACCATCGTTAAGGACGGCAAATCCGCAAATGCAAAATCTACACTTGCTATCATGAGCCTCGGTGCTAAGCAGGATTCCGAAGTAACCTTCAATATTGAGGGTGAGGACGAAGAGGCTGCTGCAGCAGCACTTGAGAAATTCATGACCGAGAACCTGTAATCAGGATCTCATTCGGAAATTCAAGTGGCAGCAACTGCTATCAGGATTTCATAAAGCATGAAGATTGAATAAGAAAAGGGGAAGCACGCACGCGCGCTTCCCCTTTTCTGTTGGGCGGAAATCTCTGTGGAGGGCCACTCTGCAGCGGAATTCTTCGCCCTGGCATTCTAAGTTCCGCGGCGGCATCGAACTTGCTTCGTCGTGGCATCGATCGATGCCTGCTTCATGAATTTTTGTTGCTTTGCTCCGCGGCGGCATCGAACTTGCTTCGTCGTGGCATCGATCGATGCCTGCTTCATGAATTTTTGTTGTCTTGCTCCGCGGCGGCATCGATCTGGAATAGCCGTGGCGTCGATCGATGCCTGCTGCAAGAATTTTTGTTGCTTTGATTTCGCGACGGCATCGATAAATTGCGTAAGCAAGTTTTTTCGATTCTCATTGCCGTTATTATGTGAGGTGTGATGAATCGAGGATAATTTGATAGATCAATTCCGATGCATCATCTCATGATATTTCAGCCTTTGAAGCATCGGCATATCAGACGTTCGTGCTGATCGATGCTCATTCGTGAAATCCTACTTCCACGCGAGGACTCAACTCCAAAATCCCATAAACGGAAGCTCACCTCCGAGGACTCAACTCCAAAATCCTATAAATAAAAGCTCACCTCTGAGGACTCAACTCCCAAATCCCATAAATGAAAGCTCACCTCTGAGAACTCAACTCCCAAATCCCATAAACGGAAGTTCACCTCTGAGGATTCAACTCCGCAAGTCCATACCCTAATTCTCCTCACCAATAGTACCACTGAATTTTGGTCGGATGACAGCAGATGAATTCAATTGATTCATTCAATTCATTTGATTCATCCGAACATGGCAGCTCGGGGTTTCGTGCAGTTGCGATTTGGTGTAGAATAAAGGCACTGTCAAATCAAGAAATTGGCGAAAAATTGGCGAAGATGAAGATTACTATTGCATTTGTGAGGCGCTAGCAGTGGCATTTCTATTTGAAAAAAGAGAAAACAGTGTACAGATCACCGGATTTGATGGGGAAGTAACCTATCTCAACATTCCGGAAGAAGTCGATGGACTTCCTGTGACAAGTGTCGCCGGGCATGCTTTTTCCGGCCGGCAGGATATCCGCGAGATTGTTGTTCCGGAGACTGTCACTGAACTTCGATCCTTCGCTTTTTACGACTGCAGAAATTTGCGGAAGCTTACCCTTTCCGACAGCGTTGTCGACTACTACGACGGAGTTATTCGCGAGTGCATAGCACTGAAGGAGATCGATCTGACGATCCGCGCCGGAAAGTATCAGATTCTCAAGGATCTGACCGGTGACAGCCCGGAGGAGATGCATTTTCGGATCACTGTGTGCGGTTCCGACAATTCCGGTAATTCCGGTAGTACGCACGAAGACGGGCACGTTGTTTTTCTCACATTTCCCTCGTATCACAACGAAGACCGGGAAGACACGCACGCAAGGGCGATTCACCCGAAGATCGTGGGAGCTGGCTACCATTACAGACAATGCATGAATAGGCAGGGAATCTTTTTCCGTGAGTATGACCGTATTTTTTCCAAGGCAGAGACGGACGGAATCAGAACGGCATCACAGATCGCGTTTGACCGCCTGCGGTCACCGGTCGAACTGACGGAAGACGCGAAGGTCATGTATGCGGACTATCTGCATGAGAAGGCAGCAGTGATTCTGGATGATCTGATCGAGGAGAATGACAGGGATCTTCTGGAGTATCTGCTGTATGATGCGTATCCGGATCTGGAAACCGTGCAGACAGCGTTAAAGCTCGCATCCCGCAGGAAGCGCACAGAAATCTGCGGTATGCTGATGGAATATCAGAATCGATTCAAGAAGGAAGGAAATCGATCGGAACGAGAAAATGACGCGGAGCGATCGGAACAAGTAAACGATGCGGAGCGATCGGAAAAACTAAGCAATGCGGCTCAATCGGATGGTTCGGCACACGGGGGCGGGCAAAGCTATTCGGATCGTGGGGATCAGCCCAATCCTTCGAATTACGAGTGCCGATCAAACCGTAAGGATGGCGAGAACCAATCGAAGATCAAGGAAGACACTTCCTATAAGGGCATGACATTTTCATTGGATGATCTATGACTATCTATTGTAACGAGGTGCGGAATCCGGGATTACGTTTGGCTGGAAATATTTCATAATAGGTTGAAATGACCACCTTGCGAGGGGCCTTGCATCGGAAAGATGCAAGCAAGATTTCTCCGATGCCATGATCAAACTGATTCGAAGCAGGGATGCATCGAGAAGAAGCAAGCAAGATTGTATCGATGCCGTGACCATACCGAAACGAAGCAGGGATGCATCGAGAAGAAGCAAGCAAGATTGTATCGATGCCGTGGTCATACCGAAACGAAGCAGGGATGCATCGAGAAGAAGCAAGCAAGATTGTATCGATGCCGTGGCCATATCGAAACGAAGCAGGGATACATCGAGAAGAAGCAAGCAAGATTGTATCGATGCCGTGGCCATCCCGAAACGAAGCAGGGATACATCGAGAAGAAGCAAGCAGGAAAGCTTCGATGCTCGATCAATTCGTACCAGCCCGCGATACATCGGATGCCGTAAAAGTAAGGTGAATCGATGCTTGACGGAAAGACTTCGTGAAACACTGCCGAAGATTGCGCAGGACCCGGCCGAAGATTGCGCAGGACCCGGCCGAAGATTTCGTGGAACACTGCCGGAGATTGCGTGAAACCCGGCCGAAGATTGCGTGAAACCCGGACGGAAATTGCGTGGAACCCGGCCGGGAGTCGGTTGCAAGCACCCCAGTTGGGACACCGCAAGCACCCCAGTTGGGATACGGCAAGCACCCCAGTCGGGACACCGCAAGTAACCACGATGATCCCGTTGGGAATTCAGGGAGTTTACATGAGCACATACAAAGAATCGCTGGACGCGATGGGCAAAAGAATATTGAACGCGGCCCGGACGGAGCTGTATCTGGCGATGCATTTTTGCGGGCCGGCGCTGAACAGTCTCGGCTATGAGATGGACGTGTCGACGCCGCGGGTCGGAACGGATGCCGCGTATATCCGTTTTAACCCGACCTGGCTGATGGAGACCTATCTCGACCATCCGTATCTGATCGACCGCGTCTACATGCACATGATCATGCACTGCATTTTTCGCCATATGTTTGCCGTCAAAGCGCATCACGACACGGAATTGTGGGACCTCTGCTGCGACATCGCGGTGGAGTCGATCGTCGATTCGATGGATGTCGATGTGATTCGCGTGACGCAGTCGGATTTCCGCGAGGAATGGTACGCGCGGCTGACCGGAGACCTGAAGGTGCTGACCGCGGAGAAGCTTTATCGCTGGTTTATCGAGAAAAACGTCGACTACAGTACGCAGCTGCGGCTTGCCTACGAATTCGGTCGTGACGACCACAGCTTCTGGCTGCGCCTGCAGGATGATGACACGGACAGAAATGACCCCGAGCAGGATCAGAATCCGCCGCCGGCACCAAGGCGAAAACCGCCGGAGGAGCAGGAGGATGACTGGAAGAAAAACGCGAAAAGGATGCAGATCGAACTGGAGACCTTCGGCCATGAAAGATCCGATGAGACGGGAAATCTGGAGAGAGTCCTTTCCTTTGAGAACAAGAAGAGAGATGACTTCCGTGAGTATCTTCGCCGCTTTGCGGTCATCCGCGAGGAGTCGCACATCGATCCGGATTCCTTCGATTACGGTTTTTACAATTACGGCATGGAACTCTACGGCAACATGCCGCTGATGGAAGAAAACGAGTATCGCGAAGCGAAGAAGATCGAGGAACTGGTCATTGCGATCGACACCTCCGCCTCCTGTCAGGCAACGCTGGTGCAGAAGTTTTTGAACGATACCGCATCGATTCTGGAGAGCGAAGAAACGTTTTTTCACCGGGTCAATGTGCACATTATCGAATGCGATGATCAGGTACAGAATGATCTGCGGCTGACCGATGTCGGCGAGATCCGCAGGTACGCGAAGGGGTTCACGCTGCACGGCGGCATGGGCACGGATTTCCGGCCGGTCTTCGAATATATTGAGCGCTGTCAGCGGGACGGGCAGCTGACACACTTGAAAGGCCTGCTGTACTTCACGGACGGCTTCGGGATCTATCCGGAGAAACCGACAAAATACGACACGGCATTTGTTTTTCAAAGCGACGAAGAGATGAACGACAGGGACGTGCCCGACTGGGCAATGAAGCTGTATGTATATCACGACCGACACATAAGTGAGGACACACGATGAATATCAAGGAAGCGAAAGAGGAAATTATCAATACGGTCGAGGCCTATCTGAAGAAGGACGACACGGGGGCGTATGAGATCCCGATCGAGCGGCAGCGGCCGGTCCTTCTCATGGGCCCGCCCGGAATCGGCAAGACGGCGATCATGGAGCAGGTGGCCTCCGAGCTGCACATTAACCTGGTATCCTACACGATCACGCATCACACGAGGCAGAGCGCGATCGGTCTGCCCTTTATTTCACACAAAAACTATGACGGCAGGGAGTACGCCGTGACGGAATATACGATGAGTGAGATCGTCGCGTCGATCTACGACCGCATCGAAAAGTCGGGAATCCATGAAGGAATCCTTTTTCTCGATGAGATCAACTGCGTTTCCGAGACACTGGCGCCGACGATGCTGCAGTTCCTGCAGTACAAAACGTTCGGTACGCATCGTGTGCCCGACGGTTTTGTCATCGTGACGGCCGGAAATCCGCCGCAGTACAACAAGTCGGTGCGCGACCTCGATATCGTAACGCTCGACCGCGTGAAGCGGATCAATATCGACGCGGATTTCGACTGCTGGAAGGAATATGCGTACAAGGCGGGCGTGCACGGCTCGATCCTTGCGTATCTGGAGATCAAGAAGGACAAGTTTTATTCCGTGAAGAACACGATGGACGGCGCGCGCTTCGTGACGGCGCGAGGCTGGGAGGATCTCTCCCGCATCATCCGTGTCTATGAGGAACTGGGAAAAACGGTCTCTAAATCGCTGACGGAGCAGTATTTGCAGGATGATGAGACGGCCGAGGATTTCGCGGCCTATTATGAATTGTACCGGAAGTACCGCACCGTTTACCGGATTCCGGAGATCCTCGAAGGAACGGCAGCTTTCGATGAGAAACAGATCAGGACGGCACCGTTCGATGAGAAGCTGAGTCTGATCAGTCTGCTGATCGACGCGCTGAACGGCGAGTTCCGCGAGTACGCGGAGGATCTGGAGCTGCAGAAGGAGATCTACGAGTTCTGCAGGAAGATGCGGGAAACTGCGGCGGGAAATCCGATGAACGGTGCCGGGAACGCCGGACTTTCCCGCAGCGGCGGAATAGTGTATACTTGTGCCTTGAGTGAACTCGACAGAGAAAAGGAATTGCTGCGTGAGCAGACGGAAGCGCATCTTCTCGATCGTGCTGCGCTTCGCGCATCCCGCAGGAAGATCGCGGCTCTCACCGAGGCAGTGCAGCTGCTGAAAGAGAAGCAGGCAGGCGAGTGCGATGCGGCGGCGGAGTTTGCGATTCTCAAGGATTGGTTCACGAAACGGGAGGCAGACCGTCGCGCCCGCGCGGAAAAAGCAGGAGAGCACCTGACAAATAGTTTTTCTTTCCTGGCAGAGGTATTCGGAGAAGGACAGGAAATGGTCATCTTCCTTACCGAGCTGGCAGCGGGCTACTACAGCCTGAAGTATGTCAGCGATTGCGGAAACGAAGCTTACTATAAGTACAATAAACTTCTTCTTCTGAAAGACAGAAGATCCGATCTGCGGGCCGAGATCGACCGGATGCTGCGGCTGTAAGTCCGTGGTGTGCCGCCGGCGCCGCAGGAGCATATGGGAATGCCGCGCAAGACCGTCCAGCCGCCGACGCGCAGGATCAGGCAGTAAGGACATTCGTGACCCGGGAACGCCGCCGGCGCAGGCAGGATCATGCCGCACCGCTTAGACAATTACGAAATTACGAGGAGACATTACGTGGATATTTTTAAACAGATCGCAGAGGAACTGAAGGTACGCCCGGCACAGGTCGAGGCAGCGGTAAAACTGATCGACGAGGGCAGTACGGTCCCGTTCATCGCGCGTTACCGCAAAGAGGTCACGGGCTCTCTGGATGACGAACAGCTTCGTGCGCTTTCCGAGCGCCTCACCTACCTGAGAAATCTGGAGGAGAGAAAAGCCGCGGTGCGTTCTTCCATTGAGGAGCAGGGCAAGATGACGAAGGAGCTTTCTGATGCCATCGACAAGGCAGAGACGATGGTCGCGCTCGAGGATATCTACCGTCCGTACAAGCAGAAGCGCCGCACCCGCGCGACGATCGCGAAAGAGAAAGGTCTGGAGCCGCTTGCCGAACTGATTCTGGCGCAGGAGACGACACGGCCGCTCGAAGAGGACGCGTCAGCTTACATCTCCGAAGAGAAGGGCGTGGCATCCGCAGCGGAGGCAATTGCCGGAGCGGAGGATATTATCGCCGAGATGATTTCCGACAACGCCGAGTACCGCGAGGGCATCCGTAATCACACCAGAAACACGGGGCGCCTCGTTTCGAAGGCAAAGGATCCGAAGGAAAAATCTGTCTACGAGATGTATTACGACTTTGAGGAGCCGGTCGCGAAGATCGCCGGTCACCGCGTCCTTGCCATTAACCGCGGCGAGAAGGAGAAGCTTCTTACCGTCACGATCGATGTGGATCAGGAGAAGATCTACCGCTTCCTCGGTCATTACATCATCAAGAGAGACAACAAATATACGATGCCGGTTCTGGTCGCAACGATCATGGATGCCTACAAGCGTCTGATCGGACCTGCCATCGAGCGTGAGATTCGAAGCGAGCTGACCGAGGCCGCCGAAGACGGTGCGATCAAAGTTTTTGATAAAAACCTCGCCCAGCTTCTGATGCAGCCGCCGATCGCGGGGGAGGTCGTTCTCGGCTGGGATCCCGGCTACCGCAACGGCTGTAAGCTCGCCGTTGTCGACGAGACCGGCAAGATCCTCGACACGACCATTGTCTACCCGACAGCACCGACCACGCCGGCGAAGATCGCCGCGGCAAAGGATACGGTGAAAAAACTGATCCGCAAGCATCACGTCACGCTGATCTCCTGCGGCAACGGCACCGCGTCCCGCGAGTCCGAGCAGCTGATCGTCGAGATCATCAAAGAGATCCCGGAGAAGGTGCAGTACGTGATCACGAGCGAGGCCGGCGCGTCCGTTTATTCCGCAAGCAAGCTGGCGGCGGAGGAACTGCCGGATTATACCGTCGAGCAGCGAAGCGCCGCATCGATCGCGCGCCGCGTACAGGACCCGCTCGCGGAACTGGTCAAGATCGACCCGAAGTCGATCGGTGTCGGCCAGTATCAGCATGATATGAACCAGAAAAAACTTTCCGACGCGCTTTCCGGCATTGTCGAGGACTGCGTAAACCATGTCGGTGTCGACCTGAATACGGCATCCGCGCCGCTCATGGAGTATATTTCCGGAATTTCCAAGCCGATCGCGAAAAACATCGTCGCCTATCGTGAGGCGAACGGCCGCTTCAAATCGAGAAGAGATCTGCTGAAGGTTCCGAAGCTGGGACCGAAGGCCTTCGAGCAGTGCGCGGGCTTCATGCGTATCGCCGGCGGCAAAAATCCGCTGGACAATACGGGCGTGCATCCGGAGAGCTACAAGGCCGCCGAGGCACTTTTGGAGATGGAGGGCATCGACAAGAAGACGCTTTCCGGCAGCACACAGATCCGCGTAAAGGATTACGCGAAGACCGCGGAAGAACTGGGCATCGGAGAACCGACCCTTCGGGATATCGTCAAAGAATTGCAGCGCCCGGGCCGCGACCCGCGTGAAGACATGCCGAAGCCGGTCCTTCGAAGCGACGTTCTGGATATGAAGGATCTCAAAGAGGGCATGATCCTGAAGGGAACAGTCCGCAACGTCATAGACTTCGGTGCGTTCGTCGATATCGGCGTGCATCACGACGGACTTGTACATATTTCACAGATGACAAACAAGAAATTCATCAAACATCCGCTTGAGGTCGTAAGCGTCGGAGATGTAGTGGAGGTCAAAGTCATCAGCGTCGATCTGCAGAAAAACAGGATCGGCCTGTCGATGATCCTCTGAGAAGTTTGCAAAGGTAGTTTTTAAATAGGGAGGGCATTTGTAATGAATGCATTGGATGAAAGAATTCTTACCATCATTGAGAAAAACAGCCGCATCGATGTAGCGGAATTGTCGGTGCTCCTAGGCACCACGGAGATCGAGATCGTGAACGCGCTCCAGAAAATGGAAGAGGAGGGCATCATCTGCGGTTATCACACCATGATCGACTGGGACAAGACCGGCATCGAGAAAGTGACTGCTCTGATCGAGGTGCGCGTCACACCGCAGCGCGGCAAGGGCTTCGATGACATCGCCGAGCGTATCTACAAATACCCGGAGGTCAACTCCGTCTACCTGATCTCCGGCGGCTATGATCTGATGGTCACCCTTGAGGGAAAAACACTGCGAGAGGTCTCCGGTTTTGTTACAAATAAACTGTCGACTCTGGATACGGTCATCAGCACAGCGACCCATTTCATCCTGAAGAAATATAAGGATCACGGAACGATCATGGCTGTAAAGCCGGAGGATACCCGTGAACGGATCACGCTGTAAGCGCCGGCACACGTACGCAAATGCGCGGATCACTCTGTAAGCACCGGCACGTATACGCAAATGCACGGATACACTTGTAAGCGCCGGCACGCATACGCAAGTGCGCGGATCACACTGTAAGCGCCGGCACACGTACGCAAATGCGCGGATCACTCTGTAAGCGCCGGCAAACGTACGCAAGTGCGCGGATCACACTGTAAGCGCCGGCACGCATACGCAAGTGCATGTATCAAACTGTAAGGAGGCTGCGAATGAGCAGTGAAAATATGGAATCGAAGGCTGATTTGAAGAAACGGGAGGATCGCTCTCCCGAGGAGATGCTCTCGGATAAAGTTGTTGTCATGAAACCCTCCGGGATCAGAAAGTTTTTTGATCTGGTCAGCGAAATGGAGGACGCGATCTCGCTGGGCGTCGGCGAACCGGATTTCGATACGCCGTGGCATATCAGGGATGAAGGCATTTATTCTCTGGAAAAGGGAAGAACATTCTACACGTCCAACGCAGGTCTGAAGGAACTCCGCGTGGAGATCGCGAAATATATGAAGCGCTCCCAGGGTGTGGAGTATGATCCGCTCTCGGAAGTTCTTGTTACGGTCGGCGGTTCCGAGGCGATCGACTTGATGTTTCGCGCGATGATCAATTCGGGTGACGAGGTTCTGATCCCGCAGCCGGCGTATGTTTCGTATGTTCCGTGCGCGGCTCTGGCTGATGCGACGCCGGTCATCATTAACCTGAAGGCAGAGAATGAGTTCCGCCTGACACCGGAAGAACTGCAAGCCGCGATCACGCCGAAGACGAAGATTCTCGTTCTTCCTTTCCCGAACAATCCGACCGGAGCGATCATGCGGAAGGAGGATCTGGAAGCGATCCGCGATATCATCATTGAAAACAATATTTACGTACTTTCCGATGAAATTTACAGTGAGCTGACCTATGCGGGCAAACATGTTTCCATTGCATCTCTTCCGGGAATGCGCGACCGGACCGTCGTGGTCAATGGTTTTTCTAAGGCATACGCGATGACAGGCTGGCGCATGGGCTATGCCTGCGGACCGGCCTTTCTGATCAGGCAGATGACCAAGATCCATCAGTTTGCGATCATGTGCGCACCGACCACCAGCCAGTATGCAGGTGTGGAGGCGCTTCGAAACGGCGACGAGGATGTCCGCGTGATGCGGGAATCCTACAATGAGCGCCGCCGCTTTGTTCTTCATATGCTTGATGAAATGGGAATTCCCTGTTTCGAGCCGCTCGGCGCGTTTTATGTATTCCCGTGCATTAAGGAATTTGGCATGACGAGCGAAGAATTTGCCGAAACACTTCTTCGTGAAGAGAAAGTGGCTATCGTCCCCGGCACCGCCTTCGGTGACTGCGGGGAAGGCTATCTCCGACTCTCCTACGCATACTCCATCGAAAATCTCAGGGAAGCTTTGACCCGCCTGGGAAGATTCGTGGAGAGACGGAGGGGATAAGGGAAGAACCGAATCAGATTCTAATTGAGCATTTGATCACGATTCAATCCATATCATAAATCATATCGTATTTCGTATCGTATTTCTTATTAATTCTTAATACTAATCAAGAAACGATCATTAGATCACATTCTTTCCGTTGTTCCGGCGTCAAAATTGGCGCCGGGCAATAAAATCAGCATGAACAAGTAAATTTATTGCCAGAGCCGGCAGTGGATGTCTCCCCAGGCAATAAAACAAGCAAGATCAAGAGAATTTATTGCCAGAGCCGGCAGTGGATGACACTCCGGGCAATAAAACAAGCAAGATTAAATGAATTTATTGCCAGAGCCGGCAGAGGATGCCTCCCCGGGCAATAAAACAAGCAAGATCAAGAGAATTTATTGCCATAGCCAGCAGAGGATGTCTCCCCAGGCAATAAAACAAGCAAGATTAAGAGAATTTATTGCCAGAGCCGGCAGAGGATGTCTTTCTGGGCAATAAAACAAGCAAGATTAAGAGAATTTATTGCCAGAGCCGGCGGTGGATGCCTTTCTGGGCGATAATATAAGCAAGATTAGGATGATTTATTGCTTTCTACCACAGTCTGCATTTCCGGGTGGAAGTAATCAATTTTCAATGTATTTCAAGAACATGGAGGATAATTAATATTGAAAAAATTATTAATGCCAAGCCAGCTGGACAGGGAAGTTGCTGCCCGTATACAGGAACTACGGGCATTTCGGGACTGCATCAGTGATGCAGTTTCTAAAGCTCCACCCGGAAAAATAAGAATTGCAAAAGATGAAAGAAGAATCCAGTACTACCTTCGAAAATCACCGCAGGATGTTGCCGGTACCTATGTTTCTTTGCAGGATGTCCAGAAGCTGACAACTTATCTGCAGAAGTCCTATAATGAGAAGATTCTCAAGGAAATCGACGCCGAACTGGCCGTACTTGAACCGTTTCGCATATCCCTGTCGAAGCATCAAAATTCCTTTCAAGAAGTCTTTGATTCATTTCCTGACAAATCCAAAACTTTTCTCAAGCCAATCGATCTATCAGATGCCGAATATGCAAGCGCATGGGCGGAGATTCCGTATGTTAGGAAGCCGATTCCTGACGAGTATGCGGGATTTATCACCGACCGCGGTGAGCGGGTGCGGTCAAAGTCGGAGATCAACATAGCCAACGCACTGAACAAGTACGGAATTCTATACAAATATGAATGTCCGCTTGCTCTTCGTAAGGGAATGACGATTCATCCCGATTTCACTGTTCTTGATGTAAAAAGGAGAAAAGTCGTGTATTGGGAGCATCGCGGAATCATGGATGATCGGGAATACGCCAGACAAGCGGTGAAGCGGATCAAGGATTACCAGACAGCGGGAATTTTTCTCGGGGATCGACTGATCATTACGGAGGAGACGAGCGTAAACCCTCTGGGAACGCAGGAGATCCGGAAGGTGATCGAGAAGTACTTCGGCTGACCCGATGAACCTGCTCCTGCGTTCGCAGAGCAATTTCTTCGGCTGACACTATGAACCGGCCCCTGCGTTCGCAGAGCTATTTTTTCAGGTGCCGCACACCGCGGTGTCTGTTATGCCGGTAGATTATGATTCCTTTAGAAAAAACGCAGACGCACATAAATCCGCCGGTGTGTGATATTATTGGAGAGTGATTCATGAAAATATTGAATAAATATCGAATGAATTACAAATGAAATAGCGAATCGAGAAATCGAACGAAATATCGAAGCAAAATATCGAACCAACGAAGTATCAAATGAAAATATCGAAGCAGAAGGAGAATTTCAAAATGAAGAGATATTTGGTAACAGCGTTATTGTTCGCAGCGGTTGTGGCCTTCACCGGCTGCGCAGGACCGTCCGATGCATCTTCAGCGGCAGCGACAAGTGCAGTCGGATCCGGATCGGCAAGTTCCTCTTCCTCCGTCGATGCGGACAGAGACGCGGAGGCAGAAAGCGATGCCGAGAGCGACGCGAAGACGTCTGCTGCCGGGAATGCCGATGGCGTTGACGCAGGGGAACGAGAGAACACAGAAAATGCGGAGTCTGACAGCACCGATGCGGGAGAAGGCGCGGCGGGAGCGTATAGCAGAAGCGTTGATCTTCCGGAATCTACGGTAGATTATTCGAATCGTGAGAACTGGATGTACTACGGCGATATCGTAGGGGCGCCGGAAGGGGACGATGTCGCGAAAAACGCAGCGGACCCTGTAGCAGACGTTTTTTTCATTGCGCCGACTTCGACCGCGGAAGGGGCGAATGCCGATATCACGGATTCGGATACCAGAGCCTCCATCCTGAATTCCACGAACATGGAGATCGGCATCTATAATGAGAATGCCCGCGTCTACGCGCCTTATTACAGAATGGTCACCATGGAACACTATGTGAACGGCGGGACCGCGGATGGCGAGGATATGCTGACGGCGTACGCAGATGTGAAGGCGGCGTTTGAGCAGTATCTGAAGGAGTCGGAGGGCAGTCGTCCGATCATCCTGGCAGGCTTTTCACAGGGCTCTGATATGCTTTACCGTCTGATGATCGATGAATTCGGATCCGAGGAGATGCGGGAAAAACTTGTTGCCGCCTATGCGATCGGCTGGCCGTGCACCGAGGAAATGACAAAAAAATACCCGCAGCTTCGGATGGCGCAGGGCGAGAACGACACCGGTGTCATCATCAGCTTTGAATGCGAAGCACCGGAAGTAACGGAGTCACCGTTTTTCCCGGCAGACATCCGGATGCTGTCGATCAATCCGCTCAACTGGACGACGACCGGCGAGACTGCTTCGAAGGAACAGAATAAAGGGTTCGTCTATGTGAAAGGTGCAACGTATTCTGTTGCTGCCGAGATCCCGAACCTGTGCGGCGCTTACATCGACGAGACGCGAGGCACGCTGAAGGTGACGGACATCGATAAGGCGGACTATCCGCCGCGCATCGCGAACCTTCCGGAGGGCGCTTACCACATTTACGACTATGAGTTTTTCTATCGGAACCTGCAGGAGAATGTAGCGAAGAGGCTGCAGGCATTTCTGGCGAAGTGATGAGGAAGATGGGATAAACAAGGGAAACAGGATAAACAAGCGAAACAGGAGATACCGGATCGGCTGTGGATCCGGAGAAATTTTTTGGCGTCTGTGCGGAAAAAGCACGGGCGCCTATTTTCATGTCTTTATCATAAACCAGACGGGTACGAAATTGCTGGGATTGTTTTTGATTAATTAGAAGATCTCATTGTGCAAACAGCTGTTGATGAATTGGAGTAAGATTCATTTATCAGCAATAACGGGAGGGGTACTATGAAAACATGTAAAAAATGTGGGACGATGTGCGCTGACAATGCAAGGTATTGCACAGAATGCGGAGAAGTATTTCCCGAAATAATTTCGAAAGAAACTTCAGGGAATATGGGATTGCACGATGCAGCAAGTAATGGAGGATCAACTACGCCGGCAAATTTCAGCCCTGATGGCGGAGACAGCAGTATTGCTGCAAAAAAACCGTCCAACAACAAAAAAAAGAAGTTACTGCTCATCGTCTTGCTTTCACTCATTGCGATGACCACAGTCGTAGTCGCTATTGTACTTACAAGACCGAAGCTTGTAGGACTGCAGGTGAAATATCTTGGCAGCTTCGGGGCAGGGAACGTCATTGACGATGATGAGAAGAACTTTGATGTCGTTGCCGTCTATAGTGACGGAAATACAAAGGAGGTAACGGATTGGACCCTGAATAAACCTGTGGAGCTTAAACCGGATAAGGAAGCAAAGGTTACAATCACTTACAAGAAATTAAGTAAGGATGTGACAATAAAATGTTCCACAAGTCTGGTTGCATCTCTTGATGTGTCTTATGAGGGAAAAACGGATGCTGGGATTGTCCTCGACGAGAAAAATACGGATATTGTCGTTACCGCTGTTTATGTAAATGGAGATAGGAAACAGATACCTCAAGGCGGATGGAGGACTGTAAATGTCGCAACGCTGGAGCCTGAGAAAGAGTCTACGATAACCATATCTTATACAGACAGATATACAGGAAAACCGGTAACCGCACCATTGAAAGTTAAATGCACTACCACGTTATCCGGAATTACTGCAGAATACAGTGGAGATACATTGGCGGGCACCAGTCTTGATACGGACAACGACGGAATAACTGTCACGGCTTCATATTCAGATGGGTCAACTCAGGCAGTTACCGGGTGGACTGTAAAAAGTGCAGTCGAGCTAAAAGCAGGTGAAACATCAACTGTTGAAATTGACTACGAAGGAAAATCTTGTCAGTTACAGGTGAAGTGCACTAGTTTGACCAAGGAACAGTATAAGGCTAGTTGTCAGAGTATCCCTTATGATGATATTGCTCGAAATCCAGATAAGAATGAGGGAGCACACGTGAAATATTATGGCCGTGTAGCACAAGTGACGACAGACCCTTATGGATTGGGAATGGTTGACCTTCGTGTTTACATCACAAATAAGGATGGATATGGATATTATGATGACCAAATCTGGGTGGAGTACTTGTTGCCTTCAAATGCACCAAAGATACTTGAGGATGATATGATTACATTTTATGGTACATATGAGGGAATAACCTCTTACCAGGCACTATTTGGGAATACAATTACTGTACCTAAAGTAAATGCCACTTATATTGATAGAGAGTAATACGAGAACAAATTAAGGTGACTCGGAATATGATGACAGATGGAGTAATGCATATAGTCGTCTTATTCCGAGTTTTTATTATTTGTCATTATTTTTCTTGACATCCATGCTAATTCGTGGCATATTGTTTATGAATTATTTAGCTAAAAGAATTTAACTAAATAATCTTAAATTATCCCGAGGGGACTAATAAGGAGAAAAAACAATGAGCACATTTGAGAAAGTAAAAGACATTATTGTAGATACACTGAGCTTTGACGATGCGGAGATCACCGAGGCGTCCGATTTTGCAAAAGATCTGAAAGCGGATTCTCTTGATCTGGTAGAGCTGGTTATGGCACTTGAAGAAGAGTACGGTGTAGCGATTCCGGACGAAGAACTGCCGAACATGCATACCGTCGGTGATGTTGTAAAGTATATCGACGCTCATAAATAAGGCGCAACGAAAAAGAAATTACAGGGCTGCCGGATCGATCGGCAGCCTTCCTTTTTGCAGGAGGCTATTGCAAACATATGGAACTTACAGTTGAAAATATCCGTTCGATCATGAAGGATTTCGAAGAGTCTTCGCTGTCTGAGTTTGCGCTCGTTGAGGGGGAGAACTCCCTGAAACTGAAGAAAGCAGATACGCCGGCAGCGGCAGTCGCACAGATCCCGGCCGTGGGTCAGGTTCCCTCGTTCGGACAGATCCCGGCAATCGCGCAGATCCCGGCCGGCGCTGCATCGAATGTGCAGGCAGCCGCCGTTTCCGCATCTCCGGCAGCGGCCGTGAATTCCACTCTGTCATCAACGACAGCGGGTGCAGGCATCTCTTCCGGGGCACAGGAAGAACAAGCGGCAGGCACGCCGATCACCGCACCGCTTGCCGGAATCTTCTATCGCGCACCGAAACCGGGCGAGAAGCCTTTCGTTGAGGTGGGAAGCAAGGTTGAAAAAGGAGAAACTGTCGGCCTCATTGAGGCGATGAAAATGATCAGTGAGATCCCGGCACCGTGCAGCGGTATTGTGAAGAGCATCCTTGCCGACGATGCGGAATTCGCAGAATACGGCAAAGCGCTGATCGTGATCGATGACGCGGCTAACGCGTAAAGAAGATCGGACCGGTCGATGACGCGGCGAACGCGTAGAAAAGTCGGATCGGTCGATGACGCGGCAAATGCGTAGAAAAGTCGGATCGGTTATTGACGCGGCAAACGCGTAAAAAAGTCGAATCGGTCGATGACGCGGCGAACGCGTAAAGAAGATCGGATCGGTCGATGACGCGGCAAACGCGTAGAAAATACCGAATCGAGAACGAAAGGAACTAGCATGTTTAAGAAAATGTTGATTGCAAACCGCGGTGAGATCGCCATGCGCATCCTGCGCTGCTGTCATGAGATGGGGATCGAAACCGTCGTGGCGTACTCGACCGAAGATGCCGAGTCGCTTCCGGTGCAGTTTTCTGCCGAGAGCGTCTGCATCGGACCGGCACCGGCGGCGAAGAGCTATCTCAATACGGACGTACTTCTGCAGGCAGCGAAGTCGACGCATTGCGACGCGATCCACCCGGGTTATGGTTTTTTGTCCGAGAACGCGGAATTTGCGGAAGCTTGCGAAAAGAACGGAATCGCTTTTATCGGCCCGTCTTCGCAGATGATCCGCGATATGGGCGACAAGCAGTCGGCACGCGCGCTGATGAAAGCCAAGGGGGTTCCGGTCGTTCCGGGTTCCGACGGGCTGGTCGAGACAGCCGAGGATGCCATTCGCGTCGCGGAAAAAACGGGTTACCCGGTCCTTGTCAAAGCATCGGCGGGTGGCGGCGGCCGCGGTATGCGGACAGCTTACGACAGCGCAGAATTGGAGCGCGCCTTTGAGGACGCGAGAGCGGAAGCCATTGCCGCCTTCGGAGACGGTTCCATGTACCTGGAAAAACTTATTCTCAATCCGCACCATATCGAAGTGCAGATCCTCGGAGACAAGCAGGGACATGTCGTACACCTCGGCGAACGCGACTGCTCCATGCAGCGACGTCACCAGAAACTTCTGGAGGAATCGCCGGCATGGATCCTCTCCGACAAAATGCGCGACGCCATGTATAAGGCGGCAGTCCGGGCAGCGAAAGCCGTTCATTATGTCAGCGCGGGAACCGTCGAGTTTGTTGTTGATAAAGAAGGAAACTTCTACTTCATTGAAATGAACACCCGTATTCAGGTAGAGCATCCGGTCACCGAGATGGAGACGGGCGTTGATCTGCTGCGTGAACAGATCCGCATCGCCGCCGGCCGTGAGTTATCTGTGAAGCAGAGCCAGATCAAGCTTACAGGGCATACGATCGAGTGCCGGATCAATGCCGAGGATCCAAGCCGTAACTTCGCGCCGGACCCCGGCATGGTATCTTTTCTGCATTTTCCGGGAGGCGAGGGCATCCGCGTGGAGAGTGCGATCTATCAGGGATGCAGGATCAGTCCGTACTACGATTCCATGATCGCGAAAATCATCGTTCACGCACCGGGACGCCTCGAAGCAATCCGCAAGATGCGGACGGCGCTCGAAGAACTGACGATCGAAGGCGTTCATACCAACACGAATCTGTTGTATCTGATCATGTTCAACTCCGATTACATGCTGGGAAATGTGGACACCGGTTTTATGGAGAAGCAGACCGACGCGATCCTGAAATGGGATAAGGAAAGCGGCAGGACGAAGTAAAACGCGGCCGACGCGGACAATGCCGCAAGGATAAAACGCGGCCGACGCGGACAGTGCCGCAAGGATAAACCTCGGCGGGCAGGAACCGTGCGGTCGATAAGGAAAGTGGGAGGACAAGATGAGTCCGACAGTCTTTGAAGAGAAAAGAAAAACGCTTCTGGGCTACAAGAAGCTCAGAGAAAAAAATACCACGCGCCATCTCCTCGGAGGAAGGATACGCCGTTTTTTCGATGACGGAAGCTTTGAGGAAATGTATGCCGATGTGGAGACGATCGATCCGCTGGCGTTTCCGGGATACCGGGAGACGCTGGACAAGAATCGCCGCAAGACCGAAACAAAGGACGCC
>Ga0326511_10000647_pt1 | contig 30626 bp, 10 predicted proteins | sample 0_2496_0518_D_FD_203701 | JGI IMG/M metagenome (GOLD analysis project Ga0326511, IMG submission 203701) | Bovine rumen microbial communities from UC Davis, California, United States - 0_2496_0518 | ecosystem: Host-associated > Mammals > Digestive system > Stomach > Rumen | place: USA...
CAGATGCAAATATAATACAAGGAGATAGTATTGAAACATCAGGAATTGGAGGAATATATCCAAAAGGAATTCATATAGGAACAGTAAAAAAAGTAACAAACACTCAAAATATGACAGACCGTTATGCTTTGATAGAAACAGCTGTTAATTTTGATAAAATAGATACAGTATTAGTAATTACAAATAAATAAAGGAGGTAATTAATTGAAAAAGACACTTATTAATGTTTTTTTAATAATAACAGCAATAATTATATATTATTTACAATCTAATTTCTTTATGTGGTTTAATATTGCTGGAGTAAAACCTAATTTATTTGTAGTTCTAGCTCTTTTTATTGGGTTATTTGCGAACAGAACTATGGGTATTGCATATGGAGTTGGAATTGGGGCTTTAATAGATATACTTATTGGAAAAACAATAGGTATATATTCTATATCATTAGGGATAGTTGGATTTCTAGCAGCTGTGTTTGATAAAAATTTTTCTAAAGATAGCAGAATGACTATTATTTTTATGGTAGCAGGTTCAACAATTATTTTTGAAATAATAAATTATTTATTAAATTATATGATTTTAGGAATAAATGCAGAAATTTTAAATTTTATTATTATTTTAGCAATTGAAGTCATTTATAATATTATTTTAACTATTATATTATATTCACTAATTCAAAAATTCGGATATTATATAGAAAATGAATATAAGGGTAACAAAATACTTACAAGATACTTTTAAAATGTTCCGATATATTAGATTATCGGATTATAAAAAAAGAAATAAAGGAAAGAAGGTGATAGTTTGACAACTAATAATAAAAAACAAAATTTAAATCTAAGATTTAATGTATTAACAGTGCTTATATATATAATTGGTGTTATTTTAATTGTTAAACTATTTACTCTTCAAATTGTACATGGAGCAGAATATAGGGAACAGTCAAATACAAGGCTTACAAGAGAAAGTATCTTAGAAGCATCAAGAGGAGCAATTTTGGATAAAACAGGAGCAACATTAGTTACTTCTAATATGCAATTTTCTTTAGAAATGTATAAAAGTAAAGTAGATGTAGACACTCTAAATACTGATATTTTAAATATGATTAACGTTTTGGAAAAATATGAGATATCATATGTAGATTCATTTCCTATTAATATAGATCCTTTTGAATTTAAAATAGGAGAGGAAACACTTATAAAATGGAAAAAATCTAACAATTTAAATGAAAATATTTCAGCAGAAGAAGCATTTAACAAATTTAAAACGAAATATAAAATTCAAAATACCAATGATATAAATGAAATTAGAAAAATTATTGCTATTAGATATGAATTGTCACAAAAAGGATATAGTAGTACAAAATCAGTAACTATAGCAAAAAACATACCAAGAGAAGCGGTTGCAGAATTTAGTGAGAGTTCAGAAAGGTTTACAGGTATAAATATTGTTGTACAACCTGTAAGAGAGTATACATCTGAGAATTTAGCATCACATATTTTAGGATATGCATCTAGAATAAATGCTGAAGAATATGAAAAAAGAAAAAATACATATAGTCAGAATGATATAATAGGAAAAACAGGAATTGAGTATGTATTTGAAGAATACTTAAAAGGTAAAAATGGTACAAAACAGATTGATATGAGTGTAGATGGAACCGCAACAGCTGAATATGTATCACAAGAAGCTATAGCTGGTTCAGATATTGTTTTAACAATTGATGCAAATTTGCAAAGAGTTACAGAAAGTGCTCTAGCTGCAAATATAGATAAAATAGCATCAGGAGGATTTGGAAAATCATATGATGCAAAAGCAGGAGCTTGTGTTGTTATGAATGTTAATAGTGGAGAAATTCTTGCTATGGCAAGTTATCCAGATTATAATCCGGCAGACTTTGTTGGAGGAATAAGTCAAGAATCATGGGATAATTATGCAAATAATGATGCAAAACCACTAATAGACAAAGCAATTCAAAATTCATATTCGCCAGGTTCAACTTACAAAATGGTAACAGCGATAGCTGGTTTAGAATCTGGAGTAATCGATTTAAGAACAACAATTAATGATACAGGTGTTTATACGAAATATAGAGATTACCAACCACGTTGCTGGGTATATACAGATTATCATAGAGGACATGGATATTTAAATGTATCACAAGCTATAGAAAAATCTTGTAACTATTTCTTCTACGAAACATCAGACAGAATGGGGATAGATACTCTTGTTAAATTTGCAAGGTACTTTGGGCTTGGAAGTAAAACAGGAGTTGAATTACAAGGTGAAACTGCTGGAATGGTTTCTGGTAAAGAATCTAAGCAAAAACTTCATAATGGAGAAGGATGGAGTGCAGGAGATACCTTACAATCTGCTATTGGACAATATGATAATGAATATAGCCCAGTACAAATGGCAAGATATATTAGTATTCTTTCAAATGGAGGGAAAAGAGTTAATCCAACTATAATAAAAACTATAAGAAATGCAGATGGTTCAGAGGCATCAAGAGAAGAAATCGAGAAATTTGTAAATAGCAAGTTAAATATTCCAGAAGAAAATGTAGAAAATATTGAAATTAATCAAAATAATTTAAATGCTGTGCTAGAAGGAATGAAATCAGTTACTAGCGACTCTGGAGGTACTGCTTATGTAAGATTCAAAGATTTTAATATAAGTGTTGGTGGTAAAACAGGATCAGCTGAAGCACCTGGAAATAAAGTACATGCATGGTTTGTAGGATTTGCTCCATTTGAAAATCCAGAAATAGCGATTGTAGTAATGGTAGAAAATGGAGGCCATGGAAACTATACGGCAGAGGTTGTTAGAGATATTATGGCAGAGTATTTTGGAATGAATACGCAAAATGTTGAAGAAGACATGAGTGCGGTTCCATATATCCAAATATTTAATTAAGGCACTATTCTATTTCAAGCAAGATTTAAATAAAGAGAGGATGTAAAAATGAAAAGAAGTTGTATAAATATTAATTTAAAAAAAGATGAGATTTTAATAAAAATAAATGAGGATTCTGAACAAAAAGAAATAATTGAAGCTTTAAGAAAAAAATTACCAGATCTAAAAAAGTTTTATAAAGAAGAAAAAAATCCAATAAAGGTTACAGGAAAAGTTCTAAAAAATAAGGAAATCGACGAAATCCAAAATTTAATAAAAGAAAAAATCGATGTTGAAATTGATTTTGATATGCCAAAAAGTTTAGGATTATTTAGTATAAAAAAGACTTTTGATAGAGAAATTGCGACTTCTGAAACAAAGTTTCATAAAGGGTCATTAAGATCTGGACAAAAACTAGAGTCTGAAGGAAGCTTAGTTGTATTAGGAGATGTTAATTCAGGAGCAGAAGTTGTAGCATCTGATAATATAGTTGTTCTAGGGGCTTTAAGAGGACTTGCTCATGCAGGAGCAAAAGGTAATAAACAAGCCATAGTTGCAGCAGGATTATTTGATGCTGTTCAAATTAGAATAGCAAACATAGTAAAAGAAATAGTTCGTGACGAAGAACCAATGCATAAACAAGCATACATTAGTGTAGTTGATGATAAAATAGTTATAGAATAACAATCAAATTTTACTATTTAAATTGTTTATTTATACAAATATAAAAAATGTCAAAAAAAATTTTACTAAGGTAAAACAAAATTCTTATGATAAAAGTAATAAAATAAGTGCTAAAAATAACATTTCATCTTGAACTTCTTCTTTATAAAGTAAAAATAGTAAGCCAAGTATAATGAGATCATCTAAATATAATTTAAGCCCTAGTATTTCTAGGACAGGTTCATTTTCATCAAAAGGTTCAGCAAAAGGATTTATAAAAGAAACAGGACCAAATGAATTATATTTATATGATTTTTTTTCCTCTTTTGATTCAGAATATGTAGATCTATCAGTTTTATTATTTGTTTCTTGTTTATTAATATAGAAATTTTTTTGATTATTTTTTAAGTAGTTATTATAGTATGGATAATAATAATTAGAGTATGGAAATCTAAAAAAAGGAAAATTAAACATCAGGTTTCTCCTTGTTATCTTTTTTTAATAATTCTGCAATTTTAGCAAAATTAAGTAAATTTGCATATTGATCTATTTTCTCTTTTCTACTATTTCTTAAATATGGTTTTAAAGAGTTAAGTAAATTAGATCTAGGATCATTATTTGTATTTAAATTTTCCATAACTGATTTCATTTTTAAAATAGTATTCATATCAATATTATTGAAATTAAAGTTTGTATTATCAGATGAATTCTGCGAAAATGTATTATGATTTGGAGAACTATCACTAGAAATATCTACATTAAAATTATTTTTTTTCGAAGTAGAATTATTTTTCATCATAGAAGAAAAGTTTTGCATCATGTCTGGGGAAATTTGTGAAATGACTTCATTTAATTCACCGCTATTCATCATATTTTTTAATTTATTTATAGTATTTTCATCAAAGTTAAAATTATTCAAAACAATCACCTCTAAGATAATTATATTAAAAATAAACACAACTATGTATTATAATATGCAATAAAATTTAAAATGTTTCTGTTGAAATAAAAATTTAATAAAATTGTAATAATTAAGTAAAAATCTTAAATTCTTAGCTTCCGTAAAGTAAAAAAATGAATTAATAAACAAAAAAACAGAAATTAACATAAAAAGTATCAAAAAAAGCGTAAAAGTGTTGAAAAAAATGGAAATTTGCGTTATAATATGTAATAGAGGTATTATAATCTAAGGAGGATAACTATGAGTAGAAAAATTTTAAAAGTATTAACAGTAGTATTATTGTTAGCATTATTAACAATGCCTAACTTTATTTATGTTGGAGCGGGATTAGTTAGTTATGCTGAAAGTGCTACAGCTACAAGTCATCAAAATGTAGAATTTGATGCAAAATTAAAAGAAGGAGATATATTAAGCCTATCTGTTAATGTAAAAAGAGAGGGTTATTTTAATGGTGAAATTACTTTAGAAAATAGTAATTTTACTTTTGATACTACACAAACTAATCAATACATTAATAAAATAGAAGCAAATAAAGTTTATTTAAATCAATTAAATGCAGGAACAAATGCACAATTAGATTTAAAAATACAACCTATTCAAAGTGATATTTTTGATATAGGTTTATTAAACATAGTTAGTAAACTTAATATAACAGGTATATATAGAGATAGAACAGAAAAAAATATTAATATTACAGGAACTAGAGAAGTAGAGCTTAAATATACAGAAGATAATACCAATGAAAGCATAGTAAGTACTGCGAAAGTTATAACAAATAAAGTTTTAAAAGTTTCAGGAGAAGATAAAAGAGTAGTACAACTAGAAATGAATTTAGGTTTAAAAGAAAACAATTATCCTATAAAAGAAATTGAAGTAAATATAGATATACCATCTATTAATGGAAAATATCCAAAGGTTGTTCGTAAATATGATTTTGCTACAATGAAACGTAGTGAAGGAGAATATAAATATGATGGTGAACAATCAAGACTTACAGTAAAATTCTATAATGAACCGGATGAAAACAATAAAGTTAGATGGGTAAAACAAGGAAATGAAAAAGTAGTTTTCACATTTATATATGATGAAGATGCTAAAGATGCAACACTTAATGATGTTCAATATCCTAGTTTTAAAAACTTAATTAATGGTGATGGCAATATTGGTTTACCTGCAGTAAAGGTTACTTTATATGATGGAAAAGAATTAAATAAAATAGAAAAAATGACAAAAGATGTAATGTCAGAAGTAAAAGAAGAAATAGTTACAGTAAATACAACTAATTTAGAAGATGCAATTTACAAAGGTAAATTATATGCAGGAATTGATAGACAATATGAAAGTAAAACAAGCATAGCTGTAAATTTAGCAAATGCAGAAAATGGTATAGATGTAAAAGAAACATCAGAAAATACAGTATTCAATAAAACAGTTATAAGCAAAGATGCATTTGATAAAATATTTGGAGAAAATGGTCAAATTACAATATTAAATGAAAAATCAGAAGTACTTGCAACTATAGATAATAAAACCGAAGCTGATCAAAATAAAAATATAGTAATTGATTATACAGGAAAAGAACCATCAACATTAGAAATAAAAGCAACAACTCCAGTAAAAGAAGGAAATATAGAATTAAATAATGTTAAAACTATCAAAGCAGAAAACAGTTCATTTAATGATGTTTCAGAATTAAATACAAGTGTTACATATGAGTACATTAGTGGGGAAAAGAAAGAAACTAATTCAGTTATAAAATTAGAAGAACCAAAAACAGATGCAGAATTAACAATAAACAAAGACACTTTATCAACAGTTGTTGAAAACAATGTGGAAATTAAAGCTATTTTAAAAGGGAATAATGAACAATATAACTTATTTAAAAATCCAGTTATAACAATGGAATTACCTGAGGATGTACAAAGTGCAACTTTTGTTGATGAACCACAAGTGGTTTATGATAAAGAATTAAAAGTTAAAAATCATGAAATAAATGGTAGAATAGTAACTATTACTTTAGAAGGAGAACAAAAAGAATATAAAAATACAAGTATAGAAGGAACTGTAATAGTTGTAAATTTAAATATTAATCTTAACAATAAAGCTACATCAAAAGATACAAAAATAAATATGACAATTGTAAATAATGAACAAGAAGTACAAGATTCAAAAGATATTAAAGTTGTAGCACCAAAAGATATTACAGCAATTAACAGTATAAAAGAATTAAACATTGAAACAATTGGACAAGAAGAATTAAAAACAGTTCAATTACAAAGAGGAACTAATTCAAAACAATTAGAATCTTCTATAGAAATAATTAATAATAATGAAAATGCAATAGAAAATGTTAAAATAATGGGAATATTCCCTACAAGAAACAAAGAAAATAATATTGATATAAATATAACAGAAGGAATTCAAATAGAAGGAGCAAATGTTTATTATACAGAAAACGAAGATGCAACAGAAGATGTTAATAATGCAGGAAATGCATGGAAACAAGAAATAACTGATGGAACTAAAGTAAAAAAATATTTAGTAGTAGTTCAAAGTATTGATAAACAATCAAGTATTAATGCAAGTTATATATTTGAAGTTCCTGAATTACTAGAATATAATCAATTAGCAGCAGAAGGATATTCTGTAAAATATACAAATTCATTTACAAAAATAGAAAGCGAATTAAAAGCAACAACAATAAAATTAGAAACAGGAGTTGGACCAGTATTAGAAACAAAAATAGTACCAACAATAGCGGGTACTGATGTTAATTCAAATACAACTGTAAAAAATGGAGAAGTAATAAGATATAGAGTAGAAGTATCTAACACAGGAAGCGAAAAATTAACAGATGTTTTAGTAATAGCAAATGTGCCAGAAGGAACAACATTAGTAACTCCTGAAGATAATTACGAATATACTGGAGCATCATATTATAAAGAATTACCAAGTAGAACTTATGAAGCAAAAATTGATAGTATCGAACCAGGACAAGTTAGAAAAGGTGAATATGAAGTAAGAGTTAATTCTGATACAACAGCAGGAACTATACTAGTAAATGAAGCACAATTAAAATATGGTGATGTTACAAAAAAATCTAATCAAGTAAGCTTAATCACTGAAAGCGGAGACATAAGAGTTAGTGTAAAAAGAGTAACAGATAGAAAAATAGAACTTTATGAAAATGGAAATGTAGAATATTATGTAATAATAGAAAATATATCTGAAAAAAAATCAGACAATGTTAATATAAAAACAAATTTACCTTCAAACTTTAGTGTTGATAGAGTTACACTCATAACAGGAATGGATGAAAATAAAGTAAATGATGAAGAAATTTATAGAATGAACGACGAAAAAAACATAGTAAATACTGAAGCAATTGAAAGCGAATTAGAAGTTTTAAATACAGATTCAATACAATCTGAGGAATTAGATTATAGTGATAACATAAATATAGGTTCGATTGATGCAAAAGCAATAAAGGTTTTATGTTATGGATTGTCAATAAATAAAGCAAATCAAACTGATAATAGAAAATTTTCAGTTTTAGCTAAGGAAAATAATGCGGAGTATAGATCTAATATTATCGAAGAAAACATTAACAAAATTGAGGTTTCAATAAATATGACATCAAATAATCAAAGTCAATATGTAAAATCAGGAGATATATTAGAGTATACTATAAAAATAGATAATAATACTGAAAATAGAATAGAAGGAATTGTTATAAAAGATCAAATATCTAAAAGTTTAACAGTAAAAAGAGTAAGTTTTGATGATGAAGAAATTCCACAATTAGCAGGAATTAATGAAATAGAAATCTATTGCAATATAGCAGCAAAATCAGATGCTACAATAAAAATTCAAACAGTTGTAAATTATGCAATGTCAAGAACATCTGCAGAAGCTATTTCAAATGTTGCTTATGCTGAAATAGGGGGAGAAAGAATAGCAGAAACTTCAGAACTTACACATATTATAGAAGGTAATGAAGTAGATGAACCTGAAAATCCAAGTGATCCAGCAAAACCAGGTAGTGGTGAAAATCCTTCAGATGGAGATATATCAGATGGAAAACAAATAATTACTGGTGTAGCATGGTTAGATGAAAATGGAAATGGCAAAAAAGATGATACAGAAAAAACTTTAAATAATGTTAAAGTACATTTATTAAATACTGAAACAAATAATTTAGTAAAAGACTTAAAAGGAAATATTTTAGAAGCTATTACTAATGAAAAAGGTATTTATATACTAGATAAGGTAAGAAACGGAAAATATATTGTAATATTTGAATACAATAATACTTTATATACATTGACAAAATATAAAGCAGAAAAAGTAGAAGAAAATAAAAATTCAAATGCGATAGCAAACGAGCTAATTATTGATAACAAAAAACAAGTAATCGCATCTACAGACATAATAGAAATAAACAATAACAATATTTCTAATATAAATATAGGATTAATTGAATTAAAAGATTTTGCTTTTAGATTAGATAAATATGTAAGTAGAATTTTAGTTCAAAATTCAGCTGGAACAACTGTAAAAGAATATACTAATGCAACAGTTGCAAAAGCAGAATTAGATGCAAAGAAAGTTAATGGTACAAATGTAATTATAGAATATGAAATAAAGGTTACAAATATTGGTGAAGTTGAAGGCTATGTTAGAAAAATAGTTGACTATATGCCTAGTGACTTAAAATTCAGTTCTGAATTAAATAAAGATTGGTATCAATCAGGAACAGACTTGTTTAACGCAAGTTTAGCAAATGAAAAAATACCTGCAGGACAATCAAAAACGGTAAAATTAGTATTAACTAAAGCAATGACAGAAAACAATACTGGATTGATAAACAATACAGCAGAAATTGGTGAAAGCTATAACGATCTTGGAATAAAAGATAGTAAATCTACATCTGGAAATAAAGCAAAAGGGGAAAGTGACTATGGTTCAGCAGATGCAATTTTAAGTTTAAAAACAGGTGAAGAAACATATATTGCAATTGCAGCAGTTACAATAGCAATACTAGGATTAATAGTATTTGTTGTAATGATAAAAAAACAAAATAAAGGTGATATAAAATAGAAAGGAAAGGAGGTAAAAAGATGGGTAAGATAAAAAAGAGTGGATTATGTTTATTAGTAATAGTATTGATAATATTTGGATTATGTAATATATCAACTGCTGAATATAAATTAGGCGATAGATTACGAATTAGTTATTTAAAAGATTATGCTCCAAATAAAAATATGTTTTGTGTTGAGAAATATCAAGGATTTGGTTCACTTTATAAAGTAGTATCAAAAATATCAATAAATGGAACACAATCTAAAGATTATAATAACAAAACAATTGATAATGTAAGAAATGCAAAATTAGCTTATATATTATCTGCAGCAGATGATTATCCATATATGAAAGATGGTAGATATACAGAAACTAAAGAAGGTTCAGTATTACAACAAGCAGTTTGGGTGTTTGAAAGAGAATGGATGCAAAATGTTGGACAATATCATTATAGTCAAAGAATAAAAAATGGAAAAACAATTGATGAATTATTAGGGATGAATTTTATTACAAGCCATTCAAGAAATTATCAATCAAGTGATAGAAGAGTTAATGAGTTAATTTCAAAAGCAAATGAATATGCAAATAATATTGAACAAAAAAAAGAATTTAAAGATAATACAAATAAAGATGAAATAAAAATAAATTCTTATGAAAAAAATGATAAAAAATATTTAATTATTGGAGATTTCAATTGGTCATTTGGAGGAAAGCTGAAAGATATTAAAGCATATGATCAAGATAATAAAGAAATAACAGGTATATCATATATAATTTACGAGGGAACTACACCAAAAGAGGTTAGTTTAGATGAAATTTCTTCAGGAAAATCATTTTGTATAGCAATACCTACTGGAAATAATATTAGTTCAGTAAAAAGAATTGCAGGTGTTCAGGAAATAAATAATAAGGCTGTAGATATTACTTTCTTAGAATCCGTAGGAAACGCAGGACAAAACTTAATAATAGCTAAACCAAGTAATTCACCAGAACCAATAGAAATTTCATTTGATTACGATATTAAATTATTTGGTAACTTAAAAGTAATAAAAGTTGACGAGAAAAACAATGAAATTAAATTATCAAATGTAGGATTCAAAATTAAAAATAATGACTTAGATAAGTTTGTAAAAAGAGGACAAGATGGTGCTATAGAATATGTAGATGAATCAAAAGCAGAAATATTTAAAACAGATACAAATGGTGAAATTAGTATTGATAATTTAGTTGTTGGAAAATATACTGCTTATGAAACAGAAAATCCAAATTATGGATATGAAATCGTTAATAAAGAAACAAGAACTACTGTTACAGTAGATAAAACACAAGAACTAAAAATACCAAACACAAAAGTTACAGGAAATCTTAAAGTTATAAAGGTAGATAGAGATAATAATGTAATAAAACTTCAAGGTGTAAAATTTATTTTACAAAATAAAGAAACTAAAAAATATGTAAATACTTCAAATAATGAAGTAAAATATGTAGATACAGAAGCAGAGGCTGAAGTATTTGAAACTGATGCAAATGGTGAATTTACAGTTAAAGATTTAATACATGGAACATATATAGCAAAAGAAAAAGATAATCCAAACAATCAATATGAAATAATACAAGATGGTATTGAACAAAATGTAGAAATAGATAAAACAGCAGAATTAAAAATACCGAATACTCCAATCTTTGTTGATATTTCAGGATATGTATGGGTAGATAAATTACCAGATGCAAAAGATCATCCACAAAAAAATCAATTATTCAGAAGTGAAGATAATGATCCACATGATATATTATTAGATGGAATTACAGTAAGATTAATGAGAGATGGTAAAGTTGTTAAAGACAAAGATGGAAAAGAATTTACAGCTACAACTGGAGAGTTAAAAAGATATTTAACAGATGGAAACAACGGACATGGAGAATATTTATTTGAAAATGTTCCATTATATGACGAAAATGATACAGAAAGAAAGTACAACATTCTTGATCAATATTATGTAGAATTTGAATATGATGGATTAACATATCAAAATGTAAATCCTGCATATATAAAACTAGATAAAGGTTCAAAAGCAATTGAAAGTGAAAAGACAAGAACAGAATTTAACAATAGTTTTGCAGTTGTAGAAGGTGGAGAAACAGATACTACAGGAATTACAAAAGACTTAAATGGAAATGTAACACATAAACTATCTTATACAAGAAGTGACAATGAACGTAAAACTGTATTAAATAAAGGTGACTATCCAATAACAGCAACAACAGCAAATGCAAAATTTAGATTAAAAGAGAAATATGATGCTCAAAAAAATAATGGACAAACAAGAATAGAAATAAGATATGTTAACTTAGGTTTAGATGAAAGAGAAATGCCAGATATTCATTTAGAAAAAGACTTAGAAAATGTAGAACTTTCTATAAATGGGTTCCACCATGTATATAAATATGCAAGTAAAAACTTAAAAGACGAAAATGAGTGGGATGTAGGTGTAAGATTTGGAGATGAATTTAGAGGTACTTATAAAAGGGCAGTATATACTCCAGATTATAATTATACATTACAAAATAAAGATAAAGATAATAAATTAAATGTTTATTTGACATATAGAATTGCCCTATATAATGAGTCAACAGATTTAGTAACTAAAGTTAACAGCATAATAGATTACTATGACAATAACTTTACAATTGAAGGAATAACAACAGGAATTAATAAAGAAACTGGTGAATTAACTGGTGACAATATACAATATGAAAAACAAGGACAACAAGGTGAATATAGTAAAGCAATTATTTATAATGATACAACAATTAATAGTGGAAAAACAAAGAGTATATATGTTAGATTCAAATTAAACGATGAAGAAGTTTTGAAAGCAATTAATGATGAGTCTGAAAAAGTTACGTATAAAAACATTGCAGAAGTAAATTCATATTCTGTTTATGATAAAAATGGAAATGTATATGCAGGAATAGATAAAGATTCAGCACCAGCAAATGCAACTCCAGGAGTTGAAAACACATATGAGGATGATGCATATCAAGCACCAGGAATTCAGTTAGGTGTTCAAGGTGATAGAACAATAACAGGAAATGTATTCTTTGATGAATCAAAAGTTGAAGCTCAAATAAGATTAGGTGATGGAGTTTATGATCCAAGCAAAGAACATGGTATTTCAGGAGTAAAAGTTACATTAACAGAAGTTGATGAAGGTGGAAATGCTAAAGTTGGTGTACAACCATACACAGCAGAAACAGGAAAAGATGGATCATTTACAATTAATAACTTCATACCAGGTAACTATGTATTAACATATACTTGGGGAGATACAACATACACAGTAAAAGATTATAAAGCTACAATTTGGACAGCTCAAAATAAAGCTGAAAAAGATCAAAACGGAAATAACTGGTATAAGGTAAATACAGAAACTAGATATTCAGATGCTATGGATAACTGGGAGACAAGACAAAAAATAGATAATGGAGAAAATATTACAACAATAGATTCTTCAACTCCAATTATGAGTTTAGACTATGAAGTAAATAGTATCTATTCAACTGTAAAAGATGTAGATAGATTTGTACCTGAAGGATATGAAATTAAAAATATTGATTTTGGTATTGTTGAAAGAGCTAAACAACAACTTGATATATCTAAAAAGATAAAAACATTTAAAGCATATTTAGGAAGTCAATTAATAGTAGATGCTGAAATTGATGATAATGGTAATCTAAAAGGTTCAACAAACAACTTAATCTACATGAAACCAAGTCCAACAACATCACCTTCTTACGGAAAATTATGGCTTCAATTAGATAGTGAGTTGATGAGTGCAACAGAAATTCAAATAGGATATGAAATTTCAGTTATAAATAACAGTGAGAAAGAATATATAACAGAAGACTTCTACAAATACGGAATTGAAGGAACCAGAGATGAATTAATCAAAATAAAACCAGAAGGTGTATATGACTATTTAGATGGAACAGTAATGCAAGCAGAAGATCAATCAACAGATACTGTTAAAAATGGTACATGGGAAGTTGTTTCTAAAGAAGAATACAACAAAAAATATGAAGGACCAACTTTAGTTGAAAAACACTTCTTAAGTTCAGACAATACTTTAACAGATGAAAATGGCAATGTAATTAATGTTTCTGGATGGGAAGTTGCAGGAAGTACATATCAAGAAATTTATACAGAATGGGCAACTTTAACAACAGAAAGAAGAACAGTAGAGGAAATAAGAAATATTAAACTTGCAAATAAAACAATATTACATAATGAAAAACTTGAACAAGAATTGGCACCTGGAGATGAGCCAAATACAGTAAGTTTAATTACAAGAAAGAAACTTGCCAACTCAAATGAAATAGACTTAAATAATAATGTAGAAATAACTGAAGTTAGTAAGAAAACAGAAAGTAGAGATATAATAACTGAAGGTAGAGATGTTACACCTATAAGCTCAAACTTCTACGGTATAGCACAAGAAATAACAATCACACCACCAACTGGAGAAAATAATAATTATATTCCAATTATAGCAACAATAGTATCTGCATTAGTATTATTAGGAGTAGGAGTAGTTATAATTAAAAGAAAGACATTATAATATCTAATAAATAGAAAAGAAGTAGTATTTATTGTACTACTTCTTTTTATATGTGCAAAACTTCACATTTTTTTGGATAAATTTTATTAACAAATCTTTCTATTCATACGCAACTAAAAGATGGAGAGAATTAGTAAAAAGTTTGATAAGAAACTGTAATAAAATTGTAATTAAAATTTAAAGAATAATACATTAGAAAGCAAAAAAACAATATCCCTAGTAAGAAAAAGCACGAGGTATGTAATATTTGGTATTATTGGGAAAAACTATTATTGATTTTGCTGAAAAAAATGATTAATATATAAGTAGATACATTATATTTATAAGGAGAAACAAATGAATAAACCTTACTATAATATTGGAGAAAATAAGAAAAGAATAATTACATATTTAAGTATTTTTCTAATTATGATATTAGGAATTAGTTTTTATGCAAAGTTTTTGCCTAAAAAAAGTTTTAGTGCTGAAGAAAGAAAAATCGTTTTAAATGTTAATATGGAAAAATATATAAATTACAACCTCTCTGAACAAGATAATGGTACAATAATACAATACAATATAAATACGGCTTTAGAAAAAAAGAAAGATGGAGAACAAGCTGTACATATAAAACAAAGCCAAATAAAACTAGAAATAGGTAAAATTGATGAAAAATATCCTTATGATGTAAAAGTAATAACTAGAAAGACTGAATTTACAAATGGAAACTTAAATACTTCTAGTATTAAAAAACAATATAACAAGGAAAATGGAACCCTAATAATACAGGCAAGTAATTTAAATGAAAAAGAAGAATTGATAAATACATCATCATTAAAAAATGATTCAAAAGATGAATATACTATAATTTGTTATTATGATACATATACACAAGAATCGGTTGAAAGAGAAATAAATATAAAAGCACAAGTTATAGTTGTTACTGATGAAGAAAACAACTTATTAAATACAGAAGAAAACTTCAAAGGAAAAGTAAAAGAAAATATAGGAGAGTTGACATCAGTAGAATATGATACAGAAGATATTTCAAATGGATATATAAAATCAAACATTATAAATGGAACTAATTATGATACAGAATATAAAGATATTCAAAAAATAGTAGTAAGTAAAAAAGAAGCTCAAGAGAAAATATGGATTAGAGAAAATAATACATTTATTGACTGTTCAAAAAATGATAACAACGAAGAAGTAGAAAAAGACTTAGAAAATAATAATGAATTATTATTTAAAAGTACAAAAATATATAAAGATAATTTAATAAAAATATTAGGCGAAAATGGTAAATTAGAAATATCAGATAGTGATCAAAACATAATTGCTATAATTGACGAAAATACTAATTGGGGAGAAGACGGAACGTTTTCTATAAATTATGTAAAAGATTTGACATCTTTATTGTTTAAAACAAGTGAGATTAAAGATGTAGGAATATTAGAAATAGAAAATACAAAAGTAATTAAAAATTCCATGAAAAAAGCACAAAATAGTAAAATAAAAACAACATGTAATTTATTTGGCATTAGTGAAGAAACTACAAATGAAGAAAATAAAATAGAAAATGGCGAAGAATTAAATAATGTAGTAAGAAAAGTTACTTATAAAAATAAAAAAGAAAATATTATAGAAATAAAAGATTCAACAACAAATATAGAAGTTAATTTAAATAAAACCGACTGGACTAATAAGGAACAAAATGAAGTTGTTTTTGATTTGAAATTAAATTCAACATCCACAGCTGATAATATGTTTAAAAATCCAAAAATAAAAATAAAGCTTCCTAATGAAGTAGAAAAAGTGATTTTAGGAGATAGCCATATTATATATGGAGAAGAACTACAATTAGGAGAAGTTAAATTAGAACAAGACGAAAATGGAAACCAATTTATTAATATAAATATAGATGGAATTCAAACAAAATATTTTTCAAACAATTTAGAATTAGTACCAAATGTAAAAATACCAGCAACAATAATATTGAAAAAAGATATTGAAAATGATGAAGCAAATCTTGAAATTTATAAATCAAATGAGTTTTGCACTAATGGAATAGAAGAAATAAATGAAATAAAGCAAATAAAATTAGAAAATTATAAAGAAGAAAATACAATAATTAATAATAATAGTAACATACTAAGAAGTAATAGATTATTATCAAGAAATACTAGTGATTTACAATCTAGTAATAGTAATTTTGAATCTGAAAATATAAAAACAGAAGTAAGAATTTACAAAGGAGAAAAAGAATTAAACGAAAATGATGTTATATATGAAGGAGAATTTATTAAATATAACATTAAAGTAACAAATATATCAGACGATGAAATAGAAAATGTCAGCGTAAAAGCTACAATACCAGAAGAATGTATTTATAGTGAACTAGAAGCGGATTATAATCATTATATGGGAAAATATAAATATAACTTTGATGAATTAATTTTTGAGAAAAATATAAATATAGGAACTTTAAAATCTGGAGAAAGTTATAATACATTTTATGAAGTAAAAGTCAAAGATCTAGAAGAAAGTATAGAACAAAAACAAATACAAACTATAGTAGAAACATTTGTAAATGCAGAAAAATACAATAGAAGTAGCTATATAAATATAGCAAAAAAATCAGAAGCAAAGGTATTTTTAGGAGCATTTTTAGATAATGCAGAAGACAGATGGAATTATTCTTTAAAAGTTGAAAGTGAAGAAGACAAACAAGTAGAAGTGAAAATTAAATTTCCAAAAGAATTTAAATTAGAATTAAGAGTACAAGCTGGAGGACAAGATGGTACACATAGACCTATTTATTTAGAAACAGATACTAACAATATATTAATAGATACAATAGAAACAAATAAAGAGTATTGGTATGAAGGAGAAGTAGACAGAAATCTTATAGTTGAAAGTGCAGATAATAAACCTGTGGTTCTAACAGCATATGCGACAGCTCAAATTGACGAAACTGAATATAGATCAAATGAAAATAGAATAGAATATGAATCAAGAAGTGTATCTGTTACAATGACATCTGAAAATGAAGGAGAAAATGTAACTTTTGGTGATAAAATTGAATATGTACTAACAATAAAAAATACAGGAAAAACGAATTTAAAACAAGATGAGGTAGATGTGTTTTCTGTAGATATAAAGGATTATTTACCAGAAGAGATAAAACCTATAAGTATCGAATATGATTATTTTGAAGAAGTAGAGGGTAACTGGACAAAGAAAAAAACTGCTAAAACTATAGATAATAGATATACTGATTTGAATGGAAATAGACTACCTGATGTTGATTTAACAATAAATATTCCATATAAAGAAGAAATAAAGATAAATATAAAAACTACAGCAGATAGAGTTTTGGAAAAAACAAAAATAGAAAATAGTGCTATAGTAACAGGAACATATATAAAGGCAAAACAATCTAATATTATTTCTCATATAATTATTCCAACTAGTCCTGAAGAATATGATAATACAAAAGAAGATACAGAGGAAAATAGTTATAATGGTAGACAAGGTAATGAGGTTGATCAAGATAAAGATACAATAAATAATGGGCAAAATGAGAATAACAAATCTATTTCAGGAATAGTATGGTTTGATGAAAATAAAGATGGAATAAAACAAGAGGATGAAGCTAAAATAGGTGGAACTGAAGTATTATTAATTGATACTAATGACATGAACAAGATAAATAGTAAGGCTACAACAAATGAAGACGGAAGTTATAAATTTGATAATTTAACTTCAGAAAAATATATTGTTGTATTTAAATATGATACGCAAAAATATATGTTAACAGAATATAAGAAAACTAATGTTAGTGAAAATATTAATTCAGATGCAAATACTCAACAAATAAAAATAAATGGCGAGACAATAAATGCAGGCGTAACTGATATTATTACATTGGATAATTCAAAAGATAATATAGATATGGGACTAATTAAAACTGGAATATGTGACTTAAAGTTAGATAAATATATATCAAAAGCAACAGTTACAACAGACAAATCTACAAGGCAATATAGTTATAATAATCAAAAACTTGCAAAGGTAGAAATACATTCTAAAGAAATAGAAGGTGCAAAAGTTGAAATAGAATATAAAATAGTTGTAACAAATGAAGGAGAGGTTATAGCTAGCCCAAGTAAAATAATAGACTATTTACCACAAGGTTTTGAATTTTCAAAAGAAATGAACGAGAATTGGGGAGTACAAGTGGGCGGAGAACTTGTAAATACAAGTCTTTCAAATAAAAAACTAAATCCTGGAGAAAGTTGCGAAATTACACTAGTATTAACTAAAACAATGACAGCAAATACAACAGGGCAATATATAAATACAGCAGAGATTAGTGAAATCTCAAATTCATTAGGATTACAAGATAAAGATTCAACACCTGGAAATAAAAAAGAAGGAGAAGACGATTATTCTGATGCTACTATTATTATTTCAATTGGAACAGGTGGATTAGTATATATAGGAATTACAATTACTATTATTGCTATCCTAGTAGTTACATTGTTTATTTTAAATAAAAAAGGAAAACTAAAAAATAAAAATATTGTAAAAATAGCCAAATTAACAATTTTTGCTGTAATATTTTCTGGAGTAATATTAGCAAAAGATAATACATCATGGTCAGATGGAGAAATAAAAACTCAATTAGCACCATCACATCCAACATTTTATTGGATAGCAGGTTCTAGTCGTCGAAATGCATATGGAAGTATTTATTTTGAAGGTACAGTAAATGGCGAAAAATGGGGGGCTTTATGCCAAAATGCTGGACTACCAGCATGGTCAGGGGCATACAATTTTGGTGGAGCAACAGGACTTATAAATAACACTGCTCAAAATGGAAATACAACAAAGCCTATAATTACATTGAAAAAAGAAAATTTTGAAAATGGTGTTAATATTGAAAAAAAAGGTGAATATTATATATATGGCCCATTTAATATTAATTGCGAAGTTCAAAATAAGCCAAGTGGCAAGGATGTTAGTTATAGTCTAACTCTATCATCAAATGATGGTATAATAAAAACATTTGATATTGTAAATGTAAATGGCACCCCACATTCATTGTCTGGAGAGGGAAAACATACATTTTTTATAAAGATAAATAAAAATCAGCTTAATGCAAACTACTATGATGGAGGATTAAATGGGGTTTCACTAACAGCTAGTATAGAAGGAGAAAATGTAAAAGTTACTAAATCAAGTGGATATTTAAAATATTATAAAAACGGATATCAAACTATAAAAACTGAGGAAAGACATCCTGCATATGAATACAAAAATAGTACTACATTGAAGGCAGAAGATAAAGAGTCATGGAATATATTTAATTTTAGTTTAGAAATTGAAAAGGTAGATGCAGATGATAATAAAATAAAATTAAGCAATGTCTCATTTGTGTTATCAACTAAAGAAAATAATATTGTCAAAGATAAACCAGGTTCACCTACACTAATATATTTTAAGGGAAATATTAATAAAGCTAAAGGTTATGATTATCGAAATATAGAAACAGGAGAAAATACAGAATGGACATATAATATAGAAGAAGCTACCAAATTTATCACAGATGAAAGCGGAAAAGTTGTATTTAGCAATTTAAAAGGAGTAGGTGTAGATTATTATAGAATAATTGAATACAAAAATGATAATCCAGGATATAGTGCTAACATGCCTTTGGGTGGTAAAAAAGCAAAAACTTGTTCTTCTAGCGGAGGAATTGTTTGGTCATTTGGAAATTATCAAGAAAGTATTATTACAAATTCAAGAACAACTGGAAATTTAGAGATAACAAAGATAGATGAGGATACAAAAAAACCTTTAAAAGGGGTAAAATTTATAATGAGAACTGATGACACAAAATCAAATTATATTAGAGTTAAAAATGAAAACTTTGAATATATACCAACAATTGAAGGCAGTTTTATAGTTAGCAATATAGAATTAACCAAAAATAAAAATGAGGCAACAGAATTTGTGACAGATACTAATGGTAAAATACAGCTTTATAATATTTCTAAAGGTAATTATATTGTAGAAGAAACAGAAACACCAGCTTATTTTGGATATGATATAGAAGATGAGAATATGGTATCATGGGAAACAAAAACAGATAGTAGTACAAAAAAAATGACAATTGAAACTAATAAACCAGAATTAGAATTATTATTATACAATGCAGAGAGAAAAAAATATATTATTAAGAATAATGACGAAGGAAATTATGAATATACTAATGATATATATTTAGCAACAAAATTTATTACAGATGAAGATGGAAATGTTGAAATAAGAGCCTTACCATCAGAGAGATTCATCATTGAAGAGTATGATAAGATAATTAATGAAAGTAATCCTAGTGTCGATGAATATTATCAACCAGAAAGTATTATGATATATGAAAAAAATGAAGATATCAAATATGTTTTAAAAGATAAAAATACTGGTGAATATGTTAAAACCCAAAAAGATAATATAAAAGAAATGGCGTATTTATTAAATGATACTATTAGTCTTACTTCAAATATAGAAGAAGCTACAAAATTTTTAACTGATAAAAATTTTGAAATTTCTTTATTAAATTATTCAGATTATAAATTCTTAATTGAAAAATATAATGAAGGACAAGAAGATGCTAATGAGTACGTAACAGTGACAGGAACAAAGGTTGATATTGTTGCAAAATCTCTAACAAGATATAAAATAAAAAAAATACAAGATAATGGACAAGGTAATTATTATATTAGAGTATTCAATGAAGCTAATGAATTTGTTAGTGAAGTTACTGGTAATTTAAGAATTGGAGATTTTGAGTATACTTCAAATATTAACGAAGCAACTACATTTATATCAGGTGATAATAATAAAGCAAGTCTGGAAGATTTTATAGAAGGAAATTATCAAATTGAAAAAGAAAATGGTATAGTATATACTAATATTTATAAAATAAATGTTAAATACAGATATATGGATTTGGTTATAAATTCAGATAAAGTAAATGCAAAATATAGATTATCAAGGGATGGACAGAATACTTCCTATGTAAAAGTATTTAATGAAAACAATGAATTTTTAGATAAAGTCCAAGGGGAAATTGATATAGCAAGTATACAATATACTTCAAATATTACTGAGGCAACAGAATTTATTATAGATGCAGAGGGAAATTTATCAATTAATAATCTACCAGTAGATTTTTATAGAGTTGAAGATGTATATGAGCAGGAAGATAAGCCAACTATTATAGAATATCATAATGCTATAGACGAAGAAAAGACTATAAAAATTCCAGGTAATAAAAAAGAAGCAAAAGTAACTGTTGTGAGACAGGCATCAACAGACACATTAAATAAATCTGGCAATTTCTCTAGTAAAGTAACTTTTTGGAATAAGAGAAAGTATATAAAAATTAGTGGATATGCATGGGAAGACTTTATAGACGGAAAAAATTCAGTAAGAAATAATCTTTATGATCCAAATCAAATCGAAGAAAATAATCAAATTATAAAAGATCAACGTTTAGAAAATATAACAGTAAAATTATATAAAAATGATGGAACATTATTAGATACAAGAATCACAGATGAAAATGGAGAATATAAATTTGGTGATTATATCAATGATAAAAAAATAGATCAAAATGGAAATCAAGTTCCTGTTGATAAAATCAAAATTGAAGATTTAGAAGGAGCATATATAGAATTTGAATACAATGGTATGAGTTATGAAACAACAGATATTGTAATGCAAAAAGATGAAAGAGGAAATAACACAGACTTAATTGAAGACAACAGTAGTAAAGTGGTTGAAAACAAGACGAAAAATGTTTCTTCAGAAATAAGTAAAACTAGAGATGATTTTAACGAAAACTATCAATTAATTGAAAACAATAAATCAAATGCAAAACAGTTAGAATTTGATTATGATGTACAAAGTTGGTCATCTAAATTAAAACTTGGAGATAATGTATTATATGGATATAATAACCAAGTATATCCAGTATCTGGAGTATATAAAAAGTATTTAATGACAGCAAATACTTATGATGCTAATCCAAAAAGATTATTAGGACAAAACTTAAGTTTAGTTGATATACAAAATGACGATGTTGATGAAATAAAAAATGTGAATTTAGGTTTAAGACGAAGAGAAATGCCAGATTTAGCTATTGCGACAGATATTAATAAGGTTGAAATCAATATTAATGGATATAATTACGAATATACTGGAAATAAAAGAAATGGGACAGATAGTAATGATATATTTAATGCAACCGTAAAAGCTGGAAGTAAATATAAAAATGACTCATATTCAAGAGAATTATATGAATCAGATTTAAGATATACTGGAGAAAATTCATTCGAAATGTATGCTACATATGAAATAAAAATATTTAACGAAGCAACAGACATTATATCAACAGTAAACAGTTTAAGTAATTATTTTGATAGTAATTATTATGATGGTGTAATAAATTATGAAAACAAGAAAATACCAGAAGTTTATTACATAGACACAAAAGAAAATGGTGTTAAAGAAAAAATATTATTAGACTCAGAAAATTTAGAAATTGAGAACTATAATAATAATTACAAAAAATTAAAAATTAGTAATGCCAACATAGAAGTAAAAGGAGGTAAAGTAAGAAGTCTATATGTAAGATATAAACTTAAAAACTATGAAGGAATTATAAGTGCGCAACCAACAGACAGTAATCTGGTAATACTAAACAATTATACAGAAATCAATTCATATTCTTCTAAAAAAGATGGAAAAGTTTATGGAGGAATTGATAAAGACTCAAATCCTGGAAACTTTAATTTAAATGAAAATGATGAAAATAGACAGTATAATGAAGATGACAATGATAAGGCACCAGCATTTAAATTAATAATTATAGATGCTAGACAAATACAAGGAGCTGTTTTCTTAGATAAAGAACTAGAAAAAGGTCCTGGAAATGAAAGAAAAGGAAATGGTATATTTGATACTGAAGAAAAGACAATTTCAGGAGTAAAAGTTGGATTATATAAATTATCTGATTTCGATGAGAATGGAAAATTAAAACAACTAAATGGAAAATTACCTGAATCACAAGGAAAAACATATTACTCATTAAATACAGAAAATAACTATGGTAATAAAGAATCAATAACAGTGAATAATAAGGAATATTATTATGATAGTGAAAATAATATGAGTACATCAGAAGATGGAGAATATATAATTAACGATTTTATACCTGGAGAATATAAGATTGTGTATATATGGGGTAATAACACATATGTTGTAAAAGACGATATTGTTAAGATTACAACACAAGATTATAAAGGTACAATTTGGACAACTGAAAACATAGAAGAAAAATATATTGATGGAGATATAAATGGAACTGAAAATACAGAATGGTATAGATTAGGTAGAGATGCTGAAGGGAATATAAAAGAAGATAATACTAGATTCACTGATGCGAAAGATAATTGGAAGATAAGAGAAGATAATGATAATATAATGGAATCTTCAACGAACAAATTAGTATTTGGAATTGATTTAAATGATGATATAAAATCTGAAAAAATTGAAAAAGGATTAACATTTATAAATTTAGAAAAAGGAGAAAATCCTAAAAAAGCTATCAAATTTACAATTCCTAATATAGATTTTGGTATAATTAAAAGACCAGTGCAATCATTAGCTATTACAAAAAAAGTAGAAAATTTAAATATTATGCTTGCAAATGGACAAACTGTAATAGATGCAAAATTTGATGATGAGGGGAATTTAATAGGAATTCCAAAAGGTGTTAATTATTTACCAGCAGAAAATAGAAAAGCACAAATTCTAATTTCACTGGATAGTGAGTTGATACAAGGTGCTAAAGCAGATATAACTTATAAAATATCATTAAAAAATAATAGTGAAAAAGATTATAGTTCTAATAAATATTATTATTATGGAATACCAGAAATAAATGAAGAACCTATTAAGGTTCAACCTGTTAAGGTATATGATTATTTGGATAATGCTATGACACTTAATGAAGAAAGTAATGAAAATGAAGGCAATGGAACATGGGAAGTAATATCATTAAGTGAGTATAATACATTATCAGAAGGAAAATTAGAGCCAACTATTATAGAAAAATACTTATATGAACAATATTCAAAAAATTATGATGATATTTCTGAAATTAAGGAAATTAAAGGATATGAATCATTTAAAGAAACATATGAGTATGCAATAAAAGAATGGAATGAAGAAAAAATTATTAAAGCAAGAGAAAAAAGACTTGCAAACAAAACTATTCTTCATAATTCAAATTTAGAAAAACCAATTGAAGTAGGAGCAAATAATTCTGTAACACTGAAAGTATCAAAGACTTTATCAAATCAAGATGAAATAGACTTAAATAACGATTCTGAAATAGTTAAAGTTAAAAATGAAAACCAAAATGGAAAAACAATAAGTATAAATCTAGTAATAGAGGATTTATATGATAGAGCCGAAAATATAGTAATTAGTACAAACCCAGGTAAAACAGACTATACAATTGAAATTATAGAAATGATAGCAATTTTATTAATAATTATTGCAACAGGAATATTTTTTATAAAAAAGAAAGTTTTAGGAAAAAATGTATTTTAAAAATTTAAAATATATAATATTATTAAAATATAGTTTTGTTTTTAATATTAAAAATATAAAATAAAATGAAAAGAGGTGAAACAAATGAAAAAAAATGTGCATTAGTATCATTATAATGTTACTAATCATAACAAGTGTAATTATTCCAGTATATGGAGCAAGTTATACATTTACACTAACAGTTAATCCAGCTACAAAAACAGCAAATTTAGGAAATACAGTAACTGAAAAAACTACTAAAGTAGTTACAGTAAAAATTGCAGAAGAAGGCGGAAAACAAGAAGATGATCCAATAATAATTCCTGATAATCCAAATACACCGGATACACCAACAACACCTGACACTCCTTCAACTCCAGCTTCACAAGATACACCTGCATCACAAACAACACCATCTAAATCAACTAGTAAAAGCACAGGAACAACATCTACATCAACAACAAGTAAAGCAACAGCATTACCAAAAGCAGGAATTATAGCATCAGGAATTGGGATTGCAGTGCTTGCAGCAATAATAGTTGCTATTATAGAGTTAGTAAAATATAAAAAAATAGGAAAATAGTTTGATATAACGGTTAAATTGAGATAATTTAATATAAATCAAAACAAAAATGAAACTTTGGATAATTTGGGACAGTTCCTCTTTAACCAATGTTTCATTTTTTTCTCTTCTTTTTATTGCAATTTTAGACAATATGTAATACAATAAAAATCAAATATTAGATGAAAAGCAAAAAAGTTAAAAAATATATATGAAAAATGTAAAAAAGTTTTTTTAGTTAGAGGACTAAAAAAGACAAAAACCACAAAGGACAAGTAGTAAAATAAAGCTTATCAAAATATAAGAGGTGGTAAGGATGTTTCAAAATATTAATGAAGATACAATAGATTATGATAGCAAAAATACAAGTGAGAACAAAAGCAAAGTAAATATATTTGCAAATGTATTTACTAAAGATAATATTGTTTTATATCTTGTATCCTTTATGCTATCTTTTGTAGGTTTAGGAGGAGAATTTTCAATATTTAGTATTAGTATACTAGCTGCATGTATATCAGCTGGAATACCTGTTCTTGGAATTATTGCATTTTCTCTTATTGGTAATTTCTTGAAATTTGGTGTAGGAGGCTTACTAGGATATTTTATAACTTCTTTAGTTATGATAGTAGGTTTATTTATATTTAAACCACGTTACAATGAACAAGAAAGAAATGAAAAGATAAAAATTGGAAAAAACATTTTTATTTCAATATTATTAATACAAGTATTTAAGTTTATGATATCAGGATTCACAATATATGATGCATTGTCATCTGTTACTCTTTCTATGATAGCTTTGGTATTTTATAAAATATTTGTAAATTCTATAGTTGTATTAAAAGAATTTTATAAAAAAAGAGCATTTTCTGTAGAAGAAGTAATAGGAGCAAGTTTGCTTCTTGCGATAGCTGTAGGTGGATTTGGCGATTTAAATATTTATGGTTTTGGAATAAGGAATATTTTAAGTATATTAATTGTAATGATACTTGGATGGAAAAATGGAATACTTGTTGGAACCACATCAGGAGTTACTATTGGAGTAACATTAGGAGTTATATCTGGATCAGAACCTATTATGATAGCAGCTTATGCTATCTCTGGTATGATAGCAGGAATACTAAATAAATTTGGAAAATTAGGAGTTGTAATCGGGTTTACATTAGGAAATGTTGTACTTGCATATGTATCAAATGGATATACAGTTGAATTAATTCATTTTAAAGAAATATTAATTGCATCTATAGGATTATTACTAGTTCCTAAAACACTACACATAGAATTAGAAGAATTTATAGGTGATAAAAAATTATTCCCTATTATACCAAGTAGAGCATTAAATAAAAGCAAAGAAATGGCAGAAAACTTAAATAATGTATCAGAAGCAATTCAGGAAATGGCAACTACATATAAAAATACTGAACCTAAAACATTTGAAGAAAACACAGAAAAAGTTGAAAATAAACAGATATTCATATCGGAATTACTTAACAACCTAGAACCATATAAAGACAACATGTTATATGATGATATTTCTAATACTGATGGAAAAATTATTGATAGCGTATTTGAATTTTTGTTAGATAAACAAGAAATAACAAAACAAGATTTACTGAAAATATTTGCAGATTGTAATAGTTATATTGTAGATTCTGAAGATGAGAAAATAAGTAAATATTTAGATGAAAATATATCTCAAATTGTAAGAACAATAAATTTATCTTATAAAATAAGTAAATCAAACTTCATTTGGAAAAAGAAAGTAGAACAAAATAAAAAGAACATGGGAAAACAACTAAATGAAGTATCAAAAGCAATAAAAAATATGGCATTAGGATTAGAAAATGACTTAAATGAAGAAGAAAAATATAGTAAAGAAAAAAATGAAATAGTAGATGAAATAAAATTAAATGAAATTGATATTCAAGATATAACAATAAAAAAACAAAACAGATTTATTGTTGAAATCTATTTAAATGATAATATAGAAAATAGTAAAATAGAAAAAATATCTAAGATATTAACAAAAGTCTTAAAAGAAGATATTGTATTAAACAGTGAAGCAAGTGTTGGAAAAAAACTTAATTTCTTATCAGATGATAAATATGTAATGGCACTAGGAAAATCAGAAGCAACTAAATCAAAAAGTGAAACTTCTGGAGATAGTAATTTAAATATAAGATTAAAAGACGGTAAATACTTAGTAGCTATAAGTGATGGTATGGGAAGCGGAAAAGAAGCTAAAGAAAGTAGTATGAAATCATTAAGACTACTAGAAAATTTATTATTATCTGGATTTGATAAAAATATTTCATTAGATTTAATAAACACAAGCCTAATAAACCAAAACAAAGAAATATTTGCAACATTAGACATAGCAATTGTAGATTTATATACAGGAACAATAGAATTTATAAAAAGCGGAGCATGTCCTACATATATAAAAAATAAAAAAAGAGTTCAAATGATAAAATCAAGTTCATTACCAACTGGAATAGTAGAAGAAAGCAATATTCAAACATTTGATAAAGATATAGAATCTGGAGACATCATGCTTATGTGTACAGATGGAATTTTAGACTCTAATATAGAATATAAAAACAAAGAATTATGGGTCAAATATATGTTAGAAGACATAGAAACAAACAATACACAAAAAATAGCAGACATGCTTTTAAATGAAGCAGTAGACAACAACTTTGGAAAAGCAAAAGATGATATGAGTGTTGTAGTATGTAAGTTTATGAAAAAATAGAAAATGGAACAATGGGGACAGGCACCTTTTGTTCCATTCTCTATTTTTTCCATAAAGTTAGCTAAAAAAGTTGCAAAATTGATAAAAATAATGTAATATAGTTGTGTAAATACTTACGGAAACAGTATAATTAAAAAATAATTAGTAAGAACTATTTATTCTTCAGAAAGGAATGATAACAATGGCATATAATTTTAAAAGTATAGAAAAAAAGTGGCAAAAGAAATGGGAAGAAGAAGGAACATTTAATGCAAGTGATGATTATACAAAGAAAAAATGGTATGGATTAATTGAGTTTCCTTATCCATCAGGACAGGGATTACATGTTGGACATCCAAGAAGTTATACTGCATTAGATATAATAGCAAGAAAGAAAAGAATGCAAGGATATAATGTTTTATATCCAATAGGATTTGATGCATTTGGATTACCAGCAGAAAATTTTGCAATTAAAAATCATATACATCCTAAAGTGATAACTGAACAAAACATAAATCATTTTAGAGAACAGCTTAAATCCCTTGGATTTTCATTTGATTGGTCAAGAGAAGTAAATACAACAGATCCTGATTATTATAAATGGACACAATGGATTTTTATCCAATTATTTAAAAAAGGATTAGCATATAAAACAACTATGCCAATTAACTTCTGTACAGGATGTAAAGTAGGTCTTGCCAATGAAGAGGTTGTAAATGGTGTTTGTGAAAGATGTGGAAGTGAAGTAGTTCAAAAAGAAAAATCACAATGGATGCTTAAAATTACAGAATATGCACAAAGATTAATTGATGATTTAGATGATTTAGACTTTTTAGATAAAATAAAAACACAACAAAAAAATTGGATAGGTAAATCAGAAGGTGCAGAAGTTATTTTTAAAGTAGCAAATTCAGAAGAAACTTTAAAAGTATATACAACAAGACCAGATACATTATTTGGTGCTACATATATGGTAGTTGCACCAGAACATAATATTATTAAAAAATTAGAAGAAAAAATAACAAACATAGATGAAGTAAAAGAATATCAACATAAAGCTTCATTAAAATCAGACTTTGAACGTTCTGAAATTAATAAAGACAAAACAGGTGTTGAATTAAAAGGAATAAAGGCAATAAATCCATTAACAAACAAAGAAATACCAATTTGGATATCTGATTATGTATTATCAAGTTATGGAACCGGAGCTATTATGGCAGTTCCTGCACATGACCAAAGAGATTATGAATTTGCAAAGAAATTTGGTATGCCAATTATCCAAGTTGTTGATGGAAAAAATGTGGATTTAGAAAAAGAAGCATTTACAGATGTGGAAACAGGAAAACTTATAAATTCTAATTTTTTAAATGGATTAGAAGTTAAAGATGCTAAATCTAAGATAATAAATTACTTAGAAGAAAATAAGATAGGTGAAAGAAAAGTAAATTATAAACTTCGTGATTGGGTATTTTCAAGACAACGTTATTGGGGAGAACCAATTCCAATGGTTTATTGTGATCATTGTGGATGGCAACCAATAGACGAAAAAGATTTACCACTTGTTCTTCCAGAAGTAGAAGATTTTGAACCAGGAGAAAATGGAGAATCACCTCTTGCAAAACAAACAGAATGGATCAAAACTACATGTCCTAAATGTGGAAGAGAAGCAAAAAGAGAAACAGATACAATGCCTCAATGGGCTGGTTCATCTTGGTATTTCTTAAGATATATGGATCCACACAATGATAAAGAATTAGCATCAAAAGAAGCTCTAGAATATTGGGCACCAATTGATTGGTATAATGGCGGAATGGAACATACAACACTTCACTTATTATATTCAAGATTTTGGCATAAATTCTTATATGATATAGGAGTTGTACCAACTAAAGAACCATATCAAAAACGTACATCACACGGAATGATATTAGGAACAAACGGCGAAAAAATGTCAAAATCAAAAGGAAATGTAATAAACCCAGACGATATAGTAGACGAATTTGGTGCAGATACTTTAAGAATTTATGAAATGTTTATGGGACCATTTGACCAAACCGCAGCATGGTCAATGGAAAGTATTAGAGGATGTAGTAAATTCTTAGACAGAGTATATAATCTAAAAGATATGTTGGCAGATGGAGACGAGTTTACTAAAGAAACAGAAAAAATGATGAACAAAGCTATAAAAAAAGTATCAAATGATATTGAAGAAATGAAATTTAACACATCTGTTGCAACATTCATGACAATGGTAAATGAATTTTATAAAATAAAGAAAATAAACAAAAAAGAATTTGTAACATTTTTAACTTTATTAAATCCTTTTGTACCACACATCACAGAAGAGTTAAATGAACTTGCAGGATTTAATAAACCAATATCTAGTTATGAGTGGCCTAAGTATGATGAAGAAAAAACAAAAGATGATGAAATAACACTTCCAATTCAATTTAATGGAAAGTTAAAAGC
>Ga0326511_10000648_pt1 | contig 30597 bp, 41 predicted proteins | sample 0_2496_0518_D_FD_203701 | JGI IMG/M metagenome (GOLD analysis project Ga0326511, IMG submission 203701) | Bovine rumen microbial communities from UC Davis, California, United States - 0_2496_0518 | ecosystem: Host-associated > Mammals > Digestive system > Stomach > Rumen | place: USA...
CTACATATAAGGGGGGGGGGTGAAAAATGAGGGAAAAAGTGGAGAAAGTCTAAAACTCTCAAAAATAAATTAAAAGATTAAAGTAATATGATACCAGAGAAATTAAAAGAAAGGATTAAATTTCTTCACGAAAATGGAGAAGAGGAAAAGGCTTTTAAACTATTCCAACTCTATAAGCTCTACTGTGAGGGTGAAAAAGTAAGTGAAAGATGGAAAGGAGAATTACCAACTCCCTCAACAACACAAGCCAAAAAACCAGAATTTGATATGCCCTATTATGACATATTCTATCTCAGAGATGTTGATAGGATAATTGAGTATCAAGGCTATAAAACCCTAATTCACACTGAAAAAGGGGCAATGGATTTAAATTCTAATTCACCGGAGATTACACAAGACCTAATTAATGGTTCTATAGATGTAAGAAGGAAAAGAATGATAAAGAAATTTGGTAAGTTTGTTGGAAATATTATCAATAAACTGGAAAAATTCTTCTTTAAAAAATATAGAAAAAGCAATGAATAATATAATAACGATAGTAAGACAAGACTCCCAACATCAATATGACGTTGAAGGTAGAGCAATAACTACTTGGAATGATAAGTATTGTTCCTGGATTATAAACCCTGAATTCGAATCCTGTCTGATTAGTTGGCAGGATGACGAAAACGGAATATCAGAATTCCCGAGAGGTTGTACAAAAGCTGAATATTTGAAGAATGATCCAGATGCTGATAATAAACCAGAGATAGAAGTAACCTGGTTTTATAAGAATCGAGAGGATTATTTAAAGACTATAGGTTATGAAAGTGAGAATGAGTGGAAAAGGTTTTTAGAGAAGACAAGACAAACAGACCCTACTCTCGGACGTGAAAATAACCTCACCATTGAGAGATCTTGGGGATATCTTTCATACTCACCCGAAGAAGCTATAAATAGACTAGGTAGATATGCTGATTTTAATAAATTAGCCTCTAAAGTGAAAATAGTATATAATAATAAAGTTATTTTTGATAAAGAATTAGAATAATGTTAACAGTTTATTCAAGTACGTGTTATGGTGATATACTAACTGAAGCCTCTATGCATTTTGATTTAGAGGATTATACTGATCATACTAATACCCTTTGTATTCATCCCTTGGATCTGACTAAAAAGAACTATATTCATCATCCAAAAGATGAGGTAATAGAGGAGTATTCAGATTTTGCACAGGAGCTTAAGGATATCTCATCAAATAATTTAGGATTACTTGTTAGTAGAGATTGGATTCTTTACAATATAGAAGTATTAGAGAATGCAATCAAAATTTATGAGGAGGAAAGAATAGGTATTTTTGTAAAGATTTATTTCCCAGAGACATTTCTAGATAAACAATGGCTCAATATTTTATGGAATTTTTACTGCAACCTTTCCGAGAAAACTGACATAAAAATCCTGATTTATACACACATAGATCATGAATTTATAAAGAAGTTGAGTAAGAGATTCACGGTAATACTTAAAAATGAAGACTGTGTATTATATCCGATAAGTATTTGGAGTAGAATAAAAAATTTCTTCTCAAAAATTGGGAACATATTTAAAACCAACAAGTAATATGGAAGATTTTTTCAGCACATTAAAGAAATGGAAGTTAGAAGATTGGGGAATAAGTCCTCAAGTCGACCCTAATAAAGAATATATAATAGAAGAGGAATGTAACTCAAATAGTAAGTATATTCTCCTCGAAGATTTAATTAGCTACTCAGAATCTACTGGAGAGAGATTCCCACTAGAGAAACGATTAGAGGATGAAGATGCGCAAATGAGACCCATGATTAAAAATAAAATACTGTTAGAAATTGAAGTAGCTTATCAGATCTCTCAAGGAAATTTCGATGAGATTGCTAATAATACACTGCGTAAGATGACTTCACCTGTAATTAATCCTGAGTTAATTGATTTCTTACTGGACAATTTCCCAGAAGAATTTAACAAAGCTCTAAGGGCAGCCCCGAAAGAGAACTGGAAAAGACACGTATTTTCTTGTAAATATGGTTGCGGTAAGGGTAGTGGTTATTATGATCCATATTTAGACTTTCGCTATGTCAAACCCCCAGAGATACTAGAATTAGAGGATCCACGTGACCTAAGGAAATGTAAATGGCCAGAAAATTTTGACCCGAATACAATATTAATTAGATTCACAAAATCTATAAAAATGATGAAGTGGTCTTAGTATAAAAGAGAGGAATTAACCTCTCTTTTTTTTTACTCTTTTATCACTTCCTAAAACCCTTAATATAGAAGAAGATATAGATGTTAGTTTTATATCTTCTTCTCTTATTTTTCGAGTATTAATTTTTAAAATAATAAAAAATCATGGCAAAAGAGAAGATCACAAACGAAATGAAATTTGAGTGGTATAACTCCCTTACGTTTCAAGATATGATTAATTACGTATTAGAGGGTACAATAGTATCAATCAAAGGCGCAGAATATGACATTGACTATGGAATTTCTGATAGGTATAACTGGAGTGGTATTCGTTACAGAAAATTTAACGAGATAAAATATAATCGAGTTGAATTGACTGACCGTACGATTATCAACCCGGATACTCTCTTGAAAGAAATAAAGAAAAACGAGAATAGTCATTATAGATGCTGGATTGATATCAAAATCAGCAAAAATGACATAAAGAAATGTCGATCTAGAGAAGATATATGCAAAAGGATCTTCAATAAAATAAAGCCATTCCTTTACTTTCAAGTAACAGGGATGAGTTATAGCTATTATCAAATAGCTGATATCATATCTATTAATGAAAACTCGTATAAAAAAGACTATAGTAGTCTTATTAAAGAGATTTATCAAGAGATAAGGAAAGCAGAAGACGAACTTAATGATCTGAAAAATCAATTAAAGATTAAAGAAAAATACCAATTGATTTATAATCAGATTAACGAAAATTAATAATAGATGAGTAATAAATTCAGCTTCGAGGACCCAGCCGATACATGGGGTATCGATGAGGGACCAGATTCAACAATTAATGTTGAATATACTAACGAACATGAGTTTGTTACATGTGAAGATGAAGTTCTCACAAACAAATACATAGTTAAATTAACTAGTATGTTTCAAGTGATACCTTAGGGTATTACGAGGATAGAATAGAAAGTATGAAAGAAGAATACGTTTTAACAATAAACGTATTAAATGAAGACGTTAAAGTATTTAATGTAGATAGAGCATGTTATATGTATCCAGACTGTCCGGATATTACTAACCTCTCATTTAACGAATCTAATGTCTTAGAGTCGTATATGAAAGACTTAATTCTTTCAAATAGAGCGGAAGTAGCTCATACCCTCAGTAAAGATGAGGATGAGAAATTTCTGAAATATAGAATCGGTTTTGCGGAAGCTGGTTAATTAATAAAAAGGGAAATGAAATTTCCCTTTTTTTCTTTTACTTATTTTCTTTATTACCTTTCCCTCAAAGCCTTATTATAGGAATATGGAGTATCTGTGTTTAAGATACTATACCTAATCGACATACGGAAGGTCCACGAGCGGAGTTGATTAGGAAGAAACCTAGACCATACTAGCATCGTTTGGGCGATGTAAAAACACTCGCGACTTATAGCCATGAGTAACGTGTATTAACAGTTATTCATAGTCAGTGGTTGTTGTTAGCCACGTAGGAATACATAACTAGCTATAAGGATAAGCCCAAAGCGGAAAGATAAAGGAAAGAAAAGCAAAGAGTAATATAAATACTCTTTCAAGTTTATTAACCAAATGATAATGAGTATAATAATGGTAGAAAAATTGATATCCGGTCTCTTTACAGGGATCTTCGCATGGTGTATTAAAGACACCGTAATGAAGGCCTGGGCTGAGACCTGCAACTATTGGGAAGTAAAAACCCAAATTGAAGAGCAGGAAAAGGTTGAAGCTGAAGAAGCTAAGAAGAAGGCCGGAGAGAAAGATAAAAACTTGAAAGAGTGAAACTAAAATCACTCTTTCTTTCGAGAACACACTTTATACTTCTGTTGTGTGTTCATCTTGATTATGCTATTTAACTTAACTAGATCTGTAGTCTAGTTATTACCTCTAGTAATTATACTAGACCTGAAGATGGCCAAAAAGCCTGAAACAGACAAGATAAATAGTGTACTCAAGATACACACGACGTTTATATTTTCAAGAACACATTTAACAACAATAAAAAAAAACAAAGACGTTTGGCAGACGTCTTTAAGTGAGTTGAGGTAATAAGACTTCAACTAAAGTTTGGAGTTTAATTACCCTCCCAACAACAACGAATCATAGAAGAAGATTCGTTGATTATTTTTTTTTCTTCCCTTCAAAGCCTTAATATTGAAGAAGATATAAAGTTAGTTTTATATCTTCTTCTTTTATTTTTCGAGTATTAACTTTTTAAATTTTAAAAATCATGAACACAACAGTTAAAAAGAATGGTGACTTCGTCGCCAAAGAAACATTCCGGGTTTACGTCCCGGATCATGACAGGAAGAAGCCAACTTCCTGGTACGATAATAGCCAGAGCTATGTTGATGTCCAATTTCTTTCGAACTTGGATTTTTATGACCATACCAATGAGGAGATTATTAAACCAGAATAAAATGAAAAAACTATGTTTTATTTCTATTTCTATTGGGGATAAAAAATCCTCAAAATTCAGAGTTATCGGAGTAAAAGCAAATAACTCTGAGAAGTGTAGTATCAATACTATACAAGCCAAAGAAGTTATAGAAAATAATAAAGATATAACTTTCTATATTCAATCGGGAAAATCTAATTTCTTTAGATTTCTTAATTGGATTTTTCTTAGGAAAATTAAACTTTCATTACAAACAAAAGAAAGTAATGAAGGTTACGAATGGAGAGAGTTTTCCTCTTCCAATAATCACTTCTCTTTAAATTACTTTAGAGAAAAGTGATCAAAAGAACACACACATTAAATCGTAATAGGTTTGGTGTGTTCTTTTTTTTTACTCCCCCTCAAATTCTAAAAAATAAATAAGAAGAAAAAATGAAAAATTTAATAAAGGGGATTAGGCTAAAGGATGTATGTCTAACCCCAACAACCACAAGTAAAAGTATACCGATAAGATGGATAAACCCGTTACCTATATGTACGTACCCTTCAATTAATATAATAAATGGGAATAGACGTACAAGTAATATAAATTCTTTCCTACAGAATAATATAGAGGTAATGGTTTCTATAGATGTACCTTTAGAATTAAGGAAAGAATCCGTAACCTATTTCCCTACACAATTTGAAATAAATGAATTAGAGGAAGCTATATCCTCGAACATTAATATATCTGAATGGAGGTTATTAATATTTGAATCTCCTGTTGTAAGTGATAATTGGGTTAATTTCTTGACAGCATTATATAGATCTGGAAGGAAATTCAAATCTGTAACTGTTGGATTAATCCCTACACCAGAAATAGCCTTAAAATTCGTAAATATAGCATCAGATATTATTGTAGGAACGGATTATACGGATTTAAATAAAGTATTTGATTCTCCGATAGCTAGTTTATTATTGGGTATTCAAGAAGCAAAGAGTAAACTTCAATATTCACAGACAATGTACTTCCCGAGAGTAATAGCCTTTGATTGTGAATTAGAATCGTATGAAGGTATTATAAAAGCTCTAATTTTAGGGGCGGATACTGTAATGCTAGGTAAAATGATTGTAAAAGCAGTAGAATGTTCCGGAGAAGTTTTTAAATATGATGAGGATATTGGAGAGCTTATTAGGTTCACAGAAAAGGAATTACCAGAAGGGATAGTAAATACCTTGAATTCCTCAACATTAAATAAATATAAAATGTACAGAGTAATAAACTCAGATACAGATAAATATCAAGTAGAATATAATTTATCTGAAATGAGTACGTGTTTAAGACGATATTTAAATGATATATTGTCTAGTACTGGCTCTGAAAATATAAATAGTTTAAGAAACAATATTAACATAAATATATTATAATAAACATGATTAATAAAATTCAAAATTTAGCTCCAGTAGTCGTTAAAACACTTGAACCGGGTGTTAATAGTGCGGTAATTTCAGCAGAGGCATCCTTGTATGAAAAAGGAATTATTGTCTTTGATACAGAGGTTACGAGAGAATCTGCTAATTGTCTCCAAACCCTTCTCCAACATTTATATATGGAAAAGAGGGATAAGATAACAATTTATATTGATTCCCCTGGAGGAGATGTTGTAGCTGGGTTATCCATGTTAGCTACTCTTCAGTGGGTAAAAGAACAAGGAGTAATTGTAGAGACATTTTGTAGAGGAATGGCCGCTTCAATGGCTAGCTTACTATTAATGTGTGGGTCGAAAGGTCATAGATTCATGTACGATGATAGTACATGTTTGGTTCATGACTTAAGCTACGGATTCCAAGGAAAATATAAAGATTCTAAAGTAGAGTACGAATATTCTACGTCTCTTAGGGAGAGATTATTGAATATAGTTTCTAAAAGAACAGGAAAAGATATCCCTTGGATCGAGTCTAACTGGTTTAACGGCACAGATCATATGCTTTTCGCTAAGGAAGCATTAAGAGAAGGAATTATTGATAAAATAATAACAGTGGATTATGCAAAATGTTAAACTATCACTGTCACTAATATATTCAGATGCCATAGATCATTTCAGGTCTATGGTTTCTTATTTATCTGAATTAAAGAAAAGTGACCCAAGGAGTACAACACAGTGGTATCACCTGGAAAGAGATTTGAAAAAGAACTTAAATATATTCTACACAAAGTATATATCTAAATACGGAAGTGAAGAATTAAAACAAGAATTTAAGAACTATGTCAACAACATCATCCCACAGAAACACGGCAAAAATAAGAAGGGAGCTCAGAAAGCAGAGGAATATAGCGAAGAATCAAAAGGCTAAAATAGAGGCTATAAGAAAAGGTAAAATAATTAAAGAAGAACACGGACAAGGAATGTACAGTGATAGTTACTGTGAAAATAGTGCGATTAAATTAATTTCTTTAATTATAAAAGAAGGAGATTATCAGGTTAATGAGAATGTATTACAAAGAATACAAAAATATAAAGATCAAATACTTAATCTCCTTGTTTACTGGAGTAGATATTACCCTTATGGTCATGGTAATTTACAAGCAACTGATACTGAAACAATAGGAGTAGTAGTACATTTAGATAGGTATGAGAAACTTTGTAAATTAATAGAAATTTATTACAAAAACGAAACTATAAAAAGGAATTGTCCTCATCTTTTTAACTCTAAATAAAAATGATTACGATTAACACAATATTTGCTATTCTTAGAAAGACAAATAAATGGGCGACAAGTAGTGAAGGTGTATACTGTGATTGGCCCGGTGAAATCTATTTAACTATCAGAAAATTAGAGATGTTAAAGAAAACATCTTTAATAGGATTGGATAGTGACTGTCTTTCCTTAGTGCCATTTAAAGAGGTATTGAATAGTAGAAATAGACAGGAATTAAGTTATTTTGTTTGGATAAGGACACAAGATAAACCACCTATTGTATTCTCTTTATCACAAAACCAAGAACCTACTATATTTCACATAGGACAGGGATTGGATACAGAGGATTTAAGGTTTGAAAAATATAGACCAGGTTATAAATTACTGATAAATCTAGAGGAAATTAACACGAATAAGAATATATCTAACCCAATACTTCCAGGTTATATAATTAGAATTGATTGTAGACCTAAAGATACAGGAGGACCGGGGCATTACTTCTTCTATAAATTACCAAGAGATTTAAGATTAACCGGTAATTTTGTTTTTAAAGAAGTAAAAATTGAGTAAAAAATTAATCCTTACAACCCTAATAGTTGGGAAGTAAGGATTATTTTTATTTCCTAATAATAATTTAATTTATAATAAATTTAACATGAATAAAACAATAGTAGTAGTACCCGCAGGAATTAGGTATTTAAACGAGTGGAAAGAATTCAGTTTTCCAGGACATCCTTGTATTATAGATAAAAAAGTTCCTGGTTGTGGATTTACGGAATATTGTATAGTAAATCCGGATGATGTTATTTTATGTTCCCCGAGGAAAGTTTTGTTAAAGAATAAAACAGATCAACATCCAGGGGAGGTGCTGTATATTAACCCAGAAGAATTTGGGGAAGAGGATTTGGAGGTTGATAAAGAAAAATATAAACCTACTACAACCTCTTCAATGAATAATATTTCAAGTACAAGTATTTTTTCCCCAGAAACAGTAGAGACTCCTGATTCTGATGAGTTAGATAAAATAAAATACGAACCTCTACTAAAACCAGAAGAAATTAAAAATAACTTACAAAAAGCAAATAACTTTATTCGTAACTATATACAAGTACGTAGATCTCAGAATAAACCAGTAAAAATCCTAGTTACATATGACTCCTTTAAATATGTCAGAAATATTCTAGATAATTTAAATGAAAATTTAAGGAATTATCATGTAATTGTAGATGAGTTTCAATCAATATTTACAGATTCTTCATTTAAATCTGAAATAGAATTTGATTTTACTAATTCATTAAAGACAGTGAATAATGTCTATTTTGTATCTGCTACTCCAATGATGGAAAATTATTTGGATCAAGTAGATCTTTTTAAAAATCTTCCCTATTATATATTAGATTGGGAATCTGCACAACCAGAAAGATTGATTAGACCTTTTATAAAAACTAGAAAAGTAAAGTCTATAATATCAGAAGGAACTAGAATAATTAATGAATATAAGAATAAACAGTATGAAGAAATTAACTTCAAAGACCCAGTTACAGGACAAGTAAAAACAATTCAATCAGAAGAAGTTGTAATTTACATTAATTCTGTATCTAATATAATCTCTTTGATAAGAAATACTTCATTACGTCCAGGAGATGTTAATATTCTATGTGCAGATACAAGAAGAAATAGAACTAAAATAAGAAAAAGATTAGGAACAAGGTATAAAATAGGTTCTATTCCATTAAAAGGAGAGAAAAGAAAAATGATAACTTTCTGTACAAGGACTGTTTATTTAGGGGCTGATTTTTATTCAGATTGTGCTAGAACAATAATTTTATCTGATTCTAATATAGCTAGCATGGCAGTAGATATCTCTCTTGATATACCTCAGATTATGGGTAGACAAAGACTATCTGAAAATCCATGGAAAAATATAGGAGAATTATATTATATGAATTCATTTAATCAACTAACTCTTGATCAATTTAATAGTTATGTAGATCAAAAAATGAAGAAAACAGAAGAATACTTAAAATTAAATGAACTTTATGACTTAAAAAAAGATTTATTTGATACTTACTTAGAGCCATTTATTTTCTATAAAGAAAATATTAAATATGAAAATGAATATTCAGTAATTGTAGTTGATTCCTTAAATAATCGTAAAAGAATTGGATTAAATACATTAGCGATTTTAGCAGAAAAAAGAGCATATGAAGTACAAAATTCAGACTATACAAATACTGTACAATTTGCTACTGCAGGATTAGAACTACATGTTAGTAAAGTAACTGAATTTTTTGAAAAATTCAATAATACTAAATTATTTATAGATAGATTAAAATTAGTTTGTGAGTATGAAAATAAATTATCCCCAATAGAATTTAATGTTATATTGACCCAAGTACCTACTAAAATTTATAATATTATAAATCAAATAGGTGTAGAGAAATGTATAGCATTAAGATATAACATCACAGAAATTAATAGGTATGTTGAATTTAAAACCAAACAAGAACTAATCGTAGATGATATTAAACCTAAACTAGTAAAAGGGAAAAGATATACATCGGATGAAATAAAGGATTTATTGAAAGAAACATATCTGAAATTTGGCATAAACATAGTCCCGAAAGTTAAAGACTTTGAAAGCTATTTTGAGGGAAGAATAAAGAAAACCTTAAAAACAAGAATGCCTGATGGTTCTAGAATGAATACTTATGAGGTAATATTGCTTTAAAAATTTTCCCCAAATACCTACCGCGTATAGCAAGTGTGTATGTTAATAAATGTTAATATTGTAGAATATACTTTTGTAGTTTTCTATATTAAAAATGTGAATATTTATTAACCCATACCAAAAAAGTTACATATTTTGGGTACCATATATGCCTTACAGATACCTGTAGAGAGGTGTTAAAATTTGTTAAGATTCAGTTCATACCAAAAAAGTTACATATTTTGGGTACCATATATGCCTTAGAAATAGCTATAATAAGGGTAGAATTTTTAGAAAATTTTAGTAATTCCAAAAAATTTACCTATTTTGGGTACCAAATGTGCTCTACAGATAGTTGTATTGGTGGTAGAATTTTTAGGTAATTTTAACCCATACCAAAAAATAGGCCATTTTTGGGTACCATTTATAGTGCTGTTAAGGGGTAATAAGGAAGTAAAATCCCAATATTTATTAGCATATACCAAAAAAGTTAGTAATTTTGGGTACATGAACCCTATTACAGGTACTTGTAGAAGGGTTAGGATTTTTAATGAATTTTAGTAATACCAAAAAAAGGGCCATTTTTGGGTACATAAGTATATAAATAGTAGTTATTTTATTATTAAATTCCGGATCTCTAAAAGATCCGGAATTATTTTTTAATAATTTTTGTACATCAAGAGCCGAAGGCGGGAGTGTATATGAGGGAATTTTATGACCGAATATACTCTCTTGGTTGGTTGGGGTAGGCTCTTGATCAACTATTACTTACTATTTAATAAATTATCTTTTTATTTATTTTAATTTTTCCTTTAGGGAAAAATTAATTTTTTATACTACTTATATTACTATAAATAAACACCTCCGGAATCTCTGAAAGATTCCGGAGGATTCTTTATTAAAAAAACCCTTAATAAAACCCACTTAACTCTCGAGCCTCCCAAAGGCTCGAGAGAGTTTAGTTAAGAAAAAAAAATTTTGCCCCCTAGAGGTTCCCCCCAAGGGTTCCTTTAAAGGTTCCTTAAAAATCCCCTTAGAGGTTTCCCTTAATTCCTCCCGAGGCTCTCAAAAGCCTCGGGAAATTATTAAATTATTTCAATAAAAGTAGTTAATCTATTTATTCGGGAGCCTACCCCAACCAACCAAGAGTGTATGTATTTCGATTCCTCATACATACACTCCCGCCTTCGGCTCCCGAGGTATAGTTTTTTATTGTAAAATAAACCAGTAAAAATCTAATTAATAGTTAAAATTAAATAAAATTAATTAAATATGAATACAACAATAATTAGACCGTATAGTTACCCTAGGACTAGGCATATGAAAGGTAGTCCAGGAGCTACACCAGATGATATAATTACAACAGATAATGATTGGATTATTCCATTTCTTAACAGGGAAATTATATTATCAGAAAAATTAGATGGGGAAAATACCAGTATAACAAATCAATCTGTTTATGCTAGAAGTAAATATCCTTCAATTAATCCCTGGTCTGTAAATATCAGAGAATTATTTCCTTATGTCAAGGATCTTATTTCAGATGATGAAATTGTTTTTGGGGAGAATTTATATGCAATTCACTCTATAGAATATAACAATTTACCTTCTTATTTCCATATATTTGCAGTTTTTAATACAAAAGAAAATATATGGTATAGTTGGGATGATGTTGTAGATTTTGCAAGTGTATTAGATTTACCAACAGTTCCAGTTCTTTTTAGAGGTACAATATCTTCTGAAAAAGAATTAATGGATATGATTAATTCTTTTATGTCAAAACCATCTACATATGGTATTGAAAAAGAGGGAGTTGTAATGAGATTAGCCAATGAAATAAAACCTGAAGACTGGAATAATTCAGTTGCTAAATGGGTTAGAGCTAATCATGTTAGAACAAATAAACGTTGGGAAGATCATTGGAAAGAAGCAGTAATTAAAATTAATTAAATCATGGCTATACATCACGAGAGAACACTTTATTTAAATAAAGAATCATTTATCAATTTTTTCAGAAATTCAGAAAATTCATTAGCAATTAGACCTGTATTTATAGATAAATTTACAGGAAGTATTGTTAAAGATTTTACAATAATAACAGAAGAATCTCATGGATTTTATACAGATAAAAAAGATAAATCCAAGATTTTAAGAGTAACTATTACCACTGAGAGATATATAGGTTGTACTTCTGTTGAAAAGTTATTTAAAATTATGACAGATCCTCCAATTAAAATTACAGATAATGATTGGAGAGATGATGATTTTATAAACAATCTTAAATATTCCGTAAAACACACTGATCTTTGTTATCCCTTAGAAAAAGTATTTAATAAGGATACAATAGAAGATTGGGATACAAATAATATGGAAAATGTAGTTATTCCATCTCTAGATCTTCTTAAGAGAGATTATACTAAACTAACAGAAAGGTTTGAGGAAATGGATGATTTTAATTTTGAAATTAAATTCGAAACTCATTCATTACCAAATATACCAGATGTTGAGTTTAAATTCTACTCTGATCCAATAGAAGATAGCTCTATTGTATATCTCGATCTCTGTTTAACTGATTATCAAGGAGAAGTAGGAGATACAGAGGATGAACTAGATGAATTCCTTGAAAGAAAATATGGGATATGTAAAGGTGATTGTGAAAAAACCAAAATAAAATTATTAGAATCATGACAAATATTGTTGCTTCTGCTTATACACAATTTAGTCTAGAAGAATTTGAAGAGTTTTTTGAGAAAGTTTATAAATCCTCTAGAGCTAATGTATTTTTGAAAGTAATAGAGGAACATAGACACTTATCTGATAAAAAAGCTAATATAAAATTCCTTTATAATGCTGATATACAAGTAGATAATATATCAGCTAAAGAGATTTATACGGTAATTATGAATAGTGGTAATATTGGATCTATATTTGATCATAACCCAAAGTACCAAGTAACTAAATTACATCGTATGATTTCAGCTACACCTATGACAGACTTATATGAGGATATAAATATAGGAATTACAACTTATTGTATTAATTCTATAAAAGGATGGAATTCTTATACTGCACAAGGAAGGAAAGTAATAATGGAAACCTTAAATTGTTTAAAAAATGAGGAGAATTTATTCACTTCTGCAATAGGTATGCCAGAAATTTATGATACTGTACTTAATTGTTCCTTTTATAGTACTTTAGAAGTAAATCCCCCAAATCCCTCACCTACAAATACTTTCGGGTTTTATAAAAATCCTATTGATGAGAAATTTTATACATCAATTTCTTCTGATATTATAGAGGAGAAAGATAAGAAAATTAATACAAATGAAGCTCGGATAATAGGAATTTTGGAGGATCGTTTTAGTAGGTATGTGGATATTACCGGTAAATTATCTAAAAATACGTTAACAATTAAATCTAAATAACATCATGATTGTAAGAGAGGATAATAAAACATATTACTCACAAACTTATCACAAAAATACTGGTCTTGTATATAGACCACCAAAAGGAATTCATAATTTAATCATACATTCTTCTTCTTCAGAAGATGGAGAATTACGTTGTGGGTTTCTAGATTCACCTGAGTTAATAAGCACCCTCAATTTTATACATGTGTTAGATGAAAATGGTAATGTTGAGGACCAAATACCAGTAGAAGTAATGCTTGATGAGGTTAGATTTGAAGGGTTTAGTTATATTTGTTTTCGAAATTCAGGTCATTTAACTCCTCCAAATTTCTTTATTAGAAAATTTGTATTTCCCAGTGAATTAACCATAGCAGCACTTTCTGGTCATTCTTATAATGGGCATAAAAGTATGGTTGATTGTATGGATTTTTCGAATTGTACAGAACTATTTTGCTGTCAAACAGGTTTTCTTGAAAGTTGGGCTAATGTAAAAGATGTAATATTCCCTAATTATTTATATCCTTCACTTATTTTGAAGGAAGGGAGTATTAATTATCTCCCTAAATTAGGGAGATTAATTTTACCACCTAATATATGTATTTATAATGATAGTTTATCCTTTTTAGGAAATGAATCTGAGAATGGAGTAGACATACCTTTATATAATGTTGAATGTACTGTAACGGAACGAGCTTGCACAGATTTAAACGCTGCTATACGAGACTCTACTATAAATCGCTTAGTTTTATCAGGAGACGTAACGTTTAATCATGATGAAAACAGCTATTTTTGTAGAAACTGTAAAATAAAGGAGCTTATTCTCGCCCCTAACAATAATAATTACAGTCATATGTTTAATGATTGTGAGATAGGTAGTATAAGGTATGTAGTTGGTAAAGGTAATATTAATTTTAGTTCATTAGTGCCTGATTTTAATAAATTCTTATCAGCTTTTGCTAAGGATGCCGGTATCCCCATTCCAACTAATTCTAAAATAGATACTGAAAATACAATAGCCGATATTTATGAAAAAATTAGACATGGAGATGATTGATTGTGAATTAGAAAAAAAAAAATAAAAAGGTAGATTAATTTCTACCTTTTTTATCTTTCTTATAAATCTATCTCTATATCATTCCCTATTGAAATTACTTCACCATTTCCTATAATTGGTGTTCTATTTTTTTTATTCTCTTCTGTTTCTCTTAAACTAAATTTGGTTAATTCTGCTTTTCCTATTTTAGAATTATTCATTAAGTCCGTTATTGTTGAAGTGAATATAGTATAAATATTAGCCAATTTTCCTTTATTTTTTATATTTTGAAACATTAGCTCTATTACTTCATTTATCTTTTTTACGTATTTCATATACTGATATTCCTCACAATTATCTGAATTTAATATAAATTTAGTAAGATTATATACCAGCACTATTACAGAGTCCGCATTTGTAACTCTTTTCTTTCTTAATAACTTAAATTGTTTAGTTAGTAATGGTTTATAGAGGTATGTAATTTTGTAATAAGTATTCAATTCAGGTATCGGAAATGGGATATGTAATAATGACCTGTTTATTTTTTCTATATACTTTAACATTATTCCAAATTTCCTTCCTTCATCCTCAAGAAATACTAACAAATCCTTTATTAAATAATTACAGATATAGACTAATCCATTTATATATACAGACTTATCTACAAATTCTGTTGATTGTGATATTCTATTTTCTAGCATAATTAATATAAATTAATGTGTTCTATTTATTATAAGAATTTTAATAAAAAATATCAGCAAAAAAGAAAAATAAAGAAGAGATGCTACTCCTTTTACAGAGTTTCATCTCTTCTTTTATATTTAGAATGTTACAATGGAAAATTGCGACATATATTTGGGATCTTTTTTATCAGTCTCCATTTTTTCATAAACTGAATACCAGCTTATTTTCTTATTTGATTGTTCCCATTTACCATCGTCATTCAATCTTGTAAATGAGAAATCACTTTCGCCTCTTTTCCTAACGTATTTTTTATAAGGGCGATTTTTACAGTCTCTATATTCGACCGTACATACTGCCATCATACTTTGACGACCTGCTTCTAATTCTATTTTCATAATAATTCTAAAAATTAATTATTTCTTCTTTTACTTCCTCGCCTTCTAGGAAAATTCTTGAGGAGAATATTCCATCCTCATATCTTCCAGATTTATGGAAGTATATATGATCCAAGTATAATTCTGGATCTTCACGGTTCACTTTAAAAGCCCCGTAACCGTAGATTCTATCTTCAATCAAATTGGATATTGGTTGAAGATCGTCCTTCACAGGTATATTAAATGAAACGGTATAAACTGCCTCATTATCCAACAGAATAACGTCATTTCTGTGTGTTACTCCATGGATTTTATCTACCATTCTTCGATAGACTTCTTCCGGAAAAGTTGTATTATTTTTTGTTAATATTACTTTTCCGGTGTTTATTGCCTCTGTGAATCCAATAGCAGAATTATCTTTTGTATAAATTGTGTCTTCGTACAAACTATCCATTAATGTTAACGTAGGCATCATGTCCGTAAAGAGAGGTATCCATGTGTTAACGCACTCAGGCCCGTAATCATGAATTTTAATATACACTCTTTTTTGAGGATGTATATTAAATTCCTTTTTGATCAATGGAATAATACCTCCCGGAAGGCTTATAGCATTGTCTATATCCTTCCAATCAAGCCCATTAACTGGCTGAAGTATTAAGGTAATTTTCAAATTCATTTTTCCAGCTACTTTGGCCGGGAAAATATGAATTGAATTTCTATTCCCTTTTTCAGGATTCGATTTTGCAGAACCAAACCCTTTTATATTTAATTTTAAGAGGGATTTTATTAATTCAAATCCCTCATCGATTTTTTCCTTTTCCTTTACTTCTCCCTCCTGCTGTGTTTGTATAGGGGAAGTCATTGTCGTTGTAGTAGTTGTTGATTTTTTCCCATTCTCCCCCAAAAGAAGTGAGATCAGGAATTCTCGTAAGAATTGTTCCATTTTTTTTTAATGTTTATTTATTTTACGCTTGAAGACGTACTAGCGATGTCTATATCCATCACGACTATAAGTAACATCTTCGAAGCTGTTTTTGAAATATTTGGTTTCGTTCTCATACCTTTTCATATCACCCCAGGCTCTCATGCCTATTTGGACAATCTGATATATGGCAGTGAAAACTATTAAGTATCCCTTACTTTCAGATAAATATCGGTCCGTAAAGGGGAAGTTCTCAAGCATGTTTATTTACTGCAGTAGGGTTTATAGTTTTTATAATCTCTATTATAAATTCTGTCTGTCGCAATAGACAAACCTAATCCCACGAGGTAGACCACTATGGAGATTGACAAGCCCCATTTTGAAATCGTAGAACATGTTTTAGAAGCTTTATACAGCTTTCTACATGTTCCCAGAGCTTTATTTCTTTCTCTCATGTCATCGTCTCCGGCATGTTCATACCCTACAGGTCTCATGCCAATGTCTTTTGTCTTTTCAACCATTTATTAATTTATTTCTTTTTCTTTGTTGTTGTTTTAAAAATAAAATAGATAGAAGAATACTATATATTTTTTGATTATATACATATTCTTCTATCTAATTAAAATTTATCGGCGTTGTTGCTCCTCACCAGCGTGTATATCGTTTTCACGATCCCTGCTGCTACAAAGACCAACTTTTCCTCCAGCCCACTTAAGGCCAGAGTCGATTTTTTTACCAAGCGGAGTATTGGATATAGCTACTCCACTTGCTATTAAACCTGCACCGGCCAAAACATAGCCGGTAATTCTTAAGACCTTTCCGAAGGTCGAAATTTCCTTATTTTCTGCCATTTTTTTTTAATATTTTAAAATGTTATACTTTATTTTATTATGTTAATATTTTGAAAAATAAAATGAGAATATATAATCTTTTTAATTATTATATACTCTCACATTCAAGGTTTTAAGCCTTTTATGTGAGGTCATTTTAGGTCATTTTATTTTTCTTTATTAGACTCAGTTTCAGCTGAATCTTCTTCCTGTTCCTGTTCTTGGAATTGAACAGGACTTGGTCCAGAAGCTGAACCTGCTGCAGCACCAGTAAGTGTTGTCATAAGTGCTGCATTTTTTTGACTATATAACCATCTTAAATTGGCTAATTCGTCTTTATCCTTTGTTTCAAGGATTTTTTTCTCTAGATCTTCCATCTCTTTTTTGAGCTTGGAAAGAGAATCTCCAGCCGATTCCCAGAACTTCGTTTCAGCCTCAGCTCTTTTTGTCTCTGCCTTGGCTTTACGCGTGTACTGTTCCTCCGTATTTTTACGGTGGTCATTCAACTCCTTATTGACCTGGGAGTTTCTTACTATATCGACGAAGTTGCCTGTACTTTCACAGGTTTTAGCCACGTTCATACCTATCGTGGCCCACGATAATATATTTTCTATTGTCATGTTTTCTTTAATTTAAATTGTTAGTACTTGAGTAATAATAATGGTTTAGAAAAAAGAAAATGAATATAAACTAAAATCGTCTATATTCATTTCCCTTTTATTAGGTTTTTAGGCTTTTTGAGCCTCCTCCCTAATTATACCCCCAAGGAAATCCGGTACAGTAGGCGAATGATCCACCACCTCCGGGTACGTATATTCTGTGAGAGCCATCCGGGTTGAACTGCATTGTCGTACCGTTCCCCACATTGACTGTACCTATAGGACCGTGATATCCGTTATTGTTATAACTGTTGTAGTTATTATTAGCCATCATTCCTAACGGGTTTGCTACTGGTCCGCTGAATAATCCGCTATTACCACAACCATATGAGTAAGGATTATTATATCCAAAATTATTATTATATTGATTAGGATTTGTTATTCCGTTAATAGCTTCTATAATGCTAGTAACACCAGACATAACTTTACCTAAATTCTGGCAGCTTGTATTAGCCGCTTGTATTTCCATACATGCCTCTTGAGCCGGTGCTATCTTTTGGTCATTAGGCCTGTTTTCATTTATCTTTATAATACTTTCTGTAGTCTTTTCTATACCGAACCATACGGCAGCAGCAGCCAAAGCAGCAGATACTACCTTGATCGCACTTCGTATGAATTTTTCCAATGTAAATTCTTCTTCCATATTTATTTGAATTTATATTATTTGAATTTATCAATCTTTCCTAATTCTATATTCTATATTCTACTACTAATGGATTAGTTCCTAGTAATCCTTTCTTAAGAATTTCAGGGGAACAAAAAAAAGATGATAAAGTATAAATTAATTTATACTTTATCTAATAAATTTATTCTGTTCTTTTAGTGAATACATACCGATTCAAACGGTATACTTCCTCATAAAGGCTGTTTTGTCCCTTTTAAACTATGTTATTCACTAATTAATTTCATTATATATAAATATAAAATTACCAAAAATTACTAAATTCAAATAAGGGGATAGATAATATTATTAGTCGAATTTCTATTACTAATGAATAGAGACATCTTTTAATAATATTACCTACCATTTGTAAGATTCTCGTGGTTTTTTATACGGCCTATTTTTTCACTTAATACAGAATCCGCTGTAAAAAGAGGGGAATTCTAAAGCCTTGATTTTCTTACGAATAGCAAAAAGATAGCTAAAAGAAAATAATAGATATTAATAAGTATTTTTAAAATTAAAAAAATGGCAAGAAGTAAAGCATTTAAGAGCACTATGGAAGGTGCTATGGAGGCTATTTCAGTCTCAGCGTATTTAACAGAAAGAACAGGTAAAGGTGTCCCTGTATTTATTCTTGGTAATCCTGGAACATCAAAATCTGCATTTGTTGAAATATTTGCAGGATTGATGGGTTATGAGTTCCTCAATCTCGAGGTATCATCTAGGTCACCTGAGGATATTTTGGGATATATGACGACTCCGGATAAGGTTGATGAAGAGTTTATTGTTGCTTCTATTATTACCCCGGATTATTGGACAAAGATTGATAAATGGACAAAGGAAGGAAAGAAGGTTATTCTCTTCTTTGATGAGCTTAACACCGCCCCTTCTCATGTACAGTCTGCTGTTCTTGGTTTAATTCAGGAGCGTAGATTTAAGGGAATTAAATTACCTGATACTGTCACTATGGTTGCAGCTGGTAATTATTTTGAGAACTTAAATCAAGATGATATGCAACCTTTAGCGCCGGTACTTAACCGTTTCTGTATTTTAAATATTAATGATACGGTTTCTATGTCAGGTGAAGATGATTTCACAGTCATGGAAAGAAGATATAATTCTATAGACGATTCGGATCATCAATATTCATGGGCAGAGGCTTATTTGGACGTATATTCAGATAAAATTCAGAATATTAACCAGAAAGCCATGACAAAAGAGACTGCAGGTGAAGAGTTTAAACGTTGGCAGTTAGAGAAATTAGTATGTAATGAAGTACTTTTAACCGTTCGTCGTTTAATGGATAAAGATAAGAAAATAAACATTAACGATAAACGTTTAAGTGGTTTATATTCAGATTCTCCGGCTCCAAATAATGACGTATATAACTTCATATCAAAAAGAACCGTTGATGCTGTTGTTCAAATGGCAGGTGGTTATTATAGAATGTGGGGATTAAATAGTTTGATCTCAGATTCATTTGCCGCTGTTATTAACGGTCTTGTAGGTGTAGCCCCGGAATATAGTAACGTAACGACTAAATCAGGAACCCTTAGTGATGTTAAATTTGTATTAACAGGTTCAGAAGTTTTTGCTGCTATAAAGTCTGCATGTGAGTCATTTAAGCTCCAGTCAGATGATAAAATACAGAAAAAATTAGCATTATTTGAAAATTTCTTAAAGACTGCTGAGAGTCAAACAAGTACAGAGGCATCTAAGAAGAAAGCTATATCATTATCAGATACGGTATTTAATGATTTGAAGACATATTTATCTTCATTTAGATCTGACGTTAAGGACGTTCAGAAGCCTATTGAGGAGAAAAAAGTTAGCAAATTATTCGAATACATTATAAACGTACCGAAATCTGATGATAGCTATAAATTCTTCCCGAAAGAAAAAGGAGGTGGTACTCCGGCATCTACTTTCACTAACTACGATCCAAAAGAGAAGTTGGAATATATAAATGGCCGGTTTATAAATGACTATAAACACTGGAAAGAATGGTGGTCTGTTGTAAATGAGTTTGTAAATACATTCGGACAGGAAGGTTACGGATATCGTGGTATACTTCCGGAGACAGATGCTATGAAATTCTCTTCTAGAGCCACACACTTCTTCACCGTAGTAAAATTTAGTGCGACAATAGAGGCGGAGATTAGAGAAAAAATAGACCCATCAGTAAAACCGTTCATAGAAAATTTGACTGATGATTCTATATCTTCAGATTTCAGTTTGGATTCTAAGAAACAAAGTTACTTATTTAGGAATTCAACGAGATAAATACTTAATTAGTATCTATTACCTAGTGGATTGGATTGGATATGTTATAAATCCAGCCAATACCGCTAGGTTTTTTATTTTAATCACAATAATAAATAATAAAAATGACAGAAAATAAAGATAATCAGGTAACCTCGATACCTGAATATACAATTGATCAAGCCCATATAGACGAGCTTTTAAAAATAAAAGATAGGGTTGAATCAATATATCGAGGAAAAAACAGAATACAGATCGTAAATGGAGGTGATTATCCTTTACAAACTTCATGTCTTGGTAAATGTGGAGTATATCACCACGGAGATGAAATATTATATTCAATTCATCATGGTCAAATAGCACCTCCTCCCCCGGGTGGTGACGTAAGTCTTGTTGATTTTATTATAATCATGCATGAAATAGGCCACATTACATTAGGTCACATGAATGATGATCAGGATAGAGATGATAGTCCTTTCCAATTGATTAGGGAGCTCTATGACACTATTGTAAATGATGGTGCTATGTTGGCAGAGCAAATTGCAAAAAGTTGTGGAATAGAGGTTGAATTAGCAGAACAACTATTGACTAGACTTATGGATGACCCTGACCTTCTACATGAATTATTGAATATTTCCATGGATATGTCTGTAAATACTTGTATATTAAATGATAATGATATCCATTACATTGAACAAGAGATTACAAGGAAATTCAAGAGACTTAACATGTTTGATACGAGAAAGGAGAAACTTGTTAGTAACTTGGAAGACATGGCTACGGAGGAATATCAAAAGGAAACAAAGGAAAGACTTCGTAAAGAGTTAGAAAGGCTCCGTAGAAGGGTCATGCTTAAATTCATTTTACCGGCTAATTATAAACTTGGTGTAGATGAGTTAGGTCAAGATATACCTTTCCCAAATGGTAAAACGTATTATGAGTATTTTCGACTCATTGTAGACCATTTGGATCAGTTCGTTAAGTTCTTAGCTTCACTTAGGTTAGGTAAGCCAATGGATGAATTATCTAGTCAGGATTTGAGTAATGAACTTAAGCAAGAACAAGAAGAGTTTGAATATAAGAAAGGATATAGACAAGCCAACGTAGATTATCAAGAAAGACTTGCTGGTAAATCAAACAGAACCGTAAAAGATTATCCACAGGAAAGCGAACAATTCATTAACGGCTATAATCAGTCAATTGAGGATATCGCAAAAGCATTATTAGACCAGGAAAATAATGGTCAACAAGGTCAAAATGGAGATGGTGGTGGATTTGAACAAGAGACTAATGGAGAAGGTCAAAGCCAACAGAGTAATGGTAGTGACGGACAAGGTGAAGGAGAAGATGACAGTCAAGGAGAAGGAAGCGGTGAAGATGGTGAGGATGAAGAAAACACCGATCATAATACACCTTCACTTGGGGAATACCTAAAAGACATGCAAGATAGTACTATAGGTGATCCAGATAATCCTAAAAATATCAGAAATAGAGGAGGAAATGAAAGATCTACACAAGAGATTCCCTCTGTATTTAGACAAGTTAAACAAGAATTAGACCCATTAGATCAGTTTCTTGTAAAGCTTGGTAGGGATCATAGGAAAACCGTAGTAAGTATTAAGCCTAGAAGGGACATTATGTATAGACATAATCGTAGGATGGGTTCAGGTAGAGGTAAGGTAATTATTCCATCTATCCAAATGAAGTTAGAGAAGAATAATACGCCTAGGGTTGTATTCTTAATAGATATATCCGGATCTATGGATGTTGATTTGATTGATAGGGTATTGAAAACAATTTCAATCTCCTTAAAGAAGATCAGCACTTCAGTTCGTTATGATGTGATTACTTGGAATACTTCACTTGCAAAACATTATAAGGACCTCGACCCAAGAAAGCCCTTAACCTCGTTCCCGTGTGATGGTGGTACGGCTCTTGCTTATGGAATTCAATACTTTGGTCTCCATTACGATAAAGATTCACCACTTGTTATTATATCTGATTTCTGTGATGATCTTGATGATTGGAATACAGAATGTAATAAGCTTCAAGGTTATAAACTTTTCGGAATAAATTACGGAGATAGAAGATCAAATATAAAGTGGGGTAATTTCACAGAATTTAAGTTCTAATTAGTAGGAGGAGTTTCTATATTATGTTGTAAATTAATAGAAACTCCTTCTATTTTTATTATTATCCTTATTAATAGTAATTTAATTAATATAAATCATGGTAGAAATAGTGATAAAGTTTGATCCAGATAAAGAAATGTTTAATGTATATGAGCCAACTTCAGATACATTACTTATTACCAATTCCTTAAGTGAATCTTTATTAAAGCTTAATGAATTTTTAAAATCAGAGAAGTTTATTAAAGATGATTTATTAAATACGGCAGAGGTATCTTATCATATTGATTCTTATACAATGTCAACTATGATCAGGTCTAATGCTAATTTATTAAAGAGATTATCCACAGCTAATTCAGGGTTTACAGTAAGTACTCAGAAATTTGGATCTAATAGGTCTAATAATAAATTTAACGGGATGGCTACAAGAAATTGGGATAAAGGGTTTGGATCAGCATTTACAAAATCACATAAAAAATTTGGAGGCAGTAGATAATGAGTAAAGAAGAATTAGACTCTTTATTAGAGTCAATTAAAGTAAGATTTAATAAACAGAATTTAACTAATTCTGATATAAATAGCCCAAAAATAGCTAGTATATCTGAATTTGAGTTGAAATTATTTAAATATTTCCTAGAGAATAATATAGATACTATATATATTCTTTATACTAATGTTATTTTCCAACCACCTATCTATATGGGATTATGTATCTCATTCTCAGATGAAATGTCTTATAATTTATTTGAGAATAAGTGGGGGAAATGGATATCAGATACGAGTTGTTTATTAAAGAAAATAAAGAGAGATAAAAATACTGGAAAATGTACCTCTATTACTGTAATTATTTATGGAAATAGTTTGTACAATCTTGGGTCTTTATTGGAGAGTGAATTAGAAACTAAGATTATAAATAAATTATATTAAAAATGGTTACTGTTAATGTAAATTCAATACAAAAATTAAAGGACGCTATTTGTGACTGTTTAAGCCAGAATGCACTTGATTTGGAGATAAAAACTAAACAGGAAGCTATTAAGTGTATTAATGCTGATTTCTTATTTGGTGATACATATGTACTCAGGTTCGATCTTAATTCAGCTAGGTTATATGATATAGAGGACGGAGCTGTTTTGACTATAGATATGGGACTTATTGCCGCATTTTCCTTATTGGAGAGAAGCATACCATATATAGATATAACAAGAATCAGAGAGGAAATGCTTCATCAGAGGATCCCAGAAACAGGACAATTAAGGGATGACTATACATTCATTACTAGATTTATTGATTTATTTGACTTTTGTAGTTCTATAGATAATCTAGCTTTCGGGGGCGGTATAAAAGCAGGTCCTAGTAAAGATATAACCAGAATTATAGCAGACCTGGATAGACTTGATACTGAATTAATTCTGAGATTTCTTTCAGAGGAGGTTGGAATTAATTCTATTCAACCTATTCATGTAAGTAGTTTGAAGTACGGAGATAAGTATATTTAGTATGAAATTAGATGTTTTTATAGACGGAAGTCATTTAAATAAACAGTCGGATAACGGAAGGTTAGGTATAGGAGGTGTGATAGTAGATATGAGTTCTGATAAAATTATTGATCAGTTCTCTATTGAACTTACCCCTTCCTTTATGAAAGATAATTTTGGTGCTGATAAATGTAGTAATCCATCAGCAGAATTAACAGCTTTGTATATAGCATTACAAAGATTTAAGGGTGTATTATCAAAGGCTGATTCTGTTGTTTTCCATGCTGATTATTTAGGAGTAAAAGAATGGATGATGGGTAATTGGAAAACTAAAGAACCATATATAGCTAAAATAAAAGAGTGTGCTGAGGAGGAAATTAAAAACCAGGGCCTTACTAATAAAGTGAGCTATGTTTGGGTTAAAGGTCATCAAAATAATAATACCTCAAAAGATGCTTACTGGAACAATTACGTAGATAAATTGGCTAAAGGAGAATAAAATGAGTAAGCATCTAGTTGAAAAAAGAATAAATAGTCCACAAGGTACCTGGGATTACTCAGGTATCATTGGGGCTAAAGTCAAGATAAAATCTATTCCAATAACTAACTTGGATACATTTAAGATTAGTAGTAATGATCAATATACGGTTTCTAATGTATATTTTCAAGTTAGTCTAGATGGAAAGGTTGTTACTGTTGTGGAATTGAAAGAATTTCCAACAAGAGTATTTACATGGAAAGATTTAATTGTTGTTGATATAAAAGATAAACCAAGATCAGGCTTGATTGTTGGTACTTTTAAAGACGGAAACTGTAAAATAGTATAATGGTCGTGTTTTTACAAAGATTATTTTCGAGTTTATTATCAGAAAAGATTGGAGTTATTGAGATAAGTACAAATGCTGTAAAATATTTAGCTGGTAATAGACTCTCTAATAATTTTAACTTTAATGATTATGAATATGGGACAGTATTTACTGATTCTGGCAGGTTAGGATTGCATAATGGAAGGCTAAGTTTAAAATTCCTTAATGATGTTATTCTACCTGCTATATTTTTTGCTATCAGAGTGTTAATAAAATCTGGAGTAGAAAGAGATAATATTAAGGTAGTTTCTACGGCGCTATTTAGAGAAGCATCTAATGCAAATGAATGTGTTAATATCATAGAAGAAAAAACTAATTTACCGGTTCGCATAATCCCCCCAGAAGAAGAAGCTGTTGGGGGTATATCTGCATTTTTAAAGACTACAAAACATGATTTAAAGAATAAATATGTTGTTGGTGTTGATATTGGAGGGGGTTCTACAGAGGTTGCCGTTGTATTAAATAATAAAGTATTATTTAAGAAATCATTTAAGGTAGGTAATAGTTTAGGATATCGAGAGCCAATAACAATCCCTTCAAATATATTTAAAGACAGTAATAAAGATATTGTTATTGTAGGTAATGGTTTTTGTCTTAAAAAAGCATTAGGTAGTTTGAAGAATAATGAAATACATGATAAAATAATACCAATAACAAAGCTAAAGAATTTAGATAAAAATACACCGTCCCTAGAAAGAGTGTATATAGATATAGCAGACCAATTAAACTGTGATTATATGATTGGTAATGCTACTGGAAATATTTATTCTGAATTTTTAGATAAAAAGATAAATTAATTATGAAATTTGCTAGTAAAAATAGATCGACAGCTTCATGTAAGCCGTCGTGCAGTAACTGTAATTGTAATAGAACTACAAAAGGCTCTGCAAATGTTAATGTAAATAATACATATGCAAAGACGAAAATAGCTAATCCAACTGTTGTATGGGATTATAAAGAGAGTATTAAGTCTGATATTGCTGATAGCGGCAATAATACAGAGAATGAAAATACCTCTAAATGTCCCTCTAAATTTGATTATAATAAAATATCTAAAGAGGGTAAAAGTAGTAGAGCAAATAGAGGAAGACTTAATGCGATGGTACTAGGTTAATTAAAAATATTAACAATCTTCTTATTTTTGGGTACATTTCTTAGAAGAATTGTTTCACAAAGAGCTAAATTTCATTATGTTATCTCTTATTTATAGTAAAAATTACCCATCCCTGTGATAAAATATTTTAAGCTTAATAAAATAAGTAGTAAAAAGAGCTCCTATTTTTGTATTCTATGAAAAAGTGTAAGTGAGTTTTTATTATTTATTTATTATAATTTTATTTATTATTTATTAAATATTGATTTTATTTAGATAGATGGCCAAATATGTGATGGGATAAATAATTGTGTTCATGTTTTTGTTTAAGGAGCTCTTTATATTTATATATGCCCATACGTTGTGAAACGTAGGGCATACTTTTTATTTACATGGATTAATTATAATATTATACATAAAATGAATTTTATACATATAAGTACGGTAGGTAATTTTAATACTGCAAAATTCGCTGCAGTACCTACTAATGATCGTTATTTTACGGGTGCTGACTTACAACATATAGTGGAAGGAACACCGACCGTATTATATGATGATATGGCTTTCTGTAAAGAAGTTAAATTAATATATACTCACGGTACTTTCTATAAAGCATCTGATACAGATCTAACTAATTACTATACAAAAGATGAAGTAGATTCTACTTTTGCAGCTAAAAGTGATTTATCTACTAAACAAAATCAAATAACTGGTAATTTAGGGGATGTTGTTTATCATAACGGGACTAATGTATTTACGCAACCTTTAATGAATGAAGGTTATGTAGTAAATACAATAGCAGATCTGAATAAGTGTAAGAATAATGTTCCAACACCTTCATCTGTTTTAAATTCTTGGAAAAGATTTAGTATTTTGAATGGTGCTAGTAACTCAAGGCCTACGGAAGTAGATTCATGGACTTTTGAGGGAAATACTCTTATTCAACCACTAGATTCAGAATCCTTTTCTGGTATAGTTTCTGCTAAATCATATAGTAATTATGAAGTCGTTGTAAGATGTTCATCTACTGGTTCTGATAGTGCTACTTTAGGTATAGTAGCTGCATATGCTGTTGATTCAAGTGGTAGGGAACATACTCTCTCTTTCCTTAGAACACCTGGTGGATCTAGTAATACAGTTAAACCTAAGTGGTCTGTTATATTGAATTTTAATGGAAGTTTTGAATCTACTGCCTATAACCAGTCAATGATTATAGATAATTCTTCCGCTATAACAGTTCCGTCTTACGTAACGAATTGGAATAATGCGGCTATTGAAAGTGGAACTGTTATAAGAGTTAAAAGGACAGGTAACGTATTCACTGCAATGTGTTCTCAATTCGGATCAGATTCAATTGATAATAACACATTGATTACACTAGACTTAGATAATTCCTATTATACTACTCAATACCCTCTATTGAAGTTATTTAAAGGTTCATCGCCTTGGGGTTATGCATGTTTCTCACAACCGGATTCAAGATTTAATACAACTTTAGTTACAGATCCAAACCATTATATTTATGATCTGACTACAAATTCTGTATTAGAATATAGTTCAGATTCAGAGGCTTGGGTTACTGTACAAAATAAAACCCCAAAAGAGGAAGTAGGCGTCGGTAGGTTTTCATTTAATAAAACAACTGATAAGTTATTTTACAATAATGGAATAGAAATTGTTGAAGTATCTAGGTCACTTGGTACAGATACTCCAATAACTGATGTAGAAGTTAATGGAAGTTCTGTAGTAGTTGATGGTATAGCTAAGGTTACAATACCTCCTCAAGTACAGGTGGATTGGAATGAGGTTAATATATCTTCAAAGGCATATATTCAAAATAAGCCTACTATTCCACCAGCACAGGTACAATCAGACTGGAATGAGACTAATTCTGCATCTAAATCATTTATTCAGAATAAACCTACAATACCTGCAGAACAAGTACAATCTAATTGGGATGAAGTGGATAATACGTCTAAATCGTATATTCAAAATAAACCATTTATTCCACCGGCACAAGTACAATCAGACTGGAATGAGGAAGATGCAACCTCAAAGGCATATATTCAAAACAAGCCTTATATTCCATCAGAGCAAGTACAGGCAAACTGGAATGAATTAAATGCAACCTCAAAGGCGTATATTCAAAACAAACCTACGATTCCACCTCCACAAGTACAAGTAGACTGGAATGAAACTGACGTAACATCAAAGGCATATATCCAAAACAAACCTTACATACCGGGTCAAGTTCAACCGGATTGGGAAGAAACAGATGTAAATTCAAAGGCATATATTCAAAACAAGCCTACTATTCCAGAACAAGTACAATCTGATTGGGAGGAAGAAGATGTAACTTCGAAAGCGTATATTCAAAATAAACCGGAAATCCCCTCTACAACAGTTACTCCGATTGTTGGGTCAGGTATAGAAATAGCTCAGATTAACGGAACATCTATTTATACTCCATTAAATTCACAGGTTTATTTAGTATCTGCAAATAGTATAAATGATGATCTAAATAATTTAAGCACGACAGGTTTAAATGTCAATGATTTAGTTATAATAACTGATATACGCTATACTTTTTCTTTCACGCAAAACAGTGAAACTAAAATATTACAAGGCCCATTAGATTTTGATTTAATATTTAGATGGACCGGAACAGATTTCAGACCAGTATTTTATTACTTAGACTAATTGATATGAGTAGTACTAGAGATTTATTTGAAAGAGGAAGATTTCCGTCTCTCTACGTATACCAAACACTGGCTGATATTGTTGATACTAAAATAAGTAAGTGTACGACGCTTCCTGAAGGACATGTTGGTGATATTGTTTTATACGTAGGAGATGAATTAGAAAAAGGTATATATTACTATACCGACGATAAATGGGGCCTAATAATGACGGGCCCAGAAGAATGGATTGAGCATTAGAATTAAAATTAATTTAAATTAAGTAAAAAAAATGGCTATAGTTAAACACGAGTATTTTAAAACCAAAACCGCCTTTACTACGGCAAAAGGCAGTTCTACCGATTTTGACAATTCCATAGTATTCATTGAGGATACAATGGAGGTATATACCCACGGTCAATATTGGACTCTCGCAAATCTTTCACAGTATTTTGACTCTACAACAAGCAAATTGCAGTTGAAAAACGGAAATGCTGTTATTTCAGAAATGGACGCTACCCCGTTCATTAAAGACGGTATGCTTGATGATGTAGAGCTTAAAACAACTCAAGAACAAGGCGTAACAACTCAGGTTCCGTATTTGAAATTTACATTTAATACAGTAAAAGAATCAGCTTCTGGATCAGCAGAACCTTCTCATACTGTTATTAGAGTATCTGTACAGGATCTTGCAATCGTTTATAACGGTGATAACGTATTGTTGTCTGATACTTACGATATCGCTCAGACTTATGTAGCTCCGGCAGCTGGTGATAAAGTAGATGTTGCTGTTGGTAAATTGGCTAAAGGTGTTTCTGATAACGCTACGGCTATCGCAGGTAAACAAGCAACAATTACTGGTGCTGCTACAACGATTACTTCTGCTGATTTGACTGCATCTAAAGCACTTGTTTCTGATGCTGATGGAAAAGTAGCAGTAAGCGATACAACAGCTACAGAACTTGGTTATGTTCATGGTGTTACTTCTGCAATTCAAACACAAATTGATGCAAAAGCAAATATAACCGATATTGAATGGATTGAACACGTATAGTATTTAAAAAATGGTTAGACACATACATATAGACTCTTTACAGGAGTATATAAGTACGAAATTTGCCCAGAACTCAGACAACTCCCTGTATTTCACAGGGGGTTCCTCTGAGATTCTTATTGGCACCCCTGATGTACGATATACTGACATTGCTTTTATAAAACCGACAGGTCAAATAATAACTCATGGAAGAGTTTATTCCTGTAATGAGCTAACTTTTGATACAGAACCTACAGAGGGTAGTCAAAACCCAGTTACCTCTGATGGTATATTAAATGCACTGGAAAATATTTGTGTAGTTTGGACTGAATTAGTATAGAGTTATTATGGAAGACGTAAAATATTATAACATAGATACTTTAGTGAATCTATCTACAATTAAATTTTCTGCATCACAAGACGATACTTCATATATTACTTATTCCAATCCTACTTCACAACAAGGCACTCCAGATATC
>Ga0326511_10000649_pt1 | contig 30571 bp, 25 predicted proteins | sample 0_2496_0518_D_FD_203701 | JGI IMG/M metagenome (GOLD analysis project Ga0326511, IMG submission 203701) | Bovine rumen microbial communities from UC Davis, California, United States - 0_2496_0518 | ecosystem: Host-associated > Mammals > Digestive system > Stomach > Rumen | place: USA...
ATAGACAATAAAGGTATTTTAAGAGATGCTAGTGGTACAGAATTAAATCCTAATACAGAAATGTTTGGAAAAGTTCAAACGACCACGATTAATTCTACTTACAAAACTAATGGTAAAACTCTTCCACAAATTTTAGAAGAAATTACCTCTCAAAAAGCGAACGGCGAAACTGCATATAATACTGAACAACAGTATAATATTCTAAAAGGATTAGGATTAGAAGAATTTTTACAGTATGATGAAAGTGGCAAACAGATTTATGAAGATTTTGGTGAATTAAGCAAAGAGCAAATGGAAGCTGCGGTTAAAGCTGGTATTTCTCGTATTCAAGGCGCCGCAGATGAAATTAATGAATCTACTTCTGGTATTAATAAACTAACAGAAGAAAATCTTGATATTCAAAATCAGTTATATGAAAATGAATCAGTAAGGATTCAAAATGCTATTAATCTTGAAAATCTTGTTAAAGATGCGATAGTTCAAGAACGTCAAGATGCTATTGATGAGAAAAAAGATTTACGAGATGCGTTAGATAAGGCCGCGAATAAAACTGTTGATGGCTTGAAAGAAAGTTTAGATCGTGAAAAAGCACTTTATGATAGTGATAGCGATAGTAAAGAATTAACTGCTTTACAAGCTCAATTAACTTTACTTCGTAGTGCTGGTGGCTCATTGGGCAAGATTAGAGATTTAGAAAGCCAAATTCAGGCTAAGCAAAAAGATATGTATTTTGCAGAGCGTGAAAATTCTATTGAAAACTTAGAAAATGCAGCGCAAAAACAAATTGATGCTTTAGATACTCAAATTGATATTATGCAGACTTCTTTAGACTGGCAAGTTGAGCAAGGATTAATTTGGGATGAAGTTAATAGAAAAATCTCTACAGAAGGCCCGGATAGTTTAGCTAGTTATATTGTCGAAAATCAAGAGGGCTTTTTAGCTAAATCACCCACTGACCAAAAAGAAGCTTTAACAGAGATTTTACAAACCGCGCAATTCGGCAAAGCGCAAATAGAAGATGCTAAAAATCCAAAAACACCTAAAAAAGAAGAAAAACAAGAACCAAAGAAAAATCAAGAGAAAAAAGAATCTAAGCCTGAGCCTAAGAAAGAAGAGAGTAAAAATCAGCCAAAAACAACTTCGGAACCAGTTACAAAGCCTAAAGCTCAAACTAACTTAACACCTCAACAACAAAATGCTTTAAAATCTGATGTACAATCTCATCTTGTTAGCGATAGCCCAAAAGATAGACCTAAAACAACAGCGACAGAAGAACCAGAAAAAGTTACCGTTACAACTGTTAAAAAGGGTTTAAAATACTATAATAAGAAAACAGTAAATAGTAAAACAAAACCATTAGGTAAAATAAGTAAAGGAACTAGTTTTGATGTAAAGGGAATTGGCAAAATGAAAACTTATACTACCAGCAAAAAGAAAAAGCGTTATATGTTAAAAGCTGAAATAGGTGGAAAAGAAGTATATGTTCCTCTATTATACACTTGGCTTAAAAATGGTAAAGATTTAGAGTCTAAACTTGTTAAATCTAAATTACCGAAATTTGCTAAGGGTGGTTCTGTAGATTTCACTGGACCAGCTTGGGTAGATGGAACTAAGAATAAGCCAGAACAAATTTTCAATTATGACCAAATGGAACAATTGAGAAAAATGTTTTTGGACAATCTTACTGCTACTCAAATTGGTATTGCTGGTCTATCTTCTATCGCAGATAAGTTACCAAATACTAATTCTTATAATAACATTAATAACGAAAATTCTGGTGTAAATATCGATCAACTTGATTTCCATATGGAGGTTGAGCAAATTAGCAACGATTATGACGCTCGTCGCGCTGGCCAGGCTGCTATGGAAGAAATGGTTAGAATTGCTCGTAAGACCGGCAATCGTTCAATTTCAAGGAGGTAATGGAGTATGGCAAATTTAATAGGAAGAGAAATTTTAGATAATATTCAACAAAGAACACAAGTTTATCAAGCGACACACGATGGGGAAGGCAATAGCCTTCCCTATCTATCTCGCTCTTTTATTAGTTTTACTTTTGGCGGTAAAGCGATTGAAGATTTTGGTTTAATAGTAACTACTTCTGATAGGATAGAAAGAGCGGCTTACACACCTTTTTCAGATATAACTTCTTCTTATGATACATTAAATGGACAATTATATTGGGGAACTAAATATGAACCAAATCAGTTAAGTCTAACTCTTTCAACAGACGAAATGAGTGATAGGCAATTAGATGATTTTAGAGAGTGGTTTGCCCCAGGTGAGAATAGAGAGTTAATTCTTGCCGAGCATCCTAATCGCGCGATTATGGCTCGTGTGTCGGAGCCACCAGCTATTTCTATGATACCTTTTGAAAAGAAGGTAGATAGTGCAACTTCTGGAATAGTAATTAGTACGACTGTTTATAAAGGAGATATTTCTATTACTTTCGTAATGGATGAACCAATTTGGTATGGAATATTAAGTTATATGCCTGAATATATAGATAAAAATACTTTAGAGATATTGGATTATAATAACTCTGATAATATAAATAAAGTAACTTCTTCAGAGAATAAAGATATGTTAAAGATTATGTTAGAAGATGGTATCCCGCACCAATCAGTTTTAATTGGTAATCATGAAGATTTAACTTCTGATGAAACTTTCTTTTTGGGTAATAATCTTCTAGTTACAAAAAAGGCTTTAGTGTCTGATGTAAGTGACTCAGATCAAGCTGCATTAACAGACACAATTCACGCAAGGGTTTCTGGGCCTGGAGGTACATTAACTCGTTTGGGTGTTACAGTTAACGAGTCTAACGGTTTAACCGTAAGCTCAAGTAGTCCACAATATTTGTTTTACAGTGGAACTGCAAAAAGTTACCCAACTATTAAATTTACAATTACTCCGCAGTTTGATTTTAGTGAAGATAAAACCTATTCTGGTTATACTGCGCGATATGTTAAAAGTCCAAAAAATAGTTTTTCAACAACAGATTATTCATATATTAAAATAAGAGATAAGTATTTTTATTTTACTACTCCAGCGATTATTACTAGTGTAAATAAAGCATTAAGTTTGTTTAAGAAATTTTCATTAAATACCTCTTGTGAAGATTTGATCACTTTAGTAAAAGAAAATATCCCCGAAAGATACGCGCGTGCGTGGGCTATTGCTTGTATTAATTCTTTAAAAGATGGCGAAGGCCATAAAATTACTGTTATTACTACTCAACCACAAAAATTATTTTTATTAAATAATATGATGGCTTTTTTAGTTAAAGAAAATAGCGTCATTCCAAATTTAACAGTAAGTGACCATGATAGTACCTTAACTAATAGCGTTTTGAAGCAAATGACCACAGCACAAAACAATGAGAGTTTATTAATTTACCCAATGACTTTTACTATAAATTCTAAAACAGGAGAAGCTATTGGAAATTTCACAGTAAGAATGGCTAATTCAAATGGGACAATAGACAGTTCGTCTTTTATAACAATAGAGCAAAATGTCGGGGATATGGTGTGTTCTGATTACTTAACTATAGAAGGGCGCGATTATTTAGATAATTTTGGAATAAATCTTGCAAATTGTCATAAGATTACTAGCAATGAATCTTTAACAAATGTGCTAGTATTCTTTAAAAATATGTACTTATAAGAGTTAAAGGAGGAGACTTTATGATTATACCAGATAAAGTTCGTAATTATGAGGTTTCTATTTGGACGCTTCAAGACAGTTTTATTACTGTCTTGAAGCAGTTTAATTTAGATAATAGAGAGAAAATTCAAGAACCGTCTATGACTTTAAAAGACGATGGTGAAAATACTTTTTCTTTTAAAATTCCAATGTATATTTTACAAAATGGTGAATTTAAAGAAAATCCAATTTGGTATACGACTAGAAATGGTAATATTATTGCCGATATGAGAAAAGTGAAAGTAATTTTTGAAAAGAAAACTGAAAAAGAGCAAGTTTTTGAATTTATTATTACAAAAGTTACTGAACGACACGAAGGCTTTTCAAAAATTTGCGAAGTTGAGTGTGAAGGTTTAGCTTTTCACGAATTGGGTAAGCAAGGTTATCTTATTAGTTTAACTGAAGATGATTTTTTAGCTGAGCATGAAGATTGGGTAAAAAGTGGTCAAGCAAATGAAGAACCAATCGCAAACATTAATTATTGGGTTGAAAAAGTATTAAAAAATTCTACTTGGAATTATTTAATTTGTATGGATTGGTCTTCGCAAGATGGTGTTTTAACATTTAAAAAATCTAATAGTGAAGAAGAATTAATTGATAATATTAGGTATATTAATGATGAAAATTATCGCAGGAGCGTCGATACAGATCGAGTAAGTAAATCGCTGCGTGATAAACAAAAAATTTATAGAGAACCTTATGTTTCATCTTGGAATGTTAATAGCAATAAGTTAGTGCCAGCTACAATTGTTAATGATTTAGCTGATTTAGAAAAAAAAGCAATATTAAACGAAGCAAATAGTAATAGATATAATTTATTACAATCTATCGCAGAAGCTTTTCAAGTTTTTTGTAAATTTGTATATGGTTATGATGATAATTATCATATTATTAGTCGCACCGTCGTATTTTTTAATAATTTTATTAGTGAAAGTGAAGGTGCATTAGATTTTAATTACGGTCATAATACTCAGTCTATTTCGCGCGAAATGGATAGTAATGATTTAGTAACTAAAATGTATATTGAACCAGTAAATGATAGTGGCTTAGTGAATGGCGAAATTAATATAAGCGATTCAGCCGCAAATAAATCATTAGAGAATTATTTACTTAATTTTGATTATATGTATAATATAGGGACTATTTCACAAGAACAGTATGATGAAGTTCCTCAATTGTTGGCAAAATTACGCACCATTAATAAAGCTATTAATGACGCTAATGACCAAATAACAAAAGCGAAGCTTGACTTGCCAATAATAGAAGCGCAATTACAGACTGCGGAAGATGGAATAACGGAAGCTAAGGATAGGTTAACTGAAGCAACCGCTTATTTAGATTCTTTAACTGGGAGTAGTGAATTACCAGAATATACTATTAATAATCCTCTTAGATTAACTCTTATCCACGGAGATTTAAATTATGTAAATATTAGTATTGCAGGTGTTAAAGCAGATACCTTACGGTTTTTTAAAACTCTTGTTAGTGGAGCTGTTGACATCAATTCAGAAATAATCAATTCTAATTTTTCTATAAAAAGAGATTCTGTGTCTAAAAATATTAATAGAGTGGTTTTTAAGTCTGGTATAGGGTTAACGGCAACAACTGATTCAGTTTTTGCAGTTTTTAAATTTGACCCTGATACCGCTTATAAAGAAGTAAAAAAAATATGTGATAATAAAATTAAAAGAGACACGAAAATTATCGCCGATTTAACATCTAAGAAGACTAAATGTGAAAATACTATCACAGGTCAAAATAATATAATAAACCAAAAAACTAAAGAAAAAGAAGAATTATTAGCTAAATTTGAAAGACTAATGGGCCCTGCTTTAAGAGAGGGATATTGGCAACCAGAAGATAGTTATTCAGATTATCAAGCTTTTAAAAGTTTATCTACAACTATATCCGTTGATATATCTTCTAATGCTGAAGCTGGTTTGTTTTGGGATGAAAATATTCACGAAGATGAACAAGATGGTATTTTTGAATATGGGTTAGATCAAACAAAAAGATATTATCCTTGTATATTGTTAGATAATAATACTAAAATTAATGCGGTAAAAAATAATTTTGATGATTTATTTTTAATATATAAAAATTCAACTTTTACCAATGATCTTCGTGATAATCATTATGTTTCTTTAAAAGCAAATGGAGAAATTATTTTCTTAAAAAATGGTACTACTGTTACTCCAGCTTTAATAATTACAGACGATGAATTAATTGCTTTGGATCCACTTCCTGTATATGTTAAATTAAGTACAGTAACAGGTTATGATGATAAGACTAATGTTATTACAGAAGGAAATGCTATAGTTTCTTGGATTAATCAGTCTCCGTGGTTAACACTTAATCGAAGTAGTTATAAAACTGTTTATCCTCGTTTTTATATAAAAAGTAAAAACTTTATTTCTGATTCGCAAGAAAATAAAGTTTTTTCTGGAAGTACTCAATTAGAAGAAAATGAAGATTATTATATTTTATATGATTATGTAAATTCGCAAAACAACTCGTATTCACAATGGACAGTTACTATAAAACCATTAGTGTTTTTAAAACAAAATTACAGCAGTTCTACATATACTCTTAAATATACTCTATCAACCGCGGCAGATGCCATTTTCTTAGATGCGCAAGAGGTAATGAAAGAAAATTCTACTCCAAAAGTTTCTTATGAAATTACTCCGTTAGCGAAAGATGTCGATTTAATTAAGTATGCTTATAATCGAATAGGTCAATTAGCTCATATAAATGACCACGAATTAAAGTTTAAAAATGTTATGGGTTATATTTCCGAAGTTAATCTAGATTTAGATAAGCCTTGGGAAGATACTTATGTAGTTAAGAATTATAAGACAAAATTTGAAGATTTATTCTCCTCAATTGTTGCACAAACAGAAGCAATGAAGAAAAATTCTCAAGTAATCGGTCTAGCAACTAATTTGATTGATACAAATGGTAATTTAAAATCAGATTTACTTCTTGATGCTTTAGGCCGAGTGGATTTAAGTAAGATAATGGAGCGATATACTTTTTCCGCGGCGGGTATTCGCGCGATTGAAGATAAAGCAGCTTTAGCTAATTCTGTAGCTTATAAGATTATTAATGGTGAAGTTGGTTTAGCTTTCCCCAAAAGCTCTACAATAGATAATGTCATTTTAAATAATGAGGTCGGGTTAAAAATTGAAGGAGTTTCACTGGGTACTTCTAAAACTTCTTTTAGAGTTACTAATGATGCTATGGGATTTTTTAAAGGTAATACTGCGATGCTTTATTTTGACTCTACGTCTGGAGATATGGCTTTAGCTGGCACTATTTTTGCTAAAAATGGTTGGTTTGGCGGAGAACGCGGTTGGATTATTAGTGATGGAACAAATGGACTACCAACTTTTTCTTCAGTAAGTACTTTAAATAGTAGTAATGACACTAAAAATATTTCTGATATGGGTGGCTTATTATACAGTGCAAACGGAAAAGTATTAATTGCTGCGGGAAGTGATTCTAAACAACCATTTATGGGGTTTTATGCAGGTAATAATGGTACAACTCCTAAATTTATCTTCGATGGCACAGATGTTTATCTAAATGGAAGAATTACTACTAGTGCAGGTAGTATTGGTGGTTGGAAAATTGGTAGCAATTATATTGGTAGTGGTAGCACTCGGCCAACTAGTAAAGTTGGTATAACTGTATCTTCTAATGATGGAACCCTAGCTTTCTGGGCAGGTGCTGATACTACAACTACTGGAACTAGTGTGACCGGTTATAAATTTGGCGTTACACAGGCAGGATATTTAACATCTACTTCTGGTAAAATTGCTAATTGGACTATTGCGACTTATCAATTAAGCTCTGGTAGTGGTACTACCTATGTAGCATTAAATTCGGGTGCAAAAGACTCAACAAATAACCCTAACGGAGATTATGCTATTTGGGCAGGAAATACTGCACCGGCGTCCGCGCCGTTTAGTGTTACAAAAGATGGAGAAATTAAGTCAACAAGTGGTGCTATTGGTGGTTGGACAATAGATTCTGACTCTATTTATACTGGAACCAAAACTGATACTACAAGTATTAGATTATCTTCAACGAATTTTTCTCGTTTAATTAATAATGTTTCGAGAAGTAGTTTAAGATTAGCTTTTGGAACAAAATTCGGAGTAGCTTCAGATGGAACTTTATATGCATCTGGCGCAACAATTTCTGGAGCAATTACTGCGACTAGTGGCACTTTTACTGGAACAATAAACGCGCGTTCTGGTACTATTGGCAGTGAAAATGCTCCTAAAATTACTCTTGGCAGTTCTGGTGATACAAGTACCTCTGTTTCTAGAATTTATAGTGGTACTAAAAGTACATTAACTTCTAATACTCTTGATGGTTTTTATCTTGGAACTGATGGTTTAGCATTAGGTAAAGGATTATTTAAAGTTACTTCAGCAGGCGCGGTAACTGCGAATAGTATTACTATTGGTTCAGGTAATGATACTTTAACTTATACTAGTTCTGGAGGTTTAGTTGTTAAAGGTTCTGTTACTGCAACAAAAGGTACTATTGGCGGATGGACAATAGGCGATGGAATATTATCTTACTCCAGTACGACACCAAGCAGTTCTTCTATAATTTTAAAACCTGCAGGAGTAACTTCTTCTACTTCTATTGGGGGTAGTTCTGGTAGTAAAACTTGGGCTTTTACCGTAAAAGATAAATTTGGCGTTGATACAAGTGGAAATTTATACGCGACTGGTGCAGATATTACTGGAATAATAAATGCAGACAGCGGTGTTATTGGTACTACTACTGCAAATCAGATTATTTTAGGAGATGGAATTATTCGACACCAAAAAGAAACTTTAACTGATTCAAAAAATGGTTTTTTTATAAGCAAAGATGGAATAGCTGTAGGGCCAAATAGTTCTTTTAAAGTAACTTCTGGAGGTATATTAAATGCTACGTCAGTAAAAATTACTGGAGAAATTACAGCAAGTAACTTAAATATTACAGACGATGCTTTTAATTGGACAAAACTAAATTGTCCTGAAGATGATGAAAATATAAATCGTTTTTCAAGTCAATATAAAATATATTATGGTAAATTAGGTTCCTTAGTTATCGTAAGAGGAAGTTGCGTTGCAGAAAAAAATATTCTTAATGGAGGTACAATTTGTGAAGGATTGCCTCTCCCAAACGTTAATAGCGACGCTTTCCAAGCATTGCCATCTGTTGTGGGAACTTTTGATGAATATAGTACTGGTCATTGTTCTGGTGTTTTTTATGCTAATATTTGGTATGTACAGGGTCTAGATTCTACTATAGAAGGAACACTAGAAATAGAATACCATGAAAAATTTAAAGGGAGTTTTAATACTGGTGAACTTGTGCATCTTACAGTTAATCTTATGTATGTTATATAAAATAAACCCTCCCACATTCAAGTGGGAGGGTTCTTTTTGTTTATTCCTCAAAAAACATCTCAATATTTAACATCTGTTGTGGAGAAACTTCAAAATCATCAATGTTATCCATTGGCAACTTATCCGCATTAATCTCAACTTCTGTATTTAATAGATTAGTAAACTCCGTATTAAATTCTTGAATTCTATCAGGCGTAATTTGAATATTTCCATTTTCATCAAATTTTACTTCGCCATTTTCATCTTTCAAAGAATACTCATTAACAATCTTCCGTCTTTGCTCGTTAAATGTTTCCATTTCTTTATTTAACTCGCGCGCGAGACGCGCAATCTTAAAAGCTAAAGACCCCTTAAAAGACTGTTGCATAATAACCTGAAAAGTATCAATAGAATTAACAATATCATTTAGACTAACCTTAATCATATATCTTCACCCCAAGTGGATTTATTCTTTTTTAATAAACTAACAAAATATTTTCCAATACAAATTGCGTCAGCTTCATCTTGTGTACAATCTTGATTATACCATAATTTAACTTTATCTTGTGCTTGCTTTTTCTTATTCTCGCGACCAGTGCCTTCACCGACTCCGCAATATTTGCGCCATTCAGTAGAATAGGCTAAATCGTGATCTATGCAAGCTTCAAAAATCGTATCTATTAAAACACCTTGTAAATTAGCTAACACTCTATATGTTTCAACTTGAAATTGTGAGGAACCTTTACCGTATGTTTGAAGTTGAATATGTTCCAAACCAATGAAGTCTGGTTCCCATTCTTTAATCGCGGCGATAAGCCATTTTTTCATATCATTTATTCTTTCTTCCGTGGCCAATTCCTTATTTACTTTATGAGTTCCATAACTAACAAGAACTCCATCATCATAAATAGAATAACCAGTAATAACCGTCGCCGCGTCAAGTGCTAAAATTCGTGTTGTGTCAATCTTCTTGATTGGCACTTTATTTTTTTTGACTTTATAAGGGTCGCCCGCGAGACAAATCTCGCATTGTGGACGTTTACGCCATTGGCGATACGTTTGAGTTTGTAAATGCCCTTCTGGGCATTTCATTTCCAATTCTGTATCTAAATTTTTATAACTGTCGCTAATCAACTCCCAGCCTTCTTCTTCTAGATGATTAGCGACAGAATAAATATTAATTGACATTACTTGCCAGTGCTACCGAATCCGCCATCGCCACGTTCAGTTGCGGGAAGAATATCAACAGTCACAGGCTTAAAGCGTTCTACACGCTCAACCCACATCTGCGCGATTCGGTCGCCAGATTTAATTTCATAATCAGAATCAGAAATATTATCATAAAGCACAATAATTTCACCGCGATAATCTGCGTCGATAATACCAATAGAATTGGAAAGACGTAGACCAGTTTTCGCGCCAATACTAGAACGAGGAGCAATCTTTGCTACCCAACCCTCTGGTAGAGCAATTCGTAGTCCAGTAGGCACCTTATTGGAGAGAGAGTGCGCGGGAAGTATCATATCTTTAGAAGCATAAACATCGGCACAAGCATCAGTATCGTGCGCATAAGTTGGGGCTTGGCCACCATCTTCTAGCTTAATTGGAAGTTCAAAAGCAAAAGAATGATAGCGTGCGAAAGCTTCATCAAAAACATCATAAAAGAAATCGAAAGTGGCGTCTAATAGTGCGCGTTTATTCGGGGAAGGATTGATTTCATCAATGGCTCCTTTAATTGCTTCTTTATTTTCTTTTACAACTTTTTCAGCTTGTGCGCGTGAAAAATTCTCATCTTCAAAACCCTCAATTACACTTTTGATAGAAGCTTCTCTAATGCGTGGAGTAAGAGCGCCAGTAATCATACCCGCAATTACTTCTGTAGAAGTTTCATCTAAACTTTCTTCTGGGATAGACATAATTTGCTCAATTACATCTAGAATTTGACGAGAATCTTCATTGGTAATTAATCCATCAGCTATATTCATAAAATCTGCCATATTATATTACCTCACTCAACAAAGCTACGTTCTACTGTGGCGATAAACCAACTTTCAATAATTTCGCCCTTAGACTTTTTTGTTTTTAGAACATAGCCGGATTTGGTTACTGTATAACCTTCAACATTTTGATTATCTTTAAATTTTTGAATTAAATTCATAGCATCTTCTTCGGTTTCTACACGATAGACATCAGTCGTTTTCAGTAGTTGTTTCATAATTTTCATTCTCCTTTTCTTCATTTAATTTTCTTAATTTTTCAATTAAATTTACATATGTAAGCTTTTTAGCTGTCTCTGATATAGTTCCCATTTTCGCGCGGCCAGATTTACCGAGTTTCTTCGCGAAAGCACGACGTTGCGCGCGATTATGGAATTGCAGTTGTTCTGCTTTATCTTCAATCGCAGAAGTAGTTTCTTCTACAATTTCTTCTATATTATCTTGGTCTGTTGTTAGACCAGTTACAAATGCTTCTTCATTATTATTCATACTAAACTCTCCACTACCGCACAAATATGCTCGTACTCTTTTTCATTATCTATTTTAATAACACTAAAAAGATGGGCATTCTTATTTACTTCAATGGGGATTTTTATTTCACATTCTTTTGAGTGGCAAAAAATTAGTCTCTGGCAACCGTTTATATCATATTGTTCTTTTTCTTCATTCATCTCAATGCTCAATTTCCCAGTTAAAGCATAAAATATAAACAATTCATCTTTTTCATTAATACCTAAAATACAAATATATTTGTCGTTACCTTGATATTTTAAAATTTGTTTAATCATTATCCTCTTCACTCCAAGTTTCGTAGAATGTTAAATCAGTTGTTTCATAATCTCCCTTAATTAAAGGATGCTTAAATACTCGCGCAGGAATATCATATACTTTTTCTTTATTACCTTCAAAAATTTTTTTAATACCAATTAATACATATGATTCATAAGGTTTTCTTATTAACATATTTAAATCATTAATATTTAAACTAGCAGTTACTAAATGTAAGGTACATAGTTTAGAACTGTCCCAAATAAAATTATAATTTAATAAATTATCTAATTTAATTGTATAGACTGATTTTCCTTTCTCCATACAACTAATTGTTGCAATTGTTTGAAAATTCATTTAACCTTCTCCTCCACCCGTTTTATTATAACCGAAAGTATTCGATTTAAAGAAGTCAATATAATATTTTTCTAATTCATTAAGTTGTTCTTTTTCGCAATAAATAACAATTTCAATAGCCCAATTCCAAAAACCTGTTTTCCAAATTTCGTGGTGGACGGCTTGATCGGCGATAGTTTTAATTCCAATAGAGCTTTTAAAATGGTCAGTAATTCGTTTCTTAACATTGGTACTTTTACCAATATAACATTTACCACTATCTATATTAGTGATTTTATAAATGCCAGGCTTATCTTCAATACCAACTCTTTTAAAAGTTTCATCTATATAAGGTTTAACATATTCAGCCCAGACTAGTTTATTTATAATATCAGGATGCTGAACTTTTTGAGAAACGGTTGTAACCAAGAAATTAATATCATCTTTATATTCATCAGGAACTTGTATTGTATAAAATAATCGTTCCTGTTGTTCCATTTCATATTGTCTTAATGGCGCAAGTAAGGCTTCATATCTTTGTTGTTGATATAAAGTATCTGCCAAAATATCATCTTGACTTTTTTTCGCTGCGTCAATATTATTTTGAACTTCTTGTTTAAATTTATGTTCTTTTTCAAGTTCTTCTCGTTCAAATTTAATATATTTAGTATTTAAATTTTCTTCTTTTTCACGCCACAATCGCTCAAAATTAGTATCTATTTCGGATTGCCGCGTATTCTTTTGATGTTCAAAATATACATTTAAATCTTCTGTTTTTTTATTTAATTCTTCTCGATATTTATTCTGGACAGTAAGTATTTTATCTTGGTAATCGGTCAATAAATTTTGGTTATAAGTAAGTTCCTTTTGTAAATTATTTTTTTCATTTATTAATTGATTTAATGAATTTTGATATGTAGTATATTCATTTCTATCTATAATTTGTTTTTTAGATAGTTTAACAATAAGTATAATTATAGTAATAATTAATACTCCAATAATTCCATATAGCATTTACATCACAACCACTCCTTTACTTTATAATTAATTATATCATGTTTTCTTGAAAAAGTCAAATGTTAAAAAGAAAAGAGCAGGCATTAAGCCTGCTCTTTAATTAATGGATTAAATTTAGTAAACAATAAACCGCCTATAATATTTCCAATTACGGTAAAAATCCAGCTAATTGAGAATTGTTTTCCAGCGAGTAAGTAAAAGAAATCTGCGATACAGTGATTAAAACCAGCGAGTATAAAAGATAATACACAAACAGAACTTAACCATAGGGGCGAGTCTGGGTATGTTGCCAATGACATTAGCATACCGCATCCAATTCCTTTACTACAAGCTATTAATAATGATTGTGAAGATTTTGCTTGCGCGATTGCGCTTACTTTTTCGGTTCCAATTAAACCACTTATTAAAACTACAATACTAATACCAACTAAATTGCCTATCAAAATTAAAAGATAATTTTTAATTGAAAATGAATTATTCCAAAGGTATTGAGTTTTACCAGTAAATAAATTTAATTTGTATAAACGAACAGCTAGTAATCCACAAGAGAATAGTAAGGCAGCACAAATAGGGTTTTCAATAGTTAAAAATAGCCAACAACCTAATCCAATTGCTATACCAGCAAAAACACTTTTATTATACATTAGTTTTCTCCTAGATAAATAATTCGTTGATTACTTGAACCACGAAGTGGTAAAGTAATATCTCGTTTATCTTGTTCATAACGACCATCAATAATACAGTCAGTATGTTTAAAAATCATATTAATAATCTCATTATTTTCCGCAAACAATTCTTCAATAGTATAACCTGTCCATATATAAATTTTCATTCGTGGATAAACTTTGCGGCAAATACTAATTAAATCATATACTGCTCTGCGATTTTCTGGGCAAAGTGGTTCTCCACCAAGAATAGATAGTCGGCGTTCTACACCATTTTTTCTTAATTTCATGAGTATTTCACGAATTGTTTCTGGGGTAAAATCTTCCCCATAATTAAAATCTTGTGCTTCTGGATTATGACAACCGGGGCAATGGAAGTGACATCCAGAAAAATATACCGAGAGGGAAATACCAGGTGCGGCCGCGGTATCGTCCCAATAAATTCCAGCAATACGTGCCATTAGTGTATATGCTCCACTCTTGCTTCAGTTTCTTTTTGTTTGCCCCAGTTGAATGCTTTTTTATATGAACCTGTTAAATAACCAGTAACTCTGCGTAATTGAGAAATATTATGGCTGCCGCATTGAGGACAGGTGTCATTCATTTCATCTTGATAGCCACAATCTTCACAACAGTCTAATTTTAAATTACAAGCGAAATAAGGAATGTCGTGATCCATCGCATAATTAACAATTGTTTCAAGTGCTTCAATATTATTCTTTACTCCAGAAGGTAGCTCAACATAAGTAATACATCCAGCACTTGAATATCCAGTTAGTTGTGATTCAATATCAATTTTATCAAATACAGAAATATCGTGCCATACTGGAACGTGAATACTATTAGTAAAATACTCGTGGTCGCTTACATTTTTAATTTCGCCATATTTCTTTTGGAACTTCTTCATAGCGGTGTAGCAAAGATTTTCCGCGGGAGTATAATATACACCGAAGTTTAACTTATACTTTTTCTTAAATTCAGCACATCTATCTTTGAATAGCTGTTCAATACGTTTTGCTAATTCCATACCTTTTTCAGTAGTGTGGTCACAACCAATTAGGATTTGTAAAGTTTCAGCTAAACCAAGTTGCCCAATAACAATTGTGCCGTGCTTTAAAGCAGAACGAATGCCCTCTTCTGGATGATAACCAAGCATTGTTCCATTTTCATACATAAATTTTGCCGAAGCCGGAGATTGAGAACAAATCCAATTAAAGCGTTCAATTAACATATCTTTTGCTTCGTGGATTTTTCTATCCAAAATTTTTAAGAAAATTTCTTCAATTGGGTCTTGGCAACCATTTTCTACATCTTGTTTTGCTAGCATAGCAAGTGTTGGTAGAATAATGGTTACTGGACAGATATTACCACGCCCATCCTTTGTCTGTGGATTAGTTCCTTCTTCAGCATTAATATCAGCACCGTTTGCTGTTCTACAACCCCAAATATGTTCATAGTAAGTCGTTAATTTACTATCGTATTTCTGCTATATGTTTCCATATAAGTTCAGACTATATCACATTCTTATATTGTATTAACCTTTATAAGAACCCTATCTTTTCGAGTCACTTGACTCTACTCTACTCATTTATTCATATTAGTATTTCTCTAATATTATACTTTCGATAGTCGTTAGGCATTTACTTCTTCTTTTCAATTTTTATTCATATTTTAATCCAACACCACGGCAACTCTTTTGTTTGCCATTACAACAATTATAAACATTAGTTCTTGCTACATTTAAATCATCGCAACATTCTTGTGTATTTTCATAAATTTTTATTACTTCATTAGTTTTTAAATTATAACTAATAATACGATGTTTAAAAGTGCAAGGATGCGGTTGTCGCAAATTCATATTATAAGCATGTAAATCATTCTCTGAACGAGTTACCCATTCAAGATTAAGATAATTATTATTTTGTTTATTACCATCTTTATGATTTACTACTAAGTTTTCAGAATATCCTTCACAAAAATGTAAAGCGACTAATCTATGAATAAAAAATCTTTTTCTAATAGGAGTATATAAAGTCACTCTGCGGTATCCTAAATTATTTGTATCTCCTTTTAGAATTTGTTGTGTTTTTATATTACGAACATTACCTTCTGAGCTTATTTGGTAATATCCTTCGTAATCTTTTATATCTTTCCAAATTTCCATATCTTTACCTCCACGAGCAAATATATTTCATTGAAAAGAAGAAGATTTAGCACGGGATTGGCAGTTAAGCTTTCCCCGTTTAGATAGGTTATTCAAAATCTCTCACGAGATTAGGCCACAGATTTGTTTATGGTTGAAAAATAAGTCTTTGGGTCATTCTTATCATATCCAGCATTACCAGACCAATCAATGTTTGCGTAATTTGGATAAATACGCTTTGCGGTTGATTTTAAAGCAAGCTGATACATATCATAATTTGGATCACCTGGCGCGCGATTAATGCCTTTACCAAGCTGGAAAATACCACAAGGGAAGATAGGAGTTTTATGGAATTTACCAACACCTTTGATAGAGCCTTCAAGTAAAGCTTTAATAACCATACGACCTTCTGGTAGAGTGCAAGTTCCATAGTTAATTGAAGTGAATGGAAGCTGATTGCCGCTGCGAGATTGAAGCGTATTTAAGTTATGATACATTCCTTCTACTGCTTGTTGGAGTTCGCGCTTGGTCATTTCCATAGCATATTTATATGCTTTTTCTGAGCCAAATCTTTCTTTTTCTATACCAATAACATTACTATTCCAGTCAACAGTATTAAGATCAATTATATTATTATTTTCATCAACTATTTTTAGTTCATTAATATTTTCTAAATATTTTAATCCATCTTTATAATGCTTATAAAAACTCTTCCTCACATAAGGCACCATAGTCCAATCTAAATGAGTTGCAGAAACACCACCAAACTGCATTAATGATTGGAGTTGGAAAATAACAGCTACAAGCTGGAAAGCGGTGTTAATTGAGTTAGCTGGTCGCACATCAGTTTGTCTAGTATTAAAACCTTCTGCTAATAGTTTATCAAAAGGAACAGATAAGCAATTGTGCATACCAACAGCATAAGCACTTAAATCGTGAATATAAATTTCATTATTTAAATGGTTATTTTTCGCCATTTCTGACATACAAAAATCAAGAGCATATTGCTTCATCATTTCATCAGATGCTTCTCCAACACGGCCACCGAATGAATGTTCGTCTATATTAGCGTTTTGATTTTGAACATTAGAAGCATTTAATTTTTCGCTAATAGAGCGAATAAACTCATCAGAACAAGAACGCATAACTCCACGCTTATAACGATAACGAATATATGCTTTTTCAACTAAACGATCAAAAGCGGCTAAGTTATCCTCAACTAATTCTTGAATATTCTCAACAGTTAAGTATCTTCCGCTATCAGTAAAAGTTTGGTTAGCAATTTTTTCAATATTTGATGCGATTTCTTCAAAATAATTTGGTTCAGGATTAAGTGGGTCATTATAAACCTGAATATATGCTTTTCTAATTGCATTTATAATTTTAGAACTATCAAATGGCACTTCGGAGCCATTTCGTTTAATAACCTTTATCATTGATATTCTCCCTCCAAAGACCGCCAGTTGCAAAATGCATCCCACAATATGGACAAGTATCATCTATAATTTCCCAATTATAATTATGGTCAAAATGCGGGCAACGCTTTTGGTTATTTCTAATTTCATCTTTAATTTTTTGAATAGTATCTTTTCTTTCCATAGTGGAAAGTGCCATTCGTAATTCTTTGTTAAGACGATTACGAGTATTGATAATATCATCTATCATACACGCCATCTCCCTTGTTTTAAAATTTTATTAAAAGATTGGTCAAATAAATCTTTTGCAGAAGGATGGAATTTTAAAAGTAATTTTTGTTCTTCTATCCAAGGATTATTCTTTTTTCGTTTTTCAATTTTATTGTTTAAAGTATAATCCCTTCTATTTATATGACTTATATCAAATACACTTTCTGCGAGTTGAGATATATTAAAAAGTGGATTTTTAAAGCCTATTTTTGGCTCTTCAAATCTTATTTTAATCATTATTCCGCAACTCCAAAATGAGTATAAGAGATTAAGTTTATAAATAAAATCTCTAAAATATAACATTTGAGTAGGCCAGGAACCTCCCAATATAATATAAACATTAGATGTCTGAGTAATATCCGCAAGAAATTGTTTTTTATATTTCTTTAACATATAGTAAACTTCATCTAATGGAATATTTAAATCTAAAATAACATCATTCGCGCGCGAAAATTTTTGAAAAGAACGTAATGTGAAAAATTGAGATAATGTATGGCAAGTAATCGGGTGAATACGAACTATACTTGCGGGAGAACGTTCTGCGATTTTAGTTAATGTTTCTTCCCAGTCGTCATAAAAGAAATCTCTGTCATATAAGTATACTCGTTTTCTAGGAATAATAGCGGGAAGAGGTAATTTATTTTCTCCCGCATAATTGCGGTAATATGTATCATCTAATACGTGAGAAATTACTCTCGCTTTAACTCCATCATTATATTTTTGATTTAAAAAATCTCTATAAATGAAAGGCTTGGGAAGAGTATAATCAATAAGCTCATTTTCAAAAGGAACATAAATTCCATTAGTAAAGGCTGTTCCACCATAAATAACATTATTCGCACGCATAAAATGCTCTGGAATTATAGGATTTTTACTTATTTCGCTAAAAAAGTAAATCTTGTCGCAGCTACTTAACTCTTGTTCATCAAGAGTTAGTAGCCGACAAAATTGATTTTTTTCAGTTTTATAATAAGTGGCAAGTTTCATAATTTCAATATTAGGAATTAGAACGGAGGTTTTATTAGAAACACACCAATCATAGTCAAGTAAACCTATCATCAGGCATCAACCTCCGCTCGTTCATACTGAAATGTTAAATCACCATTTTCAGAAACTTCCGTAATCTTTGAGATAATTGGGTATAAGGAATTCTTCTTTTTCTTGGGGATGAAATTATCACCCCTTCTAATCCCTTGAACCATTAGCATAGTTCCTTTTGTAAACCAGCTTTTCTCAATTACGTGTTTCTTTCCATCTTCTCCTTTTTCAGAGATTTGTTTATCATAAATTGCATATTGATTTTTATAAATTTTAACTTGAACTACACCAGTTGGAGTAAGAAGTGAAATACTATTCTTTAACTTATTTTTATCAATCACTGTTCCAATAAGTTTATGAAGTTTAAAAATCTTCACTTCTTGACCATTTGAACCTGGGAAACTATATTCAACTTCTGGCTCTTCACTTAATTTAAAGAAGTCATCATAATTTGAAGCTGCGGCCGCGAGTTCGTGCTCGTGATAGTAGAATGAGATACTATCCATTTCCCACTTACTAATATTACCTTTGCCATATTTTTCCGCTACATCATTAAATAGAGAACTATTTAATTTATCTAACATAACTTCTTTATTATCTTTTAAATATTGACGCATTGGCTCCATTGCTTTTTTATAAAGATTATCCCAAGTTTTTTGTAATATCTCTTCCCCATTTTCAATAATATCTACATCAAAATGCTCACTAATAAAATCAACTGCATTTGGAGTTAAATAATATTTTAATCCACTCTTACAAGTTTTTAAATATTTATTGAATAAGAAGAGTTTCGCATAGAACTTCATTTCTTCTGGAATTAAATCTTTATTGATTAACATTTGCATATTCTGTAAAGTTAATCTTTGCTTTTGGTCTGCGATACTTAATAAATAATTATTCATTATCTCTTCTCGCGGTTTACCTTCAACTGCGTCAAATGCGCCAGATTTTATGAGATTAATTGTTTGTAGCTTATTCGTTTTATTTTTAACCATAAAATCATTAAATGATTTATAAGGTCTATTGCTCATAATTAATCTAATAACATCATTTGAAATTCGTGTAATACCACGAAGTCCATATGTGATACTATTTTGTTCTACATTTGGCGTAAATGTAAAACTTGAAGTATTTATATCAGGAGGAAGAATATTAATGCCATAAGATTTGAAACGGCCAATTGCTCGGGCAGTTTTACCATAATCAACAGTTTTCTTTACTCGCTTAACCTTTTCTTTTGGCCCGACTTTTACTTCTTCATCTTCATCTTCATCGTTGTCATCATCTTCAATTTCAATTTCTTCCATTACTTCTTCAATATTTTCTGCAACTTCATCTTGATCAATATCTTCAGGATTTTCACCATCATCTACGCCTGCACTATCAACAATTAGATTTGCTGTATTCCAGAATATAATTGGATAATTACAGGCTAAATTCATATTTTGAAGTCCAATTAGACTATAAGCGAGAGTATGTGATAAATTAAAAGAATATCCGTGTTGCATTTCTACGAGAATTTTCCAAAAATAATTACATAAATTCCAATCTAGTTGTTTTTCTTTTACTGTATTATAATATTTTTGAGACAATTCTTCATAAAGTTTTGGGTCTTTCTTCGCAATTGATTTACGTAGCATATCGGCATCTTTTAGGCTCCAGCCACCGAGTTGAGGGTCTTGAATCATAGACATAATATCTTCTTGTGATGCACAAATACCATATTCATAATCAAGATATTTATGAAGAAGTTGCTTTTGCTCGTTTGTTAATCCGTATTGATTCATTTCCTGTTCCCATAACATTGGATTTCTTTTAAAACGAGCATATTTTTCAAGAGGCTGTTCCGCACCTTTTTCACTTGCCATTAGTCGCATAATTGAGTTTAATGCCGCCATTTCTTCAACAGAAGTTGGTTTTGCAAGTGAAATTGCTTGAATACCTTGCGGAGTATCAAATTGGAATACGCTTAGAATTTCATTATTCGCAAGCATTTCCCACATTTTAGGATTATTTCTATCTAAGTTATAAACTCCAATCGCGGCTTCGTATGTTTCTTTTAAACTATCTTTCTTTTCAATATACCCATATTGAACAAGTAGATCTAAACAAGTTCTCATACGAGTTAAGTTTAAAGTTGCGAGCATATCTATCTTAACATTACTTACTTCCTCAGATTCGTGAAGGTCCCACGCAGTTACCCATTCTCCACTATTTAATTTAATAAGAGAATTAGTTTCTGTAATATCTTCATCTACAATGATAACTCCACCAGCGTGACAACCGCATCCACATTGTAATCCCTCAATCTTTTGAGCTACTGCCCAAAGTTCTGGATACTTTGCCATTTCTTCTTGGAAAGTTCTATTTGGAGGAATATCATTTTCTGGATCACCGTAATAAGTTACTTTTAAAGAGCGTTGAATACCACGGTCACTTTCAATTAATGCCGCAATCGCCTGAGCCGTATCAACATCAATTTCAAGTCCGCGTGCGGCGGTAAGAACCGCGGCTTTCGCTGCTTCTGTTCTTTCAGTTCCAACTCTTACAACATTTAATTCTCCATAATGATTTTGAAGTGCTTCAATAACCTTATTACGACGATTGCTTTGCACGTCTTGGTCTATGTCTAAAATGCTTGCTCGTTCAGGATTAAGAAATCTCCAAAAGAAAGTTGGAACTTTTTCTCTCACTGGGTCAATTTGAATAATATCTAATAAATAATTTAGATAAAAACCAACACCCGAACCACGCCCGCAGCCAACTAATGTATCACCTTCGTCCCAAGCAATTTTTATATAATCTGCTACTTGTAAGAAATACTTTGACCAAACAATATCTTGCTTTTTAGAAGCATTCCATACTGTTTCTAATTCAATCGTCATTCGTGAAATACGTTCATCAGTCCAATAATAATTTTCATTACTATTACATTTATCAATAATTCTGCGAATAAAAACTCGGTCAGCGTCTTCTTCAGAATTAATAAAATTATACCAAATATCTGGTAGAAGTCTGTCAACAATAATAGGTTGTTCAGCTATACGAATATCTTGCCTACTTGGAAGATAAGGAAGCTTAAATGGTTTTCTTAAATCATATTGTTCAATTCGCTCGCCAATTAACTTTGTATTTTCCATTAATTGATTGACGACATCAGCGCCATTATATTTATCCATATAATCGTGAAGTTCTTCCGCGCTCATCATATAAGTTGTCGCGTAAAATTCGTCAACTTCGCGGTCGCCATCTTTTGAATTAAGATATGCTTTATGAAAACGCCTATCTTCTTTTGCCAGATAGTGACTATCAGTGGTTACAATTGCGGGAATACCTAATTCTTCCGAGAACTTTAATAACCATTTATTTACATAAATTTGTTCATTGTTATCAGAAGGTTGTAATTCAAAAAAGAAGTTTTCTTTTTCAAAAATACTTTGTAAATATTCACACCAGCTTTTTAGCTTAATTAATTCTTCATTAAAAAGTTCTTCGTCTTTTTCAAATTTACTAGCTTTTAAAATGGTTTTACCAAAATAACCACCAATACAAGCGGTGCTTGCGATTACGTGTCCTGGATTTCCACCAATAATATCTTCTAAATCAGAATAATAAGTTGGCACACGACGCATACGATTTTTCATAAAACTTTGACCATATGCGCGCGTGGAAAGTTGCCGAATTTGTTTATGGCCAATTTCATCTTTCGCAAGAAGGATAAAGTGATAAAAACTATCCTTCTTACTGTCATAATTATCATTATTTAAACCATTTCTACAAAGATAAATCTCATTGCCTAAAATAAGTTTAAACTCATCCCATCGTGGATCGTGATTTTCCTTTTTTCTTTGCTTATCAACATACTTTAATGCTTTAATATGACTATTAACTGTTTCGTGTTCAGTTAAAGCAACTCCATATAATCCTAAATCAAAAGCATATTGAATTAAATCTTCTATAACGTTTATAGAATCAACAAGGCGTTGGTTGCTCGCGCAAGTGTGGTTGTGTAAGCTATAATACACTTAATCACTTCCTTCTTTTATTCTATATTTATTATATCATAAAATCTTTTAAAAGTCAATTAAAAGTCATATTTATGTGGATCATCAGGTTCATCTTCAAAATCATAATCATCAATGAAAACTTGAGTAGTTGTGCGCCCAGCAAAAGTATTTAAATTAATACGCCCATAAACAGTAAGTTTCTCTAACCTATTGCTAAATACTTCTTCTGTAAAATTAGCATCCTTAAAACGCACATAATCTATTCCTTTATAATTAATTTTCATACTGTCTTTATTTGCACCTATAGCCATTACATTGGCGAGTGAGATATTTTTAATAACTACTTTAATTTCATCAATATGATTACCAAAAAATTCAGGATGCTCTGCTAAACTTTCTAATAAGGCGCAATTATCATCTCGCCCATCTAGTATATAATCAACAGTATAACACTTGTTAAAAGCACTGTCATCTAATGTTTTATTACTATATTCTAATAATTTATCCGCGTTTAAGCCATTAATACCAAATCCGGCCGCGGCATCGTGCCCAGCGACGTAATTAATTAGACTACTTTCTTCAAGGAATTGCTTAAAACTAGGAAGGCCAGCAAAATTACCGCTACTACGAATACTACCATTAATTTCATTATTATCATTTCTGCGTCCAATCATAACTGGCTTATTATATTTATTAACAATTGCCATTGCTACTAGGCCAGTTAATTCTGGTGGAATATTGTCTTCGGGGTCAATTTCTACTAAAATAATATTATTGCTTGCTAAGTCATTTTTTTGAATTTTAAAATCAATTAAATCAATAGCTTTTTCTTTTAATTTATCTTGACGAGCCTTCGCATTTTTACCAACTCTTGCGGTTTGTTCTGCGGCGGTTTCAGTATCTCCAGGCTTTGCTCCACGCTTTGTGCTAGGTAAAATCTTATCTGGTTCAATAAAGCAATAAAACATTGCTTCTTTTTCTTTCATAGAGCCAACGCGAGTAAGGGCATTAATAAGAGGAGCAATATAAAACGCAATATCAATTGGAGTTAATCCATACCAAGGATATGTTGCTTTTTCTTTTAACGAGTATGATTGAGCTTCAAGTAAAGTTTGAAAACCCTTATTTTTAATATGCTTCAAGCCTTTAAGCATTAGATAGTTTGTTTCTGAATATGTCCTATCCATAACATCCGCAATTTCGCCAAGTGCAACTAAATCCATATATTCTTGAGCTTGTTTAATTCCTAAAAGTTCATCAAGAACTTCACAAAACTTATATACTACTCCCGCGCCACAAAGTGATTTATTAGAATACATAGGAGAAAGTTGATTATTTACTATTATTGTGTTTGGAGAAGTAGAAATAATAGGATTACCATCGGTATCGTATTGTTGTTCGTGGTGATCTAATACCAAGCAATCTATATTTAAATCAGCTAAACGCTCATGCTCTTCAATATCATAACTTGAAGAATCGGGGCAAATAACTAAATTAATATCATCTAGTGTTTCAAGCCAATCAATTTTGTCATCTAATCCGTGTTGTTTATGTTCGTGTAATGTAAAAGTAAGATTGGCATTAGGGAAAAGATGTTTGATATAAAGCCATAAAATACTTGAGCTTGTAAAACCATCACAATCTGAATCCACTACAAACATAATTTTACTATTTGCGCGCAAATGCCGTAAAAGTAGTTCTGCCGCGAGGTCAATATTTTCAAGGCCATATGGGTCTAATTCACATTCAGCAGTTGGATGTAAAAATGTATATATATCTTGAACGCCACGGTCAATTAAGATTTCTGACAGCGCTTTTTCAGGATCGGTAGTGTATTGTTTTCTTAATCTATAATTCATAATTTATCCTCTCACTTTAATTCTATTTTTATATAGTTCTTCAAATATTTCCTTACCCTTATCAAAAGGAGAATCTTTTTCATCAAGTAAATTATCAAAATCCCATATGTAAGAAAAAGATGCCTGATTAGAATATTTCTTACACATTCGTTCTATTTTTTCTCGATATTTTCTGGCTTTTTCAGTGCGCCAATCAGTATATTCTTTATCTAAAGCGATGACAATTTCATTCGCACCCAATATATCAGTTAATAAACTAATGTGGTATTTATTAAAAGTTGAACCACAACAAGCAACACAATTGCTCCATTCACCATAATATCCATCATCAAGTAAAACGGATTTTTCAGCTTCAGCGATAATCGCAATTCTACGTTTAGAAATAGCCTTTTGGTGTTCATAAATACCATATAGATTAAATTGTAAGGGATGGGTATATAAAGTTTTTCCAATTTGAACTGGGCGATATTTTCCGCATTCTTCTATTTCTCTTTTCTCTAGCGCGCGGCCGCGAATGCCAATTAATCGGCCTTCAATATCAAAATGAGGAATAATAATTTTATTTTGCCCCAAAGAAAATTTAATTTGAAATTTATCCATTGCTTCTTTAGTTATCCCATCTTTTAACCAAAGAGGATGATAATATTTTGTAAAATAATCTAATACTACTGGAGAATATTCTTCTAATGTAGGAATATTCGCAGTATATTTATATTTTTCAATATCATTTTCAAAAGAAGAACTTGCTCGTTTCGTGATGATTATAATATGTTTTAAGAATTGTTTAACATAATTTTCTGCTTCTTCCAAAGTAATTGGATATTGATTTAATGCCATATATTTTCGATATAATTCAAATATTGACATTGCTTCATCACATTCTGTATAACATCTAAAAATTTTATTATTTTGATACCAATATAATTTCATTGATTCCGCTTCGTGAATTGGATTATGACAAATTGTAGGACAAACTAGATATTGCTTTTCCTCATTAACATCTATTTGTTCTACTCCTAAGCTTTCTAAAAAATTTTTTACATCATTTAAAGTAATAGAATCAATTATATCTTTAGTATTTAAAGTTGCTAAATAAGCATCTCTATCTGCTTCATTAAAATTTGTCATTCAGTATCCCTTTCAAAATAATTTCTCCAATTAATTATTTCTTCACGAGAAGAAGAAAATAAATCAATGGGCTCGCGAATTGGTTCATTATCAGCCGTTGTCATAAATAAATCTTCTCGTTCCCCTGTGCCTAAATGAAGTCTTATCCAAATTCTAACATTTTTATAACCGCCACGACGATTTTTATATATATCTAAAACGTGTGTTGGGCGAAATCTCTCATCCTCTACATATTTAGAATCTATCAGTCCTTCTCTCGCAGCTTTACACCATTCAACCATATAAGTATTTAAATTTTTTTCTGAAACTCTTGACATAACCATACCAACGTCTGCCTTATCCGCAACAGCTTTACTACCGCGAATACTAGTTTCATTTTTAAATTCTCCATCGTCGGACATACCTAACGCATTAACTTGTGTAGCTGACATAATAAATATTTTATAATCTTTGGCTAATTGCTTTAATTGATTTGCCATCATCATAAGAATAACATCTTCGCGCACATTATTTTTAGCAAATTGTCCAAACATACTTGCGGTTGAATGTATATAGTCAAATGCGACATATTTTACTTCATCTATTGTCGCATATTTTTTAATTGTTGCTTCTACATTAACTAAGTTAGGGTCACTAATTTCTTCAATAATGAAATAACCTTTATACATTTGAAGAATTTTTCCTGCAAAGCGCACTCTATCTATTTCCCCACCTTCATATTTACCTGTAAGAATATGTGCTTCATTTACTCCAGATAAATAAGCTAGCATAATAGTTTGAAGCTCTTCTTTATCCATTTCTGTGACGATAAATAAAACTTTTCTTGGCTGTCGCGGAGTTCCATCTTCTTCTAATTCTCTGATAAAAGTTCCTTTTTCGTGAGAATATCTAATTGGGTAGGCTAAATGACAAGCATCAAAAACTGCTGTTCTTGTTTTACCTGCACCAGAACTTGCAGTTTTTAAATAAAAACATCCTTGTCGCGCCCCACGAGTAGCTGTGCTTAAATATTTCCCTTCTAAACTTGGCCCAATATTAGGTAATTTCTGTAATTCATCAATAAGTTCAAAAATTCCTTCAGCAGGGTCTCCATTCATTGTCCCTCCTTGCAAGAACTCATTGCGAATTATATTATATTTTCCTTCAACAGAATTTAGTATATCTTCAATAGAAGCTTCATCAAAATGCTCTTGAATTTGTGCTTCTTCAATTGGGCTTACATCACTTTTATCATCAACATAAAATTCACTAACGTCATACCCTTCATTTACTAATCGTCTTAATAAAGAATATTTTTTTAATCTTATATAATAAAGTTTAAAATTTGCTAATTCTGCAAATTCAAAACACGTTTTTAAAAAATCAAGTCCATTATCACTTTTATAAATTGCCGCGCTATTGTTATGTTTTTCTATTTCTTGGTCTACTTCAATTGGCGTTAATTTAGTTGCTCCTTCATTATACAATCTTTGAATACTTATAAAACAAATTCGCGCGACTTTATTTGAATTATCAAAATCAAGTGGATAGATGTCTGGGTATTCTAAGAATAAAAGAGGATTTTTCATTAGACATCCTATTACTTGACGATATGCCATCTTATCTGATAAAGTCACAACTAAATCTCTCCTTAATCATCCAGCCATTCATCTGGATCATACATTATTTTCTTTCTGCTACTAGTATTTTCTTTAATTGGGACAACATATTCGCGCACTTCCGTTTGTAACGCGGCGGCTAAATTCAAACTTTGAACTTTTTGTTTCCGTCGATATTTCATCATTTCATCAACCATACTTGGATTAACAAAATATAATGTTACACTTTTCTTTGGCTTTCGTAATACATTATAAACATAATCTAAACAATTTATAATTGTTTCATCAGAATAACCATAGTTATCTATTAAACGTTTTCTTTCTGTCCAAATTTGCGGCCCAGGCGCTTTAACTCCAAAAATAGAGCAAACTTTATCTGAAAAATTATTTTGCGCTAATTTATCCTCATAGCACTTTTTACAATACCAATAAGCAGTTTTAGAACGCGGAGAAGCATAATTTACCATTTCCTCGTTTCTAAAAACTTCTTTACAAATATGACATTTATGAGTTGAACGAATTGCCAAATTTATCACTTCCTTACTTCTAGCTATATTTAGTATAACATAAAATATAAAAAAAGTCAATAAAAAAAGAGCTATATGCTCTTTTTTTATTATAGCAATTCTCGCATTTCGTCTACGAAAAGTTCTACTAAATCTGATTGAGAAGGAACTGCCGCACTTAGCTTAAAGTCTTCGGAGCCGAAAATTCTACGAATGACATCTTTCATAACATTCAAATGCTGTTCTTTCTCTTCTTCTGTGGTCGCGGCGTCAAGATAAGCCATCCAAACTTCTTTAGCATCATTAATAACTTCTTGGAATGGACGAGCTTTGATTTGAGCAATTTCAGTATGATCTGTTACTTCTGCGCCGTCAAGCTCAACAGCTTTATCAATAGCATCACCAATAGCATCAACTAATTCTTTATAACCGAATTTAATTTTAGGAGCAAGATATTGATAACGGCTACCCGCAAATACAGTTGGAGTAGAACGAGTATATAAGAAACGTTCAGAAGTTCCATCATTATTCATCTGAACTTGTAAATAACCAATAATATCTACAATACTATTAATAATAGTATAACATTGATTTGGAAGGTCTGGTGCTACGGCGGTAATTTCATTACCATCTTCATCTCTCATTTCAGTAGGTTTATCCTTGCTGTGAGCGATAAATAGAATACCAAAACCTAATAGCGTAATTTCACGCCAGCATTCAGAGAACTCATTACGAAGCATTCCCCAGCCTTGGCCCCACGGAATATCTCTTATACTATCTACACCTTCACGCTGGCAGACATACTTTTCACAAAGTTGCCAAGCAATAGAAGCAGTATCTACTACAATACTATCATACATTTCACGTGCTTGTGGCTTACGAAGTTGAGAAAGAACTTTCTTGAAGTCGCCCCAACGAAGAATGGGAACACTACGTATTCCAGCCAAAGCATTTGTGCCTTGCTCAAAATTAAGAAATAATGAGCGAGGAAGTTGAGAACCAAATGTTGATTTACCAGTTTTCACATATGTTATCTTATCGGCTTTTTATCCGATAATTCTTACGATTACTATTCTCGTAAGGTCAGATTATCTTTTCTTCTTCTTGAGAAGTTACTGGCTCATGGGACTTTATTTCACCAAAGAGTTGTAAGCATTTATTATATTTACGAGATAAGTAAAGTGCAGGACTATTTTTATAAAATAATTCATATAATTTCTGAGCAGAGGACTGAGAATATTGAAAATAATAAGTATTTCCTCTATTATCTTTTTGTATCTTTACCGCTGGGATATTATATTGATTTTCAAGTATATTTACAACTGATTGTAAAAATTCTTGATTGTAGCCGCATAATGAAGCTCTACGATATTGACCTGCCATACAAAATGTGCCATCACCATCAAAATAGCCACGAATAAAATCAATATAAAATTCTTTAGGTAAATTATAAGGAAATGTAAATGTTTTTGTTTTATTATTTACTATTCCATACTCTGCTAATTTTTGTTTAATCTTTTCACTACGAAAAATAAACTCAGAAACTGAAAATCCATCTTTTGTAAGATAATCTCTAATAGGATAATTACTATGTAGTATAACTTTAATTTTTTCTAAAAATGGCCTATCAATAGTAGAAAGTCCAATTTTAATTCCGCCATCTTTTTGTATACTTCCATCCGCGGCAAGAAAACCTATTAGATATACATTAGTTGGATTTAATTTATCAAAAAATTCATCCCAAACTTCATATTTTCGTTGATTTTGAGGAGAATATTTATTCTGTTCCTCTTTACTTCTAATATGAATTCCTTCTGCTATTAGCATCTTTTTTAATTTATAAGTGCTAATTTCAACTTCTTTACTTAACTGTGCCAAACTTTTGCCACTTTCATATAATTGCTTAATAACGGTAATATCCATAGATAGAACCCTCCTTAAATGTTTAGTTGTCCTAATCGTTGCGCGTGTTATTCTTTTTAAGGAATAACTTCCGCTCTGATTGCCATTTCAGGCTTCCAGATTTTTCCAGTAATTATCTTATATAATCGCTTATATAAGGCCCAATTATTTAGGCTGACCGTAAATCAACAAAAATTTTCCCTTTAAGTCTCTTGAAATCTTACTTGGTTCAAGAGAGAAAATATCAATATCGTTCGCCATAATTTAGCCCTCCTTTAAAATATAGTTGGGAATTTATTATTCCCAACTATAATTAGACTTGGAGGCAGCTGGCGCACTCTTCTTAGTGCTACTCTTCGCATCAATTTGCATCTGCTCTAGGCGAGCCTTACGCTCATTAAATGCCTTCTGAATATCAGCACGACTATACGCGAAATCTTCATCAAATGGCTCGTCAGAACCACGAGTAATAATTAGCTCACGCACCATTCGAGTAGAAGTTTCGGGTAGCTCTTCTCCCCAGGAACTTTCGCTCGCGGAACGCTTCTCTTCTTGAGAAGTGAAACGAATACGACCACCAACATTAACAGTCTGATTTTCTTCCCAATTACGAGAAATATAATTAACAGCATCAGCACCTTCAACAATAAACTCAATTACATCGAGCTTACCCTGATACTGAACAACAGCTCCCTTAACAATTAGACGACCAGTAGGCTCACCCTCACGATCCATTTCTTCGTGCATATCCATAATGAAGATGTCCATATTGAAAGAAGCAATGTCAGCAGTCTTACCCTCATTTAGGAAAGAAGTGTTAATCT
>Ga0326511_10000650_pt1 | contig 30531 bp, 49 predicted proteins | sample 0_2496_0518_D_FD_203701 | JGI IMG/M metagenome (GOLD analysis project Ga0326511, IMG submission 203701) | Bovine rumen microbial communities from UC Davis, California, United States - 0_2496_0518 | ecosystem: Host-associated > Mammals > Digestive system > Stomach > Rumen | place: USA...
GGCTCTGAAGGATTTAGATTGAGATATAATAATGGATCGCCTAGTATTCAATGGGGAGATAAAAACCAGACTGTCGGCGCGACAAATCACCGAGGTATTTGTATTCTTCGTCATTTAAAAGGATCGGATACTTTATATGTATATGCTTTTAATTTAAATGGATATACATATGATACAAATGTTACGTTTGCCGAGTTAGTTAGAAATAGGTCTACATCAACAGATATACCGCTTGTATTTGGCGCAATAAAAGCTTCTGATGGAGGTCATATTAATTATGCTCAAGGTTGGATACATTGGTGTAAGATTTGGTATGCTGATCTTGGTGATGCAAATGCCAGAGAATTAGCTGCATGGCCTCATGAAACATGGAGAATGGAATATACTGGATCAGGCGAAAGATTTAGAGTTGGATATACTAGTCAGTATGCGAGACTTTCATTTATAGCCAATAGCCTATTGGATTGTGGTTATATTATGAACACTAACAGTACGAACGCTGGTGGTTTTCCAGATACTGAACTGTATGAATTCTTAAATACAAGAATATTCAATGCACTACCGACTGTATATCAATCAATCTTAAAGAAAGTTAGTGTTAAATCAAGTGCTGGAAATAATTCCACTGAAATTGTGGCAGCCGATACATATATTTATGTTCCTTCTGTTTATGAAGTGACTGCTAACTCAACATCTCCATATCCCGAAGAAGGAGAAAAAGATTCATTTATTGCCTGGTTTACAAATCCTCAAACAAGAAGCAAATATAATAATATAAATGTACCGGATGGATCTCGTGCGTTTACGTCTTCTGAAGATCCTACTACGGTTTCCTCAAATAACGTAATTCCTGGAGATGTGTGGTATACAAATTCCATGTATTATATTTATATTTCGGCAGATGATGCAAGTAAACATGTATATTCTTCTATTAATCAATCTGGTTATGCTGGAACTATTACAGCTAGTAATGGCGGATTATGGTTAGCACCTTCAGATTGGTGGTTAAGATCTCCTATGAGAAATTCAAGCGAATATTTCCACTATGTTTCTTATACTGGTAACATGTGGGGATATGGCTATCCATATAGTAGCTTTGGCATCGATGTCTGCTTCTCAGTATAATAACAGGGGGTGAATTGAATGAGATATTATAAGATTTAGAAAAACGATGTTATTGTCGGGGTTGGAACAACTCAAGATTTTAGGATGTATCAATTAAAGCATCAGATTATTCTTTTCACAAAACCTGATAATGTACAATTTATCCAAATCGGTGATCTGTATTACAGAGACTCGGTTTGGATGTTACCATTATCACAGGAAATTCCTGTCGAATTAATAGAAGCATCTGTTGTTGAGATCAGTGAAGAAGAATACAATGCTTACTCTTCTGCCCTTGAAGTTCAGGAAACTATTCAGCCGCAGATTGAGGAAAAGAAAGAGCCGATTAAAAAAGATGTAACCGATGTTGATCTTGAGTTTGTTCGTGATATGAAAATAAAAGAACTCAGTGCCGAATGTAAGAAAGTCATTGAAGATGGTTTAGACATTAATGGTAAACACTACTCTTTCACCGTGGAGGATCAACTTGAATTACAAAGTATTCAACCTTGGGTAGCAACTGGTGAAAAGAAACTTTACCATGCTGACGGTGAACCATATAGCGAATATAATCTCGGCGATTTATTTGAAATATATGATAAGCTATAGAAAAACAAAGAATATCATAGAGTATACTTCAATAAATTAAAGCACTATGTTATGACGTTACAAACTGTCACTGACATTGGTGCTATTTATTATGGAATTGAAATTCCTGAGTAACTTATTAATGGGGCGGTTAACTACCGCCCTACTATTTAATAAAGGTAGGTGAGATATTTATGCTAAAAATAGATAATAGTAACATATCTATCACACGAGGCGATTCTGCTTACATCTAGTTCCGCATTAAGGTAAATGGCTAGGAAGCGTAGTTATCTGCAAAAGATGTCATACGTTGCCAGGTGCGCCAAAATCCCGACGAAGATCTTGCGTTTGATGGGGATATTTTGCGCGATTATAACGATAGTACCATGATCGTCTGGCATATAAAGCCAGAGGATACTGCGGATCTTGATACTGGAACATATTTTTGGGATGCATAGGTAGAGTATGAGAATGGTGATATTTATACTTTTGTTAATCTTAGCAAATTTAACATCTTGCCAGAGATTACGTTAATTGAATAATAGAAGGAGGAGATATTATGAGTATGACATTTATATCTGGACTCTCTACTACTATTAATAATTTAACGTCTGTAACTGGCACTGTAAATAATATGAAAAGCATAACTGGCAATATAACGAAGCCAGATTAGGTGATTTATCAAATACTCGATTATGAGTTACTTGAAAAATTGCCGACTATTGATGGATAGGAAATAAAGGGCGAAGTATCGGAGATGATTGCCGATTCTCTGCAACCGCTTTTCGATGAAAAGGTTGATAAAGTTGATGGCAAAGGATTGAGTGAAAATGATTTTACCGATGAATATGTTGATAAACTTGACAGCATTGAAACTGGCGCTTAGGTAAATCTCATCGAAACAATCAGCGTTAATGATGATGTACAGCCTATTAATAATAAGAATGTGGATATTGCCGTTCCGACTAAGACATCTGATTTAACTAATGATAGTCATTTTCCGGTAGACGCAAATTATGTTCATACAGATAATAATTACACTACAGCAGAAAAAAGCAAGCTTAATGGAATTGCAAATAATGCGCAAGTGAATCTTATTGAATCGGTAAGCGTCAATGGTGATGTACAGACTATTGACCAGGACAAAAATGTAAATATAGTTGTCCCACTTGTAGACGCAACACTTAGGAATTCCGGCTAGTCTGCTGATGCAAAAGCCACGGGTGATGCAATTACTTCTGTTAATACATCACTTACTCAGACTGCTTCGACAATTCGCGGAGAATTTGCACAGGCAGATACCGTGTTGAAAAATGAATTAACTGAAACCATACATTTTGTAGAAGAAGCTATCCCGACTAAAACGAGCGAATTAACCAATGACAGTAATTATACTACTAAAACATATGTTGACAATGAACTTGCAATCATTAATGCTGCGATTCCAACAAAGACAAGTGATATAACGAATGACAGTGATTATATCACTAAAACATATGTTGATAACGAAATCGATATTCTCGAAGCAAGTATTCCGACTAGGGTCAGTTAGCTTTAGAATGATAGTGATTATATTACTACTACAGAACTTACGGATGGATTAGCTAATAAGGAAGATACTCTCCAATATGGTACTGCTACTGCCGAGGATATTGGCAAAGCTATGATGCCAAAGACAATTTCTAATGGGAAAGTTACGGAATGGGAATTTGGCGAAGCGGGTATGGTTGATGACGTTCAGATCAATGGGACGAGTATTGTGTAGGATAAGGTGGCGAATATACCGATTGCTACTAATGATTTGGGCGTTGTAAAAATCAACAGTTTATATGGTATACGAATTGCCAGTGATGGAACCCTGAGAACAAACCCATCAGCATCTACAACTATTAAGAGTGGAACAGATAATGATTTACCGCTTACCCCAAAATCTCAACATGAGTCAACTTTCTATGGCCTAGCTAAAGCTGCGGGAGATATTACACAGTCTGTATCATCAAATGAAGTTGGTCAATATACCGATGAAGCAAAATCGGCTATCCAAAACATGCTCGGAATAGACTCTGCTATCGCCGAAGCAATCAGCGGTATTACAGGTTTTGAATTCCAGATTGTCCAAACTCTTCCGGCTACAGGTGAGAAAGGCATCATATACCTTGTTCCGAAATCATCTGGTGGCTCATCTGGTGGCGGCACTGCAATCATTGGAACTGCCACAGTCGGAACTGCAATAGTCGGTGACGACGGCTCTAGAAATGGTGGCGGAAGTTCTAGCGGTGGCAATTCAGTCGTAGGTTCTGCGTCTGTCGGAACGGCTATTGTCGGCAACGGAAGCTCTGGAAGCAATATGCCGATTGTTGGTCAGGCTACGGTTGGTTCTGCTGTAATCGGTGGAAGCGATGAAGAACCTGGAGACGATGACAATATTTACTATGAATATATATATGTTACTAATAGATTTGAAAGAATTGGAAGTACCGAAGTTGATTTTAGTGGATATCTGAGCGATAAAGACATTGCGTCTGACTCGTCTGTAAACACTATGTTGGCTCAGGTATTTGGATAAGGAGATATGGTATGGGTGAATTATGGAAAAACGGAGATGTGATAACAGCCGAAAAATTAAACAGGATGATATTTGTTAATGTTACTTAGGAAATTGACGGTTCGACCGTAATTCTGCGGACAGACATCACTCCCGCAGATATATTTGATGAAAACAATTATGCGATTGGATGGATTGTTTTTGTAATGAAGATGGCAAGGAGTAATAATGTTACGACTGAGTATGTAATAGTAAGAGCCGCTAGCTATCTTCCAGATGAGCAAACTAAATATTTAATTGATGCATGTCTCGTTGGCGAATCCAGTTCCATGACGTTTAGCGCAGCTTCAAGCGACGACTTCTTCACAGCATCTATAACAAAAGACGAAGGTATCCGATGAAATTAATAAATACAATATACAAGAAATAAATCGTCATATAAGAAAGGAGAAAAATGAATATGGCAAATTTATGGAAAGATGGAGATGTTATTACGGCTGAGAAATTGAATAGGATTGCATTCACAAGGATGGTAAATGACTAGACTGGTGAATTGGATATTACTCCTGCTGATATATTTGATGAAAACAATGTTCCTATCGTATATATGCTTATTCTTTATATGTGTTAGGACAATATAGTTTCGATCACAATTTCTCGTGATATAGAATATGATAGTTTATCTGGAAAGTATTTATTACATACCGCCAATCTTATTGATTTTAACACTATAGATTTTGAATCAAGTAGCAGAACACAAGCGTTTGCTACAGCAAAGCCCTCTGATTGAAGAACGAAAGGAGAAAATAAATATGGCTGATTTATGGAAAAATGGTGATGTTATCACCGCTGAAAAATTAAATAGGATAGTATTCGCTAATATGACGAGGCAAGTGCAATCCGATGGATCTCAGACTTATCAAACCGACATTACACCAGCTGATATGTTAGATGAAAATAATATACCGATTGGATGGATTATTTTTGTGGAGACATATTACGAAGAATCTTTTGCTGAAACTTACTATTACGTTGTATCCGACGTTCGTTATGAGGACGGCGGATATATTATAGATGTAGCTCAAATTGGCTCACCGATTCACACAAAACTTTCTGCAGCTTCAAAAACTGACTTCTTTACCGCATCAGCGGGAGGTACAAAATAAAGTTGATAAATATTATAAATATAGAAATGAGGTGAATGAATAATGGTTATTACATTAGACCAACTAAAGACATCTCTTTAGAAATCGAAAGAATTTACAACTAATGTAGCACAGAGTCTTGCAGACAATTTGGGCGAACTAATTGATGGAATTGACAAAGATATTTCTGCTAATTATGAGGAACTCAAAGAAGACATTAATTCTTTAAATGCTGATTTGGATGACATAGAAAATGGTAATTATCATTTGGTTTTAAACGGCACTTATACTGGGAGTACTAACATAGTAATCGATACCAATATATCCGCTGGAACCTATATTATAGACGTTGACAACATTGTAAGTTCTGATACCGACACGTCAGCATGTATGGTGGGTTTTTATTACAACGGTGTAGGTGTTGCGAGCGAATCCATTAAACGAGGGTCTAATATACGGAAAAAACTAACTCTGTCTAGCGATGTAAACGGTATTATTATATGGGCTTCCAGTATTACGACATATGCGGTTAAAGATACAGTTACGCTTACTGGTTTTAAACTGTACAAAAGTTATCCATTAATGGATGATATTATACAGAGTAGAGATACAAGGGATATGGTTAAAAATTTAATTAAAAATATTTCTGCATATGAAACCGGCGAACGGGTTTATAGAGATCAATGGGATGTACTTTATAATGGGTCTATTTAGTCTAGTTTCGGGATTAGCCGCGAAACATATGAATACACGATAGATCGCCCGACTTTTTTCAAGGTTACCGGGAAAATTCAAGGCGCTATGAATTATCTTGCTATTGGGGCTGATGGTGAAAACAATGTTTTACAACTTGTAAATCAAGGAGTCGATAATACAGATACACAATATACCGATTACATTTTTACAATAGATGCGACTGGCGTTACAAAGGTCTATATTTGTTTGCTTAAATCGGAGAATAATAATGTGCAAATTGGCGTTATAGGCCCTGGGGTAACTTCTGTGGCGGGGAAAACTGGTTAGGTTTTATTAACAGCTTCTGATGTGGGGGCATTGCCGAGTAGTACGGTAATTCCTACAAAGACGAGTGACCTGACGAATGATAGCGGTTTTATTACTAGTGCTACCGCTCCTGATGAATTAAAAGGTGATACTGGAGATTCTGGAGTTTATATCGGCACTACTGCTCCAACAGGCAATGAGAACGTCTGGATAGATACTTCTGGAAATCCAGACACTGATACATAGGGAATAGCTGACTTAACCAGTCGTTTAAATAATATTGAAAATGTTAAATATCGTACTGTATTAAGCGACACATACACTGGAATATTGGGAACATAGGTCAACGTTGATATTCCCGCCGGAGAATATATCATAACCGTTGATAATGTTGAAAGTACAGATACGGATGCTACAACATGCTCTGTTGTATTTTCTTATACTACATCTGGTATAACATTACTAAATCTTAAACGTGGATCTAATATTCAGAATAGCATTGTTTTTGAAAATGATGTAAATCAGATCAGTTTTTATGCTTCAGATAATTATGCAAATTCTGTTGGTGATACATTCACATTTACTAACTTCAATGTGTGTTAGTATTATTCTCTGAAAGGGAAAATAGATGCATTAGAAACCAATATTAATGAAACTCGGCAGTACATTGTCAATGAAACAAGTGTCAAAATTGGAACGGAATCAATCCCAAATATCCAAAGCGAACTTCCTACAAACTGGAATACTGGACAGAGTTTATACTATTTGTCAGATAGGGTTATATCAAAAGGCTCGGTTATTAAAACCGTTAAGATTGGTACAATGTCTGCAAACACTGGCTCTATTATTTTTATAAATGATGAAAATGTTATTGTTTACAAAAAAGATGTTTCTTGTGTCACCAATGAATGGAACGTATTTGATATTGACCTATTAGCAAGTGAGAATCTTAGAATAGCGACAAACTGTAGAGTTTCATGGGTTGGGGCTAGTGCGTCTGGTGATAGCACTTTTTGTACAGATGGTAGCTTATGGTCATCAAGCCAAACAAACGTAAACGTCGGTGATACGATAACGTTTACAAAAGCCTCATCAACTATCTACTTCATGTTTTCTATCTAGTGGGAAGTTGATCTATATGGTAAGCTTTCGGATAGTATCATAACTGTAAAAGATAAAAGGCCAGAGTCTGGTTATCATAATTTCTCCGTCTCAGTAAATTATTCCGATTACACTGAAGACGCAAATGATGGAGAATCTCTATACACAGATTATGGTGTTATAGCATTACCGACAAATTATTCGTCAACTGGAACGCCAACAAAATTAATCATTGCTTGCGGAGGTTCTGCCAACAGAATTGGAGCAAATACTAACCCATTAACACTCTAGGGATGGGAATACTTTCTTGCAAAAGGTTATGCCGTCATGGATATGAATGGGATATCAGCGGCATGGACGGTTGCAAGAGATGTTCCATATACGAATCTGCATTATTGTAGCAAATATTTGTTATAGTCTTACTTAAGCGGCTACAAATATGTTATGAAAAAGTATAATTTGGAAGAACGTGTATTTGTCACTGGAATATCTATGGGTGGCGGTGCTGCCGCATTAATTACACAGACAAACATTATTCCAGTAATTGCCAACGCACTCTTTTGCCCTGCACTTTCTGTTTATAAACAGGATTACCTGGGTTCATGGGGTGGTGATAATCAGAGGATATCAATAGCGGGGCATTGGAACTTTCCAGATTGGAAAACAACTACACCTTCACAAGAATATTTCTTACAAAATATAGACAAAATAAAAGGGTTTGATAATTTGTTAATTCGTACAATAGGTGATCACGACACTGCTAACGCAAACTATGGAAACGAAGCAGAGGCAGCTGCTTACAATTCTATGCAAAAGATTTATCCGGTGCCGATTAAGATTTGGCACTGTATAGATGACTCTACTGTATATTATCGATATTCTCTGTTTATGGTTAACATGATAAAGAATGGTGGAGGTCAAGCATGGCTTCGTTCTTTTACAACTGGTGGTCACATCGGTGGATGGAATGGTGGAAGTGTTTCAGATACAGATATTGATGGCAATACGGTTACAACATCAATACCATTTTATGAAGCTATTCTGTTTTTTAATCGATTTGGAGGTGACAACTATTGAGCGTTTTAAAAATTAAAGATAGTAATAATCAATGGATAAACATTCCCGCAATTAAAGGAGATAAAGGTGATAAAGGAGATAAAGGAGACACTTACACTCTTACTGCTACTGATAAGCAAGATATTGCCGATCTCTCCGCTCCAATTATAGAGAACATTACTGGTGCTACTCCTGTAATAACTGCTTAGAGTAATCACATGTATGTTTGTGGCGAGGTTACGTCTCTTAACTTTACTCCATGTACAAATGGCATCTGTGATGTGCGGTTTACAAGCGGAAGTACAGTTACAGTTTTAACTGTACCATCAACTGTCAAGTTTCCAAGTTCGTTTGATCCGACAGCACTTGCAACGAATACAATTTATGAGATCAATATTCTTGATGGTGTATATGGGGTGGTGATGGCATGGTCAGTTTGATGGAACTGAGACACAGGATAATGATGGCGACATTGGAAGATGAACTGAGTCTTCCGTCTGCTTATGAAAAAATCTCATATATAACTGCTGATGGGAATCAATCTTTGAGAACTACTTATTTTCCAGAACAGAATGATGAGATCCACGTAAGATATAAGGGACAAAACGGAACTCTATTTTCTGCTGGTGTTGGTACTTATCAATTAGTATTAATAAGTGGTTTTTCTTAGACAGGATGGTATTTTAAATACTTTTCAAGTGCAACAGGATCAGCCAATTTTGGATTAGTGACTGATGATTGGTATGATCTAGATATTAATAGCAGTGGTACTTTAAGCATAGACGGACACACATTAACAGTACCATATGAAGCACCATTGGATGGAACAACGGGATTAGATTTATGGATAGCAGAAAGGCGGAACTGGTCTGCTAGATACACTGGCAGTATCGCCGAATTTTGGATTAAAAATAGTGGGAAATATAAAATGTATTTAATTCCGTGTAGGCGGAAATCTGATTAGAAAATTGGAATGTATGACGCTATTAGTAAGACATTTTATGTGTCTTCTAGAAATGATTTTATTATTTAAAGGAGGAAACATTATGACACAGTATTATATCGTAGAAATTCAATAGTATTTAGAAAATGGTGTTCCAGGTGGCTATGGTCACATCATACATTATGCATATGATGAGGATGCTACCAAGGCTCGTCTTAAAGCCGAAAGCAAGTATCACGAGGTTCTTGCGGCAGCTGCTGTTAGTGAACTTCCACAGCACTCTGCTACTCTTCTGACTTCTGATGGTCGTGCGGTTATGAACCAGTGCTACTATCATGAGATCCCAGAACCGGAGGTAGAACCTACTCCCGAAGAGGAGACAACTCCTGAAGAGGAACCTACACCCGAAGAGGAAACGCCGACTGAGGGATAAATAAAATAACTTAAATGGAGGTGAGTTATATGTCGGTAAAAATTAGATCCGATAAAAATATGATTTTAATGACCCGTGCAGATACTCTTATAACAAAAATCAATATTACAGATTCTGATGGAAATGAATATGTTCCCGAAGAAACCGATACTCTTAGGTTTGCTCTGAAAAAAGATTATAATGATAAAAAAATATTAATTGAGAAGAATATTCCAATTGATACCATGATTCTTAGAGTAGATTCTGAAGATACTAAAAATCTTGCTCAACCAGAAACATATGTATTTGATATACAATTAACCTATGGAGATCAAATTGTAGACACAATTATTAGCGGTAAGCTAAAACTAACTGAAGAAGTTTCGTAATCGGGAGGTGTTTTGCTATGGAACTTACCGGAACTCTTTCTGGATTAGGTCAACTAACTGGCACCCTCCATCCAGTATCTTCATTAACAGGACAAATTACCAATGGTACAATTGACCTTTCTGGCTCAACGGTAACTCCACTACAAGCACTATCTGGACTTTTATCAAGTCCGCAAAATTTAACAGGAGCAATATCTCCTGAGAAGAGGAAGTTGTCGGGAAGTTTATCAAAAGTCATTGATATGACTGGTAAACTTTCCAACGCTACTCTTCGCGGTTTAAGTGCTTATGAAATTGCAGTTATCTACACAGATTATGAGGGTACTGAAGAAGAATGGATTGCGAGTCTTCACGGTGATAAAATGGAGATTCGGAATAATGATGGAATTATTGAATATAAATATGAAACACAGAGTCTCTGGACAGTATTGATTGACCTTAATAAATATACTAATGATTATGAGAAATTAATTAATAAACCAAAAATTGATGGTACTACATTAATCGGAGACAGAGATTTAAGCATAGATTATTTACGCAATGATAGAGCGTTAACAAATTTTGAAATTGAAGAATTATTGACCTAATTGTGAAAGGAGGGGAAATATGGCTAGAAAATATTTAGATGAGAATGGATTGTTATATGTATGGCAAAAAATAAAACAATACGTTGGATCTGTTGTGCCGACTAAGCAATCCGATCTGGTAAATGATGATTATACTGTTAAAGACAGCTAGTATGGACAATACAAAACTAAAGTTGATGACATTGAAGATAGACTTGATGAAATTGTTACTACTGGTGGTGAGCCTAATGTTATCGAGACGGTTAAGGTAAATGGTGCCGCTCTTCCAGTTGCAAATAAAGCGGTCAATATTATTGCTGAAACTGGAACTACAGATGGTGCGATTGCTATTAACGGCGAAGATGTAAGTGTTGCGGGACTTGGCTCTGCTGCTTATACAAATTCCAATGCTTATGATAGGGCTGGATCTGCCGCCTCTGTCCTTGGTGGAATTGGTGATACTGCCGACACTCCGACAGTTTATGGCGCACTTGCTGCTGCTGAAGCCGCCCAGGATGGTGTTGATACTATTAATGCTGCGGGTTACCAAACTGCCGCTGATGTCACTAGAAAAATTAATGAAGCACTTGATGGAGTTACTGGGATTAGCTACGAAGTTGTTCAGAGTCTTCCGGCAACTGGAGAAACTGGCACTATTTATCTTTTGGCTAATAACGGAACTGCTCCTAATATATATGATGAATATATCTGGACTGGTAGTGGATATGAAAAGATTGGAACTACTGACGTAGATCTTTCTGGCTATATGCTTACTACTGATATGGTTGCGATTACTAACTCTGAAATTGATACAATTACATCAACAACATCGAGTGGATCATAAGGGGGTGAGCTTTAATGGCAAACTCCTATTTAGATAAAAATGGATTAATTAGGTTTTACCAGATTATTTCAGGGAGAATTAACCAAAAACTCACGGTAGTTGCCAAGACAAAATCTCAATGGGATATAGATGGATTAACTACATCTGAACCAGGTGTACTTTATGTGACAACTGATTATCGGACTATTACTAAAGATGATACTACTTATGAAGTTCCCGCATTTAGACTCGGCGATGGCAATGCCTACGTTGTTGATTTGCCATATATGACGGTTGATGAGTAGACATTCCTTGATCATGTTAATGATCGTGTTGTCCATATAACATAGGCTGAACGTGAGTATTGGAATAATAAAAACAGATGTTTAATAGATGAAAATGATTCAGAGTGTTTAGTAATAACAACTCTGTAATTGATAATTAAAGAAAGGAGAAAAATATATGGCAGATCTTTCAAAAATCCGACTTCCGTCTGGATCGGAATATAATATCAAAGATGCATATGCACGACAATAGATCGAGGTTATTACTGGCACGACCAGTGGTGCAATGCATTATGCGGGTGTAACCACTACTGCTATTGCTGATGGTTCAACGACTAATCCAATTACTATTGATACTCAATAGTATACTGCTGTTGCCGGAGATGTTGTTATATATGGCAACAAAGAATATGTGTTTAGTGATACAGATAATAAGTGGCACGAGTTTGGTTCTACTGGTTCTTTAAAAGCATTAGCATTTAAGGATACTGCTACTGCAAATTACACGCCAAAAGGAACTGTTACGAAACCAACCTTTTAGGGTCAGGAATCTACTGTTGATATTACCGCTACAGAAGCTAATAATGGAACATTTTAGGTTGGTGGAACTGTTGGAGTTCCATAGTTTACTGGAGGAGAAATGACATCAACTGGTACATTTGCGGCAACTGGTAATGTTACAATTACTCAAGAAACTACTGGTACTACAAATTTTAAACCAGCGGGGACTGTTAGTAAACCAAATATCAATGTAAATACTGCTGGTGCTACTACTACAATCAAAAATCCAAAAACTATAAATACTGTTGCAAATGCAGTCACTGTTGCTGCTCCTAGCAGTACTGACCATCCAGATAATAATTTAGTATATTACTCTGTTTCTGGAGAAACTTTAAGTTTGTATCAAATTGGTTATTCTACTACTGCTGCTATTACAACCGAGAATAAAACCGTTAAAACTGGAGATGCATCATATCAACTTGCATCTGATCCAATATTTACCGGAACTGACACGGTCATTTCTGCTTCATTTACTGGAACAAATAAAACTGTAACTGTTAAGGGAACCACTGTTGGCAGTAATAGTGCCCCCTCATTTACAGGAAAGAAATATAATCTGTCTGGTACGACTACCGCTGCTGGTAGCGTTAGTCAGCCTACTTTCCAAGGTACCGCAGAAGATATTACTGTTTCTTGATAATTATTTTATTCACATAGAAAGGTGGTGAGAAAATAAATGAGTGATTTATCTGTAATAAAGTTACCAAATAATTAGTCATATAATCTCAAAGACTCATAGGCGGTAGGATCGGCGGAATTCTCTGGTCATACTCTTACATTGCAGAAACGTAATCAAACTACTTCAGATGTTGACCTTGAAAATTTCGATGCATTAAACGTAACAGACTTAACAAGTGGAAATCTTATTAACACTGGTTCTGCCAGATTTATTAATGGATTATATGGTAATGTTACTGGTAATGCAGATACTGCCACCAAATTAGAAAATGGTCATACCATTAGAACAAACTTAGCTTCCACTTCCACCGCCTCTTTTGATGGTTCTAGTGATATAACTCCAGGGGTGACTGGAACGCTTGGTGTTGGCAATGGTGGAACTGGTTAGACATCTGCGAATGCTGCGGCTAATGCGTTTATTAATGCATTACGTACTGGTACAGCCACAACTATTACTGATGCTGTTAATATAATTACATAGGATACCAGTACTAGTGTAGATACTTATTACCGTAGACCAGCATCTGTATTATGGAGTTATATTCAGGGTAAAATTAATTCAGTTCTTGGCCTTAATGCTAGCACATATGGGGGCAAAGCGGCAACTGCCGGAACTGCTGATAGTGCTACATCGGCTACTAATTTAGGAACTAATACGAATGTTGGTAATGAATCCGTTCCTGTTTATTTTAAGAACGGTCTTCCAACTGTTATATAGAATAATATTACTGGCTCCGGTACAAGTGGATATTTGGCAAAATTCAATGGCGCTAACACAATTACAAATGGACCACAACTTGGATCAGCAACCAATACATTCTTGAGGAACGATGGAACTTGGGCATCACCTGTAGGAACTCAATATGATGTTGTTTCTAAAGATTCTGCGGGACTTGTTCCTCAATTACCAGATGAAAGCACTACCACTAAATTCTTAAGACAAGACGGCACATGGGCAGTTCCACCAGATAAAAACACACATAATACGGCATACCTTTATGCGGGAGCATCGAATGGATCAGCCAATGCTGCCACTTCAAATGGATCGACTTATCTTATTCTTGTGGATGGTGGATCAGCAACTACACGGCGTAAAATTTCTGGTAGCGGAGCAACATCTGTTACATCAAATGCAAGTGGTGATATTACGATTTCTTCAACAAATACTTGGACAAAGTTTGTTGGAGCAACTTCTTCAGCAAATGGTACTGATGGATATATTACTGCTCCTACTGCCGGAAATCATAATAAATTCTTACGTGGTGATGGAACTTGGGCTGTTCCTACTGATAATAATACTTGGACAGCTTTTGTTGGTGCTACTGCTTCTGCCGATGGTACTGCTGGCTATGTTCCGGCTCCTGGTGCTGGCAATTAGGCTAAGTTTTTCAGAGCAGATGGGACTTGGGCAGTTCCTACCGACACAAATACTCACCTTACGGCTCATCTATATGTCGGCGGATCTTCGGCGACTGGAAACACAGCGGTTACAACAAATGGAAATGTTTATTTAATATTGGCAGACAACGGCAACTATGACAGGCGAAAAATTGCTGGTTCTGGTGCTACTACGGTTAAGTCTGATGCAAATGGAAGTATTACTATTGCTAGTACGAACACTTGGGAAGCAATGACTGGAGCAACATCTTCTGCGAATGGTACTGTTGGCTATGTAAACGCAGTACCGCCAAAAGATGGATATAATACAAAATTCTTGAGGGCAGATGGGACGTGGGCTGTTCCAAATGATAAAGATACTCACAACACTGCATATATCTATGCTGGGGCATCTAATGGTTCAGCAAACGCAGCTACTGCCACTGGTAACACACATTTAATTCTTAAAGATGGATCAAGTGTTAGTAGTAGAGTTAAACTTGTCCCTGGTACTAATATGAGTATTATTAGTGATGCGAATGGTAATGTAACTTTCACATCTACTAATACTACTTATACTATTGCTACTGGGGATTCAAACGGTCAGATTAAAGTAACACCATCTTCTGGGGATGCCTATAATGTGAGTGTTAAAGGATTGGGTAGTGCAGCTTATGCAAATACTTCTCTCTTCCCAATTGTTTCTACGTATACTTTACCCGCCGCAAAAGGTGTACGCATTCAATACCAAAGTCATGTACCTGTTCTAATTAGCGCTCAACGTAGTAATAGTGAGGGACGATTGATTTTATTAGGCGGAGGATATGGTGCTTAGGGTACTGTTAGAAATGATTTTCAAGAGATAGTTAGTAGTAGTAGTAGTAGTTTCACATGGACATTACCATCAAGTTCCAGTATTAGCAATTCTATTGAAATAATGAATGTACCAACCAGTGGATCGGCTACTATTACTGTGTGGTCTTCTTAGGCTGTAACTTTTACAGAAATAAATGCACTTTCTGATGCTATTATGAATAAAACCCTAATTACTTCTAGCAACTATAAATCTTATACTGTTACGAAAACTGGCGATGGAGCATCAGGTACTTGGGGAATTGATATCACTGGTAACGCTAACACTGCTACTAGTGCTGTTACTGCTACTTCAGCAACCACTGCCACTTCGGCAAATACCGCCGCCACTGCCAATGCTGCGAATATAACTTCAAACAAATATGGCATTGCTTATTACACAGATGCGGCTGGTACTTTTGGTTCAACCGCTACTGGTACTTCAGGTCAGTTGCTACAATCTGGTGGTAGTAGTGCTACTCCATCTTGGATTACTGCTACTGATTCCAACACTGCTTCAACCATAGTGAAACGTGATTCTAGCGGTGGATTTTAGTCTGGGCCAATATCTGCTACCACGTTTTAGGGAATTGGTGGTGGACATAAAGTAATCTATGTTGATAATAGTATAGTATCTATTTCTGATAATAAGGTTGGAACTACTACTAAGTTAACATCATTAGATTCGGATGTAGAATGGTTAAAGGCATTATTGGTTAAGTTGTGTGATACGTACCCTAATGTTTCAGATACAGTTTTTGAAGGTTTTATTACGCCAAATAGTAATGGTTATTATAAGGTATATATTTATAGTACTAGTAGTAGAGATTCTACGACTCAATTGCCAAGATATTCTTACGGTGAGTTTAGAAAATATCCTTCTAATCATTGGAATTTTGGTACTCAAAATTATAGCTTTTTCTGCCATTAGATTATTTATAATAGTGGAACATGGGCAATATCTACAACTGGTACTGCCGCCGCTTTATCCTTCCCATCGTCAAATCTTAATGCTATTGCAGACGTTGATGATCATGGAAAAAATGTCCAATTTGCTGTTGCAAAAGTTAATAAATTAACTGGTTATGCTACTGGTGGCCCAGAGAATAATGATGGTTTTATTATGTCAATGGGTTGGAGTGCATCATGGGGGCATCAATTATTCTTTGATGATTCTGGTTATTCGATCAAACATAGATATAATAGTTCTGGAACTTGGCAGAGATGGTACGACATTTTAGATGGTTATAATTATACTTCATATACTGTTACAAAAACAGGTGGCGGCGCTTCTGGCACTTGGGATATTTCTATCTCTGGAAATGCTACTACTGCTACTACTGCTACTACTGCGACTACTGCGAATTCTGTAGCTTGGGCTAATGTTACTAATAAACCAATAACGTTGGCTGCTAATACAGGTGGATTAAGTACTGGTGGATGGGCAACACTAGGTGGTAGATCATCTGGTGCAAAGGTGACTGTATCGTATTGTAGTACATCACCCGCAGCTTGGAACAGTGGCAGTTATTCTGCGTCTATATTATTTGGCGCATAGGACACAAAAGGTTTACTAGATATTAGTCATAATACTCCATGTGTATCATTTGGTGGAGGTTCTGTAGCCGGTTCAACAGACGATAACCCAAAATGGTGGTTTAAGCTCAAAGGCACAAGTGAATAGACATATGATTTATCTACTATGTTAACATATGCTCTTCCATTATCTGGGGGAACGTTAACTGGAACATTATTAACCGCCGGAACAGATATACAACTTGGAACATCTGGAACATCTTCTAATGATTCTGGCGATATCGTATGGCTATATGGCAATGGAAATGAAAAAATGAGAATATGGGGAAACGATGAATATACTGCGAAAAAAGGCCCATATTTTAGAATATATAATTCAAGTGGAACTCGTTTATATAATGGTACTTTACCATTAGCTGATGGTACAGGCGCTAGTGGAACGTGGGATATTTCTATCTCCGGCAATGCTACTACTGCAACTACATGTACTGGTAATTCTGCTACTGCTACTAAATTTGCGTCCGCATAGTCTGTCACTCTGACTGGAGATACAACTGGCACAGCAAGTTCAAAAGCTGGATGGAGTATAGCAACAACAACAGAAAAAATTACTCCTACAGAATTAACCAATCAAGATTTAGATGATTATAAAACAACCTAGAAAACTCTTTATTATTATGCAGCTGGTTCTAATAACGTTAAACATAATCCGGCTAGTGCGAAAGAAACACCAGATGCTAACACTGGTATTTAGTTTGGTATGGTTACATATGCGAGCGCTAGTGGACAGGTAACATAGGAATTGGCAAGTAATGCAACGAAATGGATTAGATTTTGGAATAATTATTCGTGGTCTTCGTGGCATAAATTTCTTTCAAGTTTTAATTACACGGATTACACAGTTACCAAATCTGGATCTGGAGCTACTGGTACTTGGGATATTAGTATTAGCGGCAATGCTACTACTGCAACTACAGCTTCAAGAGTTTCTGGTGCTGCTGGCACTGCAAATGTCGCTCGGCATGTATGGTTTTCGGAGGGTGGAACAGAAACAGTCAGAAATTATGATGATGATTTTATGTACAATCCATCAACAAACACTCTTACTGTTGCGAATTTGGCTGGTAATGCTACTACTGCTACTACTGCTACGCATTCAAATTATCCAATGTTTGTGGCGAATAATGAAATAAGATTTAGCATAAATTCAAAACCATCGTCGGCAATCAGTTTATGTGTTGGATATAAATGGTCAGATGGAACATCCGATGCTAAAATTAGTCGCTATATATTCTATAATGGCGCTGGTGCTGTCGCAGAAGTTTAGGCATCAACGTTTTATGGAGATTTATCTGGAAACGCTTCGACTGCTACTACTGCCAGTTGGGCTAATAGATTAGCATTTAATAGTGTGATGGATTATAATTGGAATGGTGTTAACTATTTTAATAATAATTCAACAAACCAAGGTGCCGCAAAAGTGAATGATACTCCGACAGCAAATTGGTGGCATATTCTACGTTTCAATCATAAAAACGCTAATGGGTATTATACTGACTTAGCGGTTCCTTTTAATGCTAATAGCTTATATTATAAAAGAATTACAGAAGGAACATTATAGAATTCAACTACTAACGGTGGATGGGTACAGGTTCTTGATTAGCTGAATTATGGCTCATATGCTCTTCCATTGTCTGGTGGAACAGTAACAGGTGATGTTAGTTTTAAAGCTAATGTCATTATCTAGGGAACAACAAGCGGAAGCACTGTCTATGATGCAACGAATCCAAAAATTACCTTTAAAAATTCAAATTCCACATAGAATATTTAGTTGATCATGACAGATTATGACTCTGTTGTATCTCCAGCATCATTAACATTAGTTGGTAACCAAAGTACTACAAATGGTGGTGAATACTTTATTGCTCCAAATATTCGAGCAACCTCAAGAATTGAATGGGGTACTAACGCTTATACAACTTATAATACAACAACTGAATCTATTGATTTTATTTTTAGATAATATTAAAAGGAAACTATGTGGAATAAAACCAAAGAATGAACAAAATAGTGTTGTTTTATAGGCAAATTCCACATAATTTCCTATGATGAAATCACAATTTCATTGGGAAAGGAAGGTGATAAAATTGGCTAGATTATTGTATTGGTTACCACTGATATCTGATGCGAATAATCAAGGAACAACTGGAACTACATTTACTAATAATAATGTTGCTTTTGGTGGAGCCGGAAAACTTGGAACATCGGCAGTATTTGGCGGATCGGGATTTATTTATAATACAGTTGCAATATCTGTTGATAATGTCTGGAGTGTTGCTTGGTGGGCGAAAGCTTCTAGTTTACATAGCGGATATATGTTCTCTCTCGGTACTTCGAGTACAGCAAGTTAGATTCAGATGGGAATGAGAACTGGCTCTAGTACATCAAATTCTTTCGCAATCGTAATAAACAAATACTTTTAGACGTTTAGTATTGATGGGGCAGATTATACCAAATGGAATCATTATGTTTTAACGTATGATGGATCTCAATATATTTTATATATGAACGGTGTTTCTGTAAGAACTTATGCTTACGCAGAGGCTGTATATCATGGTGCTAGATTGGCTATTGGCGCATATTATAGTACTACTAATTTTAATGGCATGATCCAAGATTTTCGGCTTTATGACAATGTCCTCTCTCCTCGTGAAATTAAAGAAATTTCTAAAGGAAAGATTTTGCACTACACATTAAGTGATACATATAACCTGTCAAATATTATCTATAACGGTTTTGGTGAGTATGGGACAGCTGGATGGAGCGGAACTACAGTATCCACATCAGATTTACCATCAGACACTGCTGTTAAAGCTGCATTTACTGGTGGTCAAACAGCAGAAAGAGTACCTATAAATCCAAATAGCACATACGCTTTATCATGTTATATTAAATCAGCTGGAGCTACGTCTGGAAAAACATACCCATCAATATTACCATATGATATTGATGGCAATTTTATTTCTAACACTCAATGTCGAGATGGATTTAATACGGCATGGTGGGCTACATTAACATAGCCACTAAATAAGGGCGATACTGTTGTACACTGTTCAGATTTAAGTAATTGGACAACTGCTACAAATAACCATTATTATTACATTGCAGTGTTTGGATATAAAGATAGTTACGGAAACATTTATCCAGATTTCGAATATACTCATGATTCATTATCTTTTGGTTCATATTCCGACAAAAGTAAACTTAATAAAACAAATAATACAATCACTTTAAATAGCGCCTATACTGGTGAACCAAGACCAGTTGGTACTAAAGTTTGTCAAGCAACGGCAGGGTCAGCATATTGCTATCCATTTGGCGCTCTTAGTCTTTCTGCTCTCCAGAACTGGACTCATAAAACAGCTACTTTAAATATTAAGAACATCAACAGATTAAAGTATGCAAAAACAATAAGGTGGTTTAATAATTCTGGTGGAATATATGCTGGGATAAAAATGACTGATACTACTTGGGGAACAACAATCGTGTACGATGTTAGCGGATTTTGCAATAATGGTGAAGCATACACTACTGATGGAACTGGTCAATTTTTAAGTGAACCAGATTCTCCCAGATATGACATAGCTTGTAATATTCATAGTCTCAATTCTACAACAGATGCAAAAGCAGGAACCGCATACATTCGTGGCGATTGTGAATTGACCACTCCTCAACAACTCACCATAGCATTTTGGTGTTATGCAAGATCAGAAGGGTATAATGGATAGATTGGACAAGGAATGTTTTGTACAACTAATAATGATGGAGATAGTATTGGAAAAGATTATTAGACTTCTGGGATGAATCACAGAGATAATAATATAAATGTAAATCCATCATCTGGTAGTTAGATATTGCTGCCAATAACATTTATCGCAAATCAATGGCATCATTATGCTTTTACATATGATGGCTAGTATGCTAGAGCTTATAGAGATGGAGTATTATTTTCAACAAAAAATTTCTCATCTGCTATAACACTTGGCACATTTAAACATGTTATTATTGGATTTTCTTGTGCTGGTGGTGTTTGGAGAAGAAATAATAATAGCTATAGCGATTTTAGGGTATATGCAACGGCATTAAGTGATGATGATATTCTTGAGTTATATCATACTCCAATCAGTCTGGCTAATAACAGTACGCTCCTAGCATCTGAATTTGTAGAAGTATAAATGGAATGGGGGATGTATTAGTGAGTGAAAATAAATTTGATAAATTAAATAATGCTTTATATGATAAATAGTTCAAGAATGGACTTACTTCTTATACTTAGGCAAATTGTCAAGTTACATTAACAGATAATGGCTATAGAATATATCGACCGCCAAATATCACATATAGTTCATCTGATACTTCCACTAGAACTATGTGGGGAGGATTATTAATATAGCCATTTTCAGATGATAATAATTTTTTAGTACAAGGACATACTTACATACTAATGTTTCATGTAAGCGGAGTGTCATCCAATAATGCTAGTGATTATTATTGGAGTAATAATGTTGGATGGGGCGGAACAAGTTATGGCCTTAATACAAGTCCAACAAATGTAGAATATAATGAGATTGGTGCAAATTTTTAGGGTGAAAAAGATATTTATTATAAATTCACTGTGTCAGATGCTATTATGAAAACTTGCACAAAATCATATAGTTCATTTGTTCAAGGTACTTCTTATAATTGCTATCGTGATTTTAAATGGGGATTTGGTTATTAGAGCACCGGAACTCTCGGTACAGATTTATATATAACAAGTTTTAGGTGCTATGACATTACATCGCCGGATAATGTGGTTAAGTTTTTGAAGCCTGGAATTGTAGAAGCTTCAAATTTTGTTGAAACTAGTATTGCTTCTGGATCATCTACTCACATTTATTCATCTGGTGAATTAATGGCATATGATTTTATAGAGTGGTGAAAAATATAGATTATTAAAAATAATGAATTAAAGGAGAAAAAATTATGAATATTTTAACAAAGGAATTTACAACATTAGAAATCGTTAACATCGTAGCTTATATTAATAACTATTTTACGGAAGAAATGGGCAATGAATTACCGCTGAAATTCAGGTGGTATTTGAAGAAGAATCTTGACGCAATCATTCCGATTGCCAAGAGGTTTGATGAACTTAGAGATGGGGAAGTTAAGAAAATCCAAGAGAAATGGTTTACGGATGACAATACGGAAATAATCAGTGAACCTGAGCGTGATGCCAATGGAAATGTTGTAAAGGATGCTGACGGCAATGAAATTATGCAAGAACTCAAACATTTGAAGAAAGAATTTCAGGCTGATTATCAGAAAGAATTTGATGAGTTAAATACGAAGCTTCGTGATATTCTTCTGGAAACAAATGAGATTGATGTTGCGACAGTTGATTTTGATGATTTCGTTGATGGTCTTAGCGATGATACTGCTATCAATTTTGATGCACTTAATATTCTGTCCTTTATGGATAAAACAACTAATGTGAAAGAGGCTAATTGATATGGCCTCTATAATTTAGGAGGTGATATGATTGGCAATTCTTAATAATCTTCTCGTTAATGGAGTGGGAAGAATTTTAAATAAATTGTATTGTAATGATTTAGAAGTGTCTGGGGATCTCGATATTAGTGGGGATACAACTATTGATGGTACGTTAACGTTAAGAAAAACTCAGGATGCTTCTGGAACAGCTAATAATTCTCCGGCTTTAATTGTTGGTGGAATCGCTACTTCTAATCATTTAGAGTTTGATTATGATGAGATTATGGCTAAAAAAAATGGAACAACTGTTGGAAATTTATATCTTAATCATAACGGTGGAACGGTTTATATGAGTAACAACGGAAATGTTTCAGCTAATAATGGAACATTAACTGCTACTACTGTAACTGGTACTACTGTAAATGCTGGAACTTTAAATGCCGATACTATTAAAGGTAAAACCAATACACGTTATAATATGTCGATCTCAGAAGATGGATTTTATTTATTTGATAATAATAATGGGACCATTCATGATATCGCATCGTTCTTTTACAATTCGACTGATGGTATGCAAATTGCTATAGGGACTAGGTCAAGTGACACATATGGATATCATTCCTTTACTATTGGATCAAGTTGCACCGCATCTGGTATGTTTAGTTTGTCAATGGGAGATGTTGCAAAAGCAACAGGAGATTATTCTATAGCAATTGGTCGTCAGGCAATGGCGAAAGGTAGTGCGTCTACGTCTATTGGATATCGTGCTTTAGCTAGCGACGATAATTCGTTTGCTATTGGGTATAACGTAGTTGCGGCAAATGATTATAATACTGTTATTGGCAAATTTAATAAAGCTACGGTTTCTGGGTCTGGCACTTCTGCAATTTATAGCAATGTTGGAGATTATGCATTTACTATTGGCAATGGCACAGCCGATACTACTGCCGGAAGATCCAATGCATTAACAGTAGACTGGAGTGGCAATATGATTTTATCCGGCAGTTTAACATGTACTAATGTTCATCCTGTATATCATCATACTGTTACTAGTGCTTCTGATGTTTGCACGATTACACATAATCTCAATATTTCTGGAACGTATTATCCACTTGTTCAGGTCTGTTCTGCTAGTAGCGCATTGTTTGTATATGGAGTAAGGAATTGTACTGCCAACTCATTCTAGGTTCTTCTGGGATGTATAGATGGGTATAATCCGCAATCTTCTAACGGAAAATCGGTAACATTAGCCTGGACATATTAACAATATTCTCAGCCTCATAAGCTGTTTATATATAAGGGGACTAACCTCCCAAAGGACTAAAAGGATTGTGACTACTAATGATTTTGAGAAAGGAGGTTAAACCAATGGACAACATAGGAAATGTTATTAGTATCCTTAGTTTGGATTGGAAGAATGGACTTATTTTTGTGGCAGCATTGATTATTATTGCAGTTTGGGTTATCCAGAAATTTGACTATCTTTGTTCTAAGCTAGGGATACAGACAAAGCGAAAAACGAGGGAAGAAAAATAGCAAAAAGATATAGCAGATCTAAAGCGACATGCTGAAAAGACTGATGAGCAATTTAATAAGATATTTGAATGCATGGATGAAATGAAAGGATCTATGCGAGATTTATCAGACAGGGTAAAAGAATTGGATAAGAAGAATAATGTAAATGAAGCAGCACGTTTAAAAGATCGTATTGCACAAGGATACAGATATTTCTCAGAACGTGGGGAATGGTCCTCTATGGATAAGGAATCTATGGAGGCTTTAATCTAGGCTTATTCATAGTATTCGGAAAATTCATTCGTCCATTCCGTAGTTGAGAAAGAAATGTATACGTGGAAAATTATTGATGAGTAAATTTTAAGGAGGAAAATGTTATGAATATTAATTGGTTAGTAAGATGTAAGAACCGTGCCTTTTGGACTGCTCTTATTCCGGCAGTTCTTCTGTTAATTTAGGTTGTCGCCGCAGTGTTTGGTTTCCAGATTGATCTGGGCGATCTTGGCAATAAGCTTCTGGCTGTTGTCAATGCTGTATTTGGCGTACTTGTGATCCTTGGAGTTGTTAATGATCCGACTACTAATGGTTTGTCGGATTCTTCCAGGGCAATGGGGTATATTGAACCCTATAAGGAATAATTTTATTATTAATTAATTTTGGTATCTAACGGTAAAACGGAATTACCGTTTGATATATATACCCTCTGTCCTTCTCCAACAGAGGGCTGGCATTTTGAGTGCCGCTATGAAGAAGGCGGCTTTCTCCTGACACGCCACTTCGGTGGCGAAAAAATCATATTTTATATATATTGCTGCGGGGTTTCCATGCCTCGCGGCGCTTTTTTCAATCATTATGCGCAGATGATTGAGAGTTTATTAATATAGCGGTGTACCGCTATAATAATTAAAAAACTACTAGAAGGAGGAGAAAAGGATATGAAGGAAAATAATAAAGAACAAGAAGATGAAGTTTTATATGCTGTTGTCAGTAAAACAACAGGTGAAATTGTTGATGAAATGAAAATTGGTGATTACGTAGTTCATCAAAATGAGTCTGATTTAATCATTAGAGATTTTAACGGAAATAAGAATTTCGTCAAATTATTTGACGGAGTGAATGAATTAAGAATATATCTGAATAATTAGGGAGAATTTTCCACTGCTATGTCTCTGGCGGATTTTGTTTGTTATGATGATTGTATTCTTCGCACTGGTGGTCATAAAAACGGTAAAAAATTAGGCATTAAAGATTTAGCAGATTTAATGAAAATTCCAGAGGGTACATTAAAAAGAAATATTATGAATTTAAACAAAAAAGGTGTTATTAATTATTCTAGAGAAGGTTCTAAGAAAGATGGATACGTTGGAGAACAAATTGTTGTTAACCCTAGCATATATCTGAGAGGTAAAAATGTTAATGCTACTGCTGTTGGATTATTTGAAAGATCAGAATGGGGAACTTCCTAAGACTATACAGAGGTTTTCCGACTGGTATTAACGTCAAAAACTTATTAATATATATGGGTTTTTTAATGTTTTACATCAGAGCAAAAATGCTTTTATTGAAACAATTTTGTTTTTTAAAACCCTAGTATTTATGGGTGTTTTTGTAATTACGAATTTCAGAAGAAAAGCAAAATTGCTTTTTTGCAAATTCTAAAAATGAGATTTTTATCATTTTTGAGATTTTTATAAGGAGAACAATTATGGGCGATAATGTTATTATGTATACGAGAGATCCAGTTACTAATGAAATAAAAAATATATTATATAAAGATGGATTATTAGTCGGTCCATTACGTAAAGTAGTAAAAGAATATGATAAAGTATAGAGTTATATTATGTGGATAAATAGTATTTCTAACAAAAATCGAACGTCTTATTTAAAGGAGGAATTACAATGAGTATTACAATTAAAAATAATATTCTTACTAAGAATGATTGTTATAAATCAGGGCGTACAATCACGCCCAATTCAATGTAGTTACATACGATTGGTACCGCACAGAATACTGCTGCCTCTCTCGCATCTTATTGGAATTAGTCTGGTATTCAAGCATGTGTTCATTATTGTATTGATGCTGAACAAGATGGATTAGTATTACAGTTTTTGCCAGATAATCGTAGGAGCTGGGCAGATGGTGGTGTTGGAAACAATAACTCTATTACAGTAGAACTTATGGAATCAGATTATATGAAATATACTGGAGGTGCAAATTACACTGTTACTAATGAAGCTAATTTTAAAGCTGATGTAACTAGAGCATATAATACTGCCGTTCAATTCTTTGCACTCAAATGTAAGGAATATGGTTGGAATCCTCAAGAAAAAATGAGCAATGGCTTATATAGAGTATATTCTCATGATGAAGGTAGAAGAGCTGGTTTATCCACTAATCATGTTGATCCAACTCATATATGGAACCGCTATGGATGGACAATGGATAAGTTTAGAGCAGATGTTGCCAATGCTATGAATGGAGTTGCTACTACCACCGAAGATGTTAAATGGTATCGTATTCGCAAATCATGGGAAGATGAAAAATCATAGCTTGGAGCATTCAAAGATTTATCTATAGCTAAGTCTCAGTGTCCTGCTGGTTATTCAATTTTTGATTACCAAGGGAAAGCGGTATATACTGTAGAACTCTCTGATATTCAAAAACGTAATCAGAAAATATTATCTAAAATGCCAGATTACAAAGGATTGCCAGTTAATCAACAGGATTATATTAATAAGGTTGCTGAAATTTGTGTGAAGTTATATAAGTATACAAATATTTTACCATCCGTTGTTATCGCATAGGCTTATCTTGAAAATGGTGGTGGAACTGCTAGTGATGCATTAGTATTAACACAAAATAATAATCTTGTGGGCATTAAAAGTTCATTACTCAACGATACCTGGAAAGATTATACCGTTTGGGATGGGAAACAAATTCTAAAAAACACTCCAGAAGTATATAATGGTGTAGCCGTAAGGATTAATGACTATTTTAGAGTTTATCCTAATTATGCTTATTCATTATATGATTACGAAATGTTCTTAACCTGGGCAAAACAAGGTGGAGAATATAAATATCGTGCGGTAGTCGGAATGAAAGATCCTAAACAAATGATTACTTATATTCGAGACAAAGGTTACGCTACAGGGCTGACATACATAACTAGTGTAATGCGCATAATTAATTAGTATAATTTGACCAAGTATGATCAGATCGCAATCTCAAATGGTACGGTTGATACCGTTTCAAGTGCTGCACCTGTTACTCCACAAGAAATAAAAGACAACTATTACCGTGTTGCCCAATCATATTCCAATGGATCATATATTGGTCAAATCGGTGCTTACACTTCCAAAGAGAATGCCATTGCAGCCGCCGAGAAAGCCCATTTAAGCGTCTTTGATCCAAATGGCAATCAGATATATGCTATTGCTACGATAGACGCTAAAACAATAGCTTCTAAGCCATCTAAGCCATCTACACAGTATCAGGTTCGTTGTGGGATCTTTACCAAGAAATAGAACGCTACTAAATTAATAGAGAAATTAAAGAAATCCGGCTTTGATGCGCTTATGTATCAGCAGGATGATCAGTGGTATGTTTAGGTGGGGAAATTTGAGATATTACAAAATGCAGATAAATTATGTAGCAGAATCAGGTCTAAGGGATTTGATTGTGTTGTCGTAACCATTTAAGGGGGAATGTTGGTATGAGTTTAGTTGAAAACTTTCTTGCTAAGTGTAAAGAATATAATAAGATTGTTAAATAGGATAAGGCTGATGGTAAGCCATGGAAATATTATAATAATAGCCATCGTAGTAAGTCTACTTTCGAAGCTACACGCAAGGCCAATATGAGATATACGAATTGTGCTGGCGGCGTAATATTTGCCATGAAAGGGGCCGGAGTTCCCGCAAGTGCGCTCCAATGGTATGGTGGTGCTGGAAAAATTGTGTGGCTGAATTCTACAGCTAAGGAAGATTGTAAGAAGTATTTTAAGATTATCTCTATCAAGGGTAAGAAGACCGTCAAGCAGTTAATGAATGATGGTACTCTTCTGCCAGGAGATGTGTTGACTTATGTTGGGATGTTTCATACGAATGCTTATTATGGCAATGGTAAGAGTTTCGACAGTGGACATGCGTATTGTAGTGGATCTGGTGAAGGTGCAGTATACAATAAATGGATCGGCAGTCTTGCTCATCCTAATGCTAAGGTTATGTATATTCTTCGCCTGAAGGATCAGCCTAAACCTAAGAACTATCGTGTCAGAGTTGGTATTTATTCTATACCGGAGAATGCTGCTATTATTCAGCAGAGGATTAAGATCAAACTTAATCTCGACTGTTTTACCGAGGTTAATAATAATCAAACATATGTATATTGCGGTTCATATAGCAAATTAGCTAATGCCAAGGAACGTCAAACGCTCCTGAGGTAGAATGGTTTTAATGCAGATATTATTGAAGTATGATTCATAACTCAGTTACTCGGCAAACTGAGTTGACTATAAAGGGGTTGTCCTTAATTGGATAACCCCATTTTTTACGATTTTTATATAATTTCCATACTTATTTAATCACACAAATCAACTTATTTATGTGAATAAATAAATATAGAAACAATAGGAAGGAAACTGCGCTTCTCCTTTCTATGTGGTCATTTTCACGTATCAGGCGTATCAGGGTAAAATCGCAAAATCGAGGTCTGATTTTCGTTGAATAATCAAGGTTTTTTCTTAAATACGATTAGGGGAATTGCGCCCCGCCCTGAAGATCAATTTTCGTTGTATTTAAGCCATTTCTTGCGGTTAGTCATATCTTACGTATCAGGTTTACGTATCAGGTTTTGTGTGCAATACTAGCCTTTGAGAGAGCATCACGTTTGTAGTCTAATGACGAAACATCATAAGAATAGTTACTAATATTTGTTCTCTCCGTATGACCAAGCAATGATGCACGGACTGTCGCCGAAACTCCGGCATTTTCCATGCGACTGTTGATTGTCCTGCGCTGTGCGTGAATGCTGATCGGCTGTTTTATGTTGTACTGCTTCTTCTTATTAAACATATAATCACTGATCTGGCGGTTATTGGCTGCGCCTTTTGATGTTGAGAAAACATAACCTCCGGTACGACCATATGTTTTTTGAATTGCTTTTATCCTATTCAACACACGTTGCACTTCGTCTGTGATTGGGATATACCTGATTACCCCATTTTTTGTTTCGTCCAGATAATATGATTTATTTTTCTCATCATATTTCTGACTTCGGCAAATTTTGATGTGTCCCAAACTTTCGTCAACATCTTTCCACAATAGGCCAGCAAGTTCGCCACACCTTAATCCTGTCAGTGCTGAAAGTTCACAGGCATAGGGCGGCATATAATCTTCTTTCTTAAAATGGTCATTATCTACAGCATCTTGAATAATCGCAGAAACATTATCTGGAATTGTACGTTCAGAGTCATTAAAAATCTCTTTTCTAGCGTACTGCAAAAACCTGTTCTTCTGGATTAGAACACATGGGTTATCTGTCGGCTGAATAAATCTGTCGATAATAGCCTGTTCATATACACACTCAAAGAACATATGATAATCTTCCCGTGATTTCCTTGATGTGAGATTATATTTAGTAATAGCTTCAATCATAAAGCCCTCAATATCTGAAGGTTTTATATCTCTAATATCCTTGTCAGCTATTTCCCGACCGCCTTTAAGTCGCTCAAAGAAGCGTTTATACTCCCGCATATTGCGCTGTTCGGTATTGTGATTTTTATAATGCTGCGCTTTCAGCCAGTTGGTAAATGCAGAGCTATACGGAAAAAATTCCACCGTCTTCTTCTCAAACGGTTGTCTGGTGCTTTCATTATTCAGAACGAATTTGACAATTTCATTTTCTAATTCATCCAGATCTTTTTTCCTAATGGTTTTTCTACCAGATGGCCCATGAGCAAATCTGATGTTGACATACCATAATCCATCGCTTCCTAAACTCGGTTTATATTTTTTTAGTATCTCCTTTCTTCTAATTGCCATGTATAAATCCTGCGCAGTTTCCGATGTAATCATATCATTATTTAAGAATAACTGCAACATTTCTTTATATTCGGTAGTAGCAGAAAGGATGTTTTCAAGTTCTTTCTTATCTATAAAATCACATCCTTATAAATATCGGCGAACCTAATTGATCCGCCGACTTTGTTTAATAAATTATCCAATCATATACTGGATCAGCCTATTAACATCTTCCTGGTTGTATGCCACAATCTCTAATTCGGGAATTTCTTCACCACCATTAAAGATATTTGCAAGGGCAAAGTATTTGGTAAGATTGCTCTTAAGGTTCAGCCGGAGATCTTCGCCGATCAATTCCACCTTTCCGGTACATGCATCAATTACTTTAAAAAATTTATCAATGTCTCTAATATGACTAATCTTCATTTTTCAATAATCCTTTCATTTCTTTTAATATATTATTGTTATAATCATCAATATCTTTCTGCCAATATTTTA
>Ga0326511_10000651_pt1 | contig 30468 bp, 14 predicted proteins | sample 0_2496_0518_D_FD_203701 | JGI IMG/M metagenome (GOLD analysis project Ga0326511, IMG submission 203701) | Bovine rumen microbial communities from UC Davis, California, United States - 0_2496_0518 | ecosystem: Host-associated > Mammals > Digestive system > Stomach > Rumen | place: USA...
TAATCAGCATGGAGCAGCTGCCTGCAGGTACTCAGATTACCAATGTGAAGGTGGTTGAGGCTGAGCCGGTCTATGACCTGCGCATTGCTGAAAGGGCACTGGCATGGGCACAGAAGATGTATGACGACACCTGCATTTGCAGAGGGTAAGGATGCTCTCAGCACAGCAATGAGTCAGTTGAGACAGATGATGGCAAATGAGCGTGCTTCGGAGAATGAGAGCACCATGATGAATGGCGTGGAGCGTCTGAATACAGCTTTGGAGACTTATCTGGATGAAAATACCGACAACTTGGCAAAGAATACTAACTTTGGCTATATTGAAGATTTGACCGCATTCCCCAAATATAATCGTGGAACGATTTCGGATGGGCAGCAGATAGGCGGTTTTAAGTTCCGTGGAGATAATTGGCAGCATGCTTTGGGCAGTGATTTCCTTAATAAACAGATTCAAAAGGGCTTCCAAGTTGGTCCTGGTTCTGTTTCTTTGATTCATAAGTATCTTCCTGCCGGTAAATATTTTATTGCGGCTGAAATGATGAATGCTTTGGTGGAGGATACCAAATATAATCTGTCTTATGATTTAGAGTCGAATGTTTTTGGTTTTATTGGTAGTGACACCATTCAATTAGGAACTATCAAGGGTGAAGAATTTACAACGTTGTATTTCATAGGCGAACTACAACGTGGACAAGTCTTTGATGCTGGCTTCTATTGGGATGCCCCGCAGACAGGTGCTTCTTTCCGCATAAAGAATTTTCAGGTACGAGCCTTTGGCGATGTTACAAGCCAAGCTCAACATAATGCTGCTTGGGATGCATTTAAGGCTCAGTGGGATGCAACGGTATCTGCGCGTGATAAAGTGAATGCTTTGTCTGTTGATCCAAACTATCCATGGGGTAAAGCAGCTTTACTTGAGAAAAAAAATGGATTGGATGTATATTTCCTCGATCAGTATAAAAAGCATTGGATAACTCCCGATGGTCAGGATGCTGGCATCGCAACAACCGAAGAGTTGGATGACTGGGCAGTATATCAAGGAATGCCAGAAGTAATTTATCTCGATTCTATAACGGGAGACTTGATTTCGAATCGTGAAGAATACCCCTTGGTACGCGGTTACCAACAGGCATCGAACGAAATAATCAGCCTGAATAAGCCTTTCTCGGATTTGTGTGATGCCATTGAGAACGCTAGGCAGACGCGAAATCAAGGTAAAAATGCAACAGGTGATCGTGAGACATTTAAGGCTGAGATAGAGAGTGCTTTGTCCACCCTTTACAAATACCGTGAGTGTACATCTGACAAGACCCGTGACGAAGATCTAAACGTTGTAGAAGAGACGACACAGGCACTTGCAAGAGCTAAGGAAGCTTTCCTGAATTCTTGTGTCAACTCAGACATTGTAGATATAGATTTCTCGAATGGTGCTGAATACATTGAAGAAACAGGAGAGCAATCAGCACAATATGTTGTAAGAGGCAAAGCAGGAGAAATGTATTTCTCAAATTTCCAACCTGATAATCAGGCTAATGACTTAGGTTATAATTTGGGATATGGTGATGAGTATACGGATATGCTTCGTGTTGGTAATGGTACAGCAACCGTTGATTTTGAAGAAGTTTCTGAGGGTGATGTGGTGACTGTTTCGTTCGACATGTACTACGGCCAGTTGCAGAATAGGGTGGTTGCCTTCCAGTTGCAGAATGCTGCCGGTGAGCGTGTGGCAGGTATGTCATACAATGTAAATAGCTCATGGGCAATTATCAATGATTTCAATGAACTTGGCATCGATTGCAGTAAGATTGCAAGAGCAGGTTCGAAGCCCAATACCGACAATCATACGATTTTGACCGGTGCTGGTGTTACCTCGTATGAGATTGTGTTCGACTATGGTAAGGGCCGTATTACTACCACGATGAACAGTGTAAAGAACGGTGTATTCGTAACTGATACTATCATTAATCCCAATAGTCTAGAGAACAACAAGATTGCTAAATTCGTGCTTTCTTCAACTTTCAATAACGCTGCACGCCGTTGTTGGTTCGATAACCTGAAGATTACTCGTTCTGTAAGCACTTCTGACTTCGAGGAAGATATCTTAACCAATACCTATCTCGATGTTCCTGAATATAAGGAGGCTCTTGATAGCATTGATTTGACTCCTATCATTGCTGAGGCAGACTCTATGGCAAACCAGCATATGTGGATTGAACTGAAGAATCAGTTGAAGGATGTTGCTGACACTTATCGCAATGAGACCGACAATGATAAGAAATATGAGGGCTACGCTATTCTGAAAGATCTCATTGACAAGTCTTATGGCTCGATAAAGATGTATATGGAGGCTGAGAGTCAAATGAATCAGCTCAGTGGCATGTTCGTTGACAATGGTATGCGCGATACCGCTGTTATTGCTGAGGCACAACAGTTCTATCTAGAACAAACGACTGCCTTGACGAATGAGACTTTGGATACAGAAACGTTAGTTTACGAGGTACTGTCACAAGCCGATTATTACATTCGCTTGTTGAATCAGCAGAGCTTGACCATCAACGTTCAGGAGCCCGGCACACTTTCGTCGTTGGTCTATGATCGTGTGAGCGACCTCTCAACAGTTTCTGGTTTGATTGTTTCTGGTTCATTGAATGATGATGATATTTATTTCATTGCACAAAACCTGACCAGTCTGTTGAAGCTTGACATGGGCGAGGCAACTCTCTCTAATCCGAATTGGAACGTTCAGTGCAGAGCCTATTCTTTGCAAACCCTTATCCTGCCGAAGAATCTTGAGACAATTGCCAGCAAATATTTCTTCGAGGATCTTTCAGCTTTGACCAATATAGTATTCCCAAGCACTTTGAAGTCAATAGGCTCTGGAACGTTTATGCGTTGTTCTTCGTTGAAGAAGGTCGTGTTGCCAGAGGGCTTGACAACTTTGAATAGCAATGCCTTTGCATATTGTAAAAGTCTGACGGAGGTAGTCCTGCCGAGCACTCTTACATCTGTTTCATCTCCTTTCTATGGCTGTAACAATCTGACTTCGATTACCTTCAATGCTGTAGAGGCTCCTTACATCAAGCGTTATGTCATGGATGGCTCGAGCGAAAGTAATTGCACGCTCTACGTGCCTGCCGAGCTGTACGAAGACTTCCTGAATGCCGAATATTGGAACCTGTTCGATATCCAGCCCATGGGCAGTGCAAACATGGGTAACCTGCGCGTGACCAACGAGAAGTGGATCAATACCAATGATACCATTTATCAGAACACGATTCCTGCTATCAACGTAACCATGCGCGACCGTGGTGATAATTACTGGACGATGGATCGTTACCAGTATGGCGCACTCTATACGGAGGGTGAGAGCATGCTCTCGGCTTCGCAGTTCTCGATGTACTTCGATCCTTATATGAAGCTGCAACAACAGTGGAATGGCTACCAAGGAGTACGCACCTCAGCTGTGCTGATGAACAACGCCCCGATGCGTGCCGACAGCGTTTCGGCTACGCTGCGTCTGCCTGCTAACAGATGGAGCTTCCTGAGCCTGCCGTTTGACGTGAAGGTTTCTGAGATTATCTGGAAGAATGAGGGGCAGCCGTTCGTCATCTACAAGTACGACGGCAAGCGCCGCGCTGATGGCGACATGAACAATACTTGGGTACGCATGACTGCCGACAGCACGCTGCATGCAGGTATCGGCTACATCTGGCAGACTGCCGACGATCTGATGACAGGTTACGACTATACGACCTGCACCGTCACCGCTCTCAACAATACGAACAAGAACAATATCTTCGTTCGCGAGAATGTCGATGTGCAGCTGACCGAGTATCTGAGCGAACTGCCTCAGAACCGCTCATGGAACCTCGTGGGCAATCCCTATCCTGCCTACTACGAGACCCGTGCCATGGATTACACGTCGCCGTTCATCACCTGGAACATCGCTGAGCAGAACTACCAGGCCTACTCGCCTGTGGATGACGACTATATCTTGATGCCTGGTGAGGCCATCTTCTTCCAGCGTCCCGTTGACCAGGCCGCCATCACCTTCCTGAAGGAAGGCCGTCAGGTGGCTGATTGGCAGAATTGGAACTACTACTTCCATGGCAACAACAATGACAGCATCTTCGGTGCCCGTCAGAGCGACATGAGGGCTGAGCGCAGCGTGTTCAACCTGACCGTCACGGGCAATGAGATGAGCGATCGCACCCGCTTCGTCATCAACAACGATGCCCGCCTGAGCTACGAGATGGACAAGGATGCCTCGAAGTTTGCCGGCATGAATGCCAAGGGCGTACAGCTCTATACCGTTGAGCAGGGCGTGCGCATGGCTATCAACGAGCGCCCAATCTCTAACGGTGAGGTCCGCCTCGGCATGACCATCGGCACGAAGGGTACCTACTCCCTGAAAGTCGAGACGAAGGTCGACAACGAGGTCTATGTCCTCGACCGCCTGACAGGTGTTGAGACGCTTCTCGGTGAGGAAGGCTACACCTTTGAGACTGAGACCGGAACGCAGGACAACCGCTTTGTGGTCCGTCTGGGTGCCGGTGAGCTGACAGGCATTAAGTCAATTGAGAATTCAGAATTTAGAATGGAGAATGGTGAAATCTACGATTTGTCAGGTCGTAAAGTTAAATCTCAACTATCAACTCTCAAATCTCAAATCAGATCAGGTCTCTATATCAATGCTAACGGCAAGAAGGTCGTGGTGAAATAACCACGGCCTCCAGGCCTTTGTGCGAATAAAAAGATGTACCAACTAATAATTCATGAACTATGAATAGATGGTTAAGTATATGCGCCTTGTGGCTCTGCCAGCTCCTCGCCCTTGCACAGGCTGGGGCTGGCGTGGCCGGGGGCGACTTCAATCCCAATACGCCTCCTAACCCGGAGATGCCACGTCCGAAGTTCACGCTGACGACACAGACATCTCCTTCGAATGCCGGCAAGCTGAACATAGGGCAGCAGGGAATCTATGAGGCAGGCTCCCAGATTCAGCTGCGAGCCTACAATAATAACGGCTATGTATTCGAGAAGTGGCTTGAAGACGGTGTGCAGGTTTCCACGAACGTATGGTTCTACTACGAGATGCCTGAACATAATGCCACGCTGACGGCAGTATTCCGCTATGACCCGATGGTGCCTGGTAATCCCGTGATGCCACGGCCCACGCATACGCTGACGCTGAATGCCAATCCCTGGCAGGCAGGCTATTTCAATTTCAGCACAACCTCGATATTCGAGGAAGATCAGGAGATTGATGTCTGGGCCTATAATTATAATGCCTACCGCTTCGTGGAATGGCAGGTCGATGGCGTAACGGTGTCGAAGATGAATCCCTACCGTTTCACCATGCCTTCCAGCAACTATAGTCTGGTAGCTGTCTACGAATGGTCGCCGCAGACCCCTCCCAACCCTGGCCGCAACTATTTCAACAGCGAGACGGGCGAGGTGATTATCGATGACTTTGCCGACGGTCTCTATAGCGCCTTGGAACAGGTGACGAACGGCGACTTCTCGCAGGTTACTTCACTTACCGTTGCCGGCCCTGTCGAGAATGCCGAGTGGTGGTTTACGCGCGAGCTGCCGGAGTGTACGCTCCTTGATCTGACCCGCACGTCGGGCATGACCGCAGTACCCTCATGGGCATTCGAGGGGAATGGGAGGATGGAAAGTATCCTGCTGCCTGCATCGGTCGGCCAGATAGGTGAGTTTGCTTTTTACGGATGCAGTTCGCTGCAGACGCTGACCTGCATGGCCGTGGTGCCTCCCGCCATTGGGCCCAGTGCTTTTGATGGGGTCAACGAGGGGCTGGTGGTCTTCGTACCTGCTGCCTCCCTGGCAGCCTATCAGGAGGCTGACGGATGGAGCCGCTTTACTATCCAGCCACTGGAGAGCGAGGTGAGCGACCTGGAGGTGAACCTGCCCGAAGGTACTGACCCCTCTATGTATAAAGATATGTATATAGAGCTGGTCAATGTGAAGAGCGGACAGAAGCAACGCTACTTGATGACCAACCGTATCACCTATACGTTCGGCAGCCTGATTCACAACACGCAGTATAACGTCTATCTGAAGAACGGCAAGGATGCCGTGCTGGGCGAAATCAAGGGCGTAGGCATCGTTGACAAAGACGTGAGCGTCACGTTCGAGTCGCTGTTGCGTCCCCGTGACCTGTCTATCAAGGTGCTGACACCTGCCGGCGAAGACGTGACTGAACAGGTCACGGTCACTTGGATGGATGAGAATGGCGACTATCTCAATCGTGGCCGTCTGCTGACGGGCCTGCTGGAGGGTACGACCGTCAGGTATCGCGTGTCACTGCCCCAGTCGCTGGCCATGCAGTACTTGCTGCCTACGGAGACTGTCTATGAGGTGGGCGCTGAGGGCGACTGCAGCTATACGCTGACAGCTATTCCGCAGATGACCATCGGCGGTGCCGTACGCGACGTGAAGACCGAGCAGCCCATTGCAGGTGCTGTCGTATCGGTCAGCCAGTTGCTGAACGGTCAGTATTCGAAGACCTTCACCACGAAGACTGACAGTCAGGGACATTGGAGCCTGAAGGTGTTCGATGCCAAGAGCGAGATTGCGGCCTCGATGGCCAACTACGTGAGCAAGAGCCTTACAATAGACACGCTGACAGTAACCGTTCCTACCTTCAACCTGAAGGACATCAATGGCACGACCCTCTTCCTTAACCTGACTTACACGGACACATCGGGCAAGACCTCGGCTTACGAAGATGCTAGCAATGTTGTCTTTGCCGTGAAGAACGAGACGACGGGTGAGCAGTTCGACGAGATGAGCGTGCAGAACGGCAAGATCATCCTCATGGAGACGGTGCCTGCAGGTACGTCGTTGCGTGTCACCGCCTCGAGCATGAACCAGAAGTTCACCAGCGTGTCGGCCACGGCTACGGTTGACAATGTGGACCGTGCCAACTTCACACTGCCTATCAAGCAGCTGGGCGGTATCAGTGCTTCGTTCGTCAAGACCGATAATACCACCGTCGTAGGTATCCTCTACGACCAGAACGGACGACTGGTGAAGAAGTATGACTATTATGGTACTGTGCTGAGCATTGCTGAGTTGCAGGATGGCGACTACACGCTTGTCACGATGGGCGGCAGCCGTTTCTTCAACAGCATCTACGTGTTCTCGCAGTTTGCCGAGTCTGGCCTTCGTGCCGGTGTCGACTATGTGAAGAACAGCGTCAAGGTGAAGAGTGGGGCAGTCTCATCGATCAGTAATCAGGGTATTCCTTTCCTGGACGAGACCAAGCTCTACTACACCGGCAAGAGCACCTCGTTTGCTGTGAACAAATCGCAGGTCACTGCCGGCCAGTATCTCACGCTGAGCAGCCATGTCGACTTCAAGAGTGCCTATGCCGGTCGCGTGAGCGATGTGAAGCTGATTGTCGAACTGCCAGATGCCAGCTCGTTTGTCGATGGCTCGGTGATGGTAGGCAACGCAACGGCAGGCTACACCTACGCAGGACATACGCTAACCATCCCGTTGGAGAACTACAGCGATCGTATGCGCTTCTGCTTCATTCCTACGGCCGGTGGTGACTACAGCCCTTCAGCATCTGTCCAGTTTACGTATGACGGCAAGACCATCACCCAGCCAATTGGTAGCGCCAGCTACACGGTGAAGGACCTGTCTGTCAATGTGCCAGGCATCGTGGCAGGCAACAAGGTGCCCGTCAGCGGTTCGGCCATGGGCAAGTCTAATGTGAAGATCTATGCCAACGGTATCCTCATGGGACAGACGGTGGCGCTGGCCAACGGCTCGTGGGCAACGACCATCGAGCTGGAAGCGTCCGACAGCGTGGCTACCTATCAGGTCTATGCCCTCGTATCGTCGAAGGATGTTGAGATGAAGTCGGAGACGCAGACCGTGGTCTACGATCCCAACAGCGTGGAGGTGACTTCCGTGACTCTCTATTACACCAATCCTGAGGAAAACTGGTGGCGTGGCAAGAACTATGAGCTGGTCTTTGACTTCCTCACGCCTTCCGTCATTCCTCATAAGTATGTTTACTACATCTACAACCGTTCGTTCACGTTTGCTATTGACTTCAGCAACAATGCCGATAAGAACATATCGAATGTCATGCTCGACGTGAAGACCGGTGACGGTGTATGGCACGGACTGAAGGCTACCTATGACACCAAGAAGTCGAAGTGGCTGGCCTATGGTGAGTTTGGTAACATGTACGACGGCATTGTGCCTGTCAATGTGCGCGTCAGATTCACCCGCAACGGACTGGTAGCCGACACGCTCAATGTGAGTGGCGAGCTTGTAGCCGTCTATCCTGGCCCTGACTGTAACGTGGCCATCGACCCCTCTGGCTATGTCTATGAGGCAGTTCCCACGAACCGCATTCAGGGTGTCACCGCCTCTATCTATTATAAGGAGACGGTAGAGGATGTCTATGGTGACAAGCATGAGAACATCGTGCTGTGGAATGCTGAGGAGTATGCTCAGGAGAACCCGCTGTTTACCGATGAGAATGGTATGTACCGCTGGGATGTGCCGACAGGCCTCTGGCAGGTGAAGTTCGAGAAGGACGGCTACGAGACCGCCTATTCGGAATGGCTGCCCGTACCTCCGCCACAGCTCGACGTGAATATTGCCATGACACAGATGCGCCAGCCCTCGGTCGTGAAGGCCAGTGCCTTCGAAAAAGGTGTCGAGATGGAGTTCGACAAGTACATGATTGCCGACATGCTGACCAGTGAGAATATCACTGTCACCCGCAATGGCGAGTTAGTGAGTGGTGAGCTGGAACTCCTGAACAAGGAGACAGCAGCCGACGACTCGCTGAAGTGCTTTGCCTCGAAGGTACGTTTCAACATGCCTCAGAACGACGTACTGCTTTCCACCGACAAAGTCCGCCTGACCGTCAGCCGCATGGTGCAGAGCTATAGTGGCGTGCCGATGGAGCAGGACTACACGCAGGACTTCAACGTCGAGCCGAAGGTTCGCACCATCTCTATTGACTCGCTGGTCATTGTGGAGTATGGCGTTGAGCGCACGCTGACCGTTGCCGCTCTGCCCGCCGATGCCTCGAAGGGCAAGAAGATGGTGGTCCGCTCGCTCTCGCCGACCATTGCCGCCATCAGCACCGATACCTTGCAGCTTGATACCAATGGCCAGGCAGAACTGACCGTCAGTGGTGAACTGCCCGGCACGACGATGCTCACCTTCGGTGTGGTCGGTACCGATGTCGAAGGCCGTACCACGGTGAGCGTGAAGGAGAAGGCCCGTCTGGTGACGCTCTCACCGAAAGCCTCGCGTGTTACAGGATCTCAGGTCTATCGCGGCACCCAGATTCGTCTGAGCAGCGAGACAGAGAATGCAGTTATCTATTACACCCTCGACGGAACGGAACCGCAGGAGACTTCCCTCCGCTATGATGACAGTGAGCCTATTGTGATTACCAGTGATGACGTGCAAATCAAGGCAATGGCCATTGGCCATGACCTGCCTAAGAGCGATGTGTCTGTGTTCGACTATTCACTGAAGAAGTCGACGCTCGGCTATCAGCTGCCTGAGGGCTGGTCGTGGATTTCGCACAACCTTGAGAGCGAAGTACCTGTGACGGAGTTCCAGACAAATGCTGACCGCATTGTAAGCCAGACCCAGGAGTCGATTAATGACCCCGTGGCTGGATTCATCGGCAATCTGAAGGTGATGAAGCCTACGGAAGCCTATAAGTTGAAGCTGGCAGCCAATACTGAAAAACGTTTGGCCGACTATGAGTTCAATGCTGCTACGCAGCTGGTTCCCGTTGAGGCAGGCTGGAACTGGATTGGCTATCCCGTCAACCAAGTGATGACGCTCGACGAGGCACTCGCATTCTATGATGCCCATGAGGGCGACTTCATTGTCGGTCAGGACGGCTATGCCGAGTTCGTCGATGGCCAGTGGAAGGGTACGCTCGAAGGCATGAAGCCAGGTCAGGGCTATCTACACAAGGCTGCAGCGAAGGGCGACATTCCTTTCAATACGACCCTCGTATCAGTGGCTGCCAGCCGTGTGGGCAAGCGCAACCCGCTGATGAACAGTCCATGGGCACCTGCCAAGTATGCCTATCCCGATGTAATGCCGCTGACTGCTCAGTTAGCTGTTGAAGGCTTGCAGACCGATGCCGCTGAGTATGTGGTCGGTGCCTTTGCCGGTACTGAATGCCGTGGCGTAGGTCAGTGGAAGAATGGGCGTCTGATGATGTCTGTCTATGGCGAGCAGGGCGATGAAATCTCTTTCGTGGCTTACCATAAGGAGAGTGATCGCAGCTTTGAGATTAACGAGAAGCTGACGTTTGTTGCCGACAATGTAGGTTGCTGGAATGCTCCTCGCCTGTTGACCATAGGTAACGAGACGACAGCCATCGAGACGACAGCGAGCGAGCTGACCGTTACCCCCATGGTGTTCACGGATCATATCTCTGTTAGCGCTCCTCAGCCGATGACGATGCTCACACTCACCAATATGGGTGGACAGCAGGTCGTCAGTCTCTCTTCGCTGGGGCATGCAGCTACGCTGACTACCGGACAACTGCCCGCCGGCACTTATATCCTGACGGTAAAGGCTGGTGCTGAGACCTACTACAAGAAAATCATGAAGGCTGGCAAATAAAAATGATGCGATATGAGAAGAATCTATAGAATGTTTTTATTGTGTTGTATGGCACTGTGGGCTTCGGCTCTCAGTGCCCAGCCCCACTGGACTTGCGACTATCGTCAGTATCAGAACGACATGACCGTCTACTTCATGCTGAAGAATGGTGATGCCGTCATTACTGCCCTTGACAACTATGAAGTAGCCGCCTTCGTGGGCGGTGAGTGTCGCGGTGTGGCTACGTTCGAGACCCAGACAGGTACGAACGGCGTGAAGCTGACCTATGGTTTCCTGAAGGTCTATAGCAATAGTGTGGGTAATGAGACTGTTACGCTGAAGTACTATGACAAGGCTGCCGCTAAAGAGCGCAGCGTTCGCGATGTGTCTCTCCCGTTTGTCTCCAATGCCAATGTGGGCTATCCCAGTGCGCCTGTTGATTTCCCCTTGGAATTCGATGTGACGGTCGCCTCTTCCAACACGGTGATGGGTACGGTATCGGACGGTGGAACCTATAAGAGCAGTACGCTGGTCACAGCTACGGCAACGCCCAACACGGGCTATAAGTTTGTCAGCTGGTCGGACGGTGTGACGGGTAACCCCTATACTTTCAAACTGGTTTCGGACACCCTGCTCACGGCGCAGTTTGCCCTGCAGCAGTTCAAGGTGACATTTATTGCTGATGGCGTGACCGTCAGTAGCGAGGCTTTGGACTACGGGGCTACAATCACGCCTCCTGCCGCTCCAGAGAATGGCTATACCTTTGTTGGATGGTTGCCGAAGCCTACTACCGTGCCTGCTGAAGATGTGACGTTTACGGCTCAGTACGAGCGTTCGGAGCGTGTGGCCACCTTCGTTGTCGATGGTGTGGTGACGAGTAAGGTCACGGTGAAGTTCGAGGATCCTCTGACCAAGCCTGCCGACCCAGTAAAAACTGGCTATACCTTTATGGGATGGACGCCGGAGGTACCTGCTACTATGCCTAATCAGGATGTGACCTATACGGCTCAGTTTGCCATCAACAGCCATCAGCTGACATGGAAGATTGATACGACCGAAGTGACCAGTATGGTTGAGTATGCCACCAAGCTGACTGTTCCTGAGAGCCCGCTGAAAGAAGGATACACCTTCGTGGGCTGGACACCCGAGGTCATTGATTCCATGCCTGACCATAATCTGGTGTACACCGCCCAGTTTGCCATCAACCGCTATCGGCTGTCGTTCATCGTCGACTCGGTGGCTGTTGTCAGCGATTCACTCGAATATGCTGCGGCCATTGTTCCGCCTTTAACTCCCGTCAAGGAGGGCTATGCTTTCCTGGGCTGGTTCCCTACTGTCGATGAGAATATGCCTGCCAGGGATGTGGTTTATACGGCTCAGTTTGCCATCAACCAGTACACGGTTACGTTTGTCTTCGGCAATGGCGAGGCTAATGTAGTGAAGACGCAGGACTATGCTTCAGCTTTGAGCGCCCCTGCCGATCCTGTCTGGAGAGGCTTCACATTCAAGGGCTGGAGCACCGTCGTTCCTGCAACGGTTCCAGCCGCCGACACGACGTTTACAGCCCAGTGGGAGCGCAACAAGTATAAGCTGACATGGGTTGTTGATGGCCAAAAGTCTGAGAGCGATGTTGAGTACGAAGCAACCATTACGAAGCCTACTGATCCTCAGAAGGAGGGATATACCTTCAAGGGTTGGACCCCAGCGGTTGCTGCCACGATGCCCGACAGCGCATTGACCTATACCGCCCAGTTCAGTATTAATTACTACTATGTAATTTATATGGTGGGAGATAAGGAATGGGCACGTGACTCTGTTGCGTATGGTTCGCCTATCGTCAAGAAAAACTATACCCCAGGTGTTGGCGAGGTATTCGTTGGTTGGACGAGCGATGCCGAGTACACGACGATGCCAGCTCATAACGTAACCTACACGGCCAGCATTACAACAGCCATCTCTGCTATTAATGGGAATAGTGGTCATGTTGACGTTTATACGATTGACGGAAGCCTCTTCAAACATTCAGTGCCTGTCACCGAACTGCGTAGGGTTTTGAGGAAGGGACTTTATATAATCAATGGTAAAAAGTTACAGGTGAAATAATAACGTCTCTATATAGAAAAGGATCTGCTATCCACTATTTTTTGGGTGGCAGATTCTTTTTCTTTATCCCGCATTACTGCTAAAGCCTATGTGTCTTCCTCTTTTTTAGAGTTATCCCGAACTGGGACCCAATAATGTCTGTCGCCTCCGCCGGTTTTGAAATGATTTTGATTTAGGTCAAAGAAAGAGAGGGATTGTGCTATTTTATATATCATTTTTAGTGTTCAATTATAGAAATAGTCGTATCTTTGCATAGCAATCGTGAGATTGCTCTTACATGTTATTCATTAGGTTAGTAGTTCTTCGCACAGCGAAGTGTAATTTTAAGGTAAAGATTATGTTATTAGATTTTCAAACGACGGCTTTGTTAGGTGAAGTTGCATTGGCAACAGTATTGAGTATCGCAACTTTAATACATGCCAACAGCCGTTAAGGAAAGTGCGGGGTGAGCGACTCATACCGCACTATTCTTTTATGTCGTTTTACGTACTCTTGTATGTCATGATGAACAGTTATTGTTTGTAAAAGAGTGTCTTTTCGTGCGTGGCTTTATTATTTTTTATTCAAAATGTTTGTAATACGATTATTATTGTTACCTTTGTGCCCGAATGTCTAATGGAGTTAATAATAAATGTTAACGCCCATTTTTCTATAAACTAATAAATAATTTTCATTATGAAGAAAACTTTGATGATGTTGATCATGGGTCTTGTAGCCTTGACAGCAGGTGCACAGAACACGTTGCATGAGACAGGTTCATTTACCGTTCAGCCTAAGATTGGTATTGGCGCAGGTCATGTTTCTGGTGAATGGACTGGCGGCGGCGAAGCAAAAGGTAAGACAGGCTTCCTGTTTGGTGTTGAAGGTGAGTATTATCTGACCTCAAAATTCAGCGCAGCTCTTGGTGTGAACTATGCCGAGCAGGGATGGATATTTGAGTATTCCGGTGGTGCCGAGGATAAGTATAAACTCAACTATGTGAACGTTCCCCTTATTGCTAATTACTATGTTTCTGAGGGTTTGGCTCTGAAGGCTGGTGTTCAGTTGGGCTTTCTAACAAGTGCAAAGCTTAACAGTAAAGATATTAAGGACGACACCAAGTCAACCGCTATCTCCATCCCCATTGGTATCTCTTATGAAATCCAGAACATCGTGGTTGATGCCCGTTACAACATTGGTGCTTCCAAGGTTAATAAGACTGGCTCTAAGGATCAGCGCAGCGACCTGTTCCTGGTTACTGTGGGTTACAAGTTCTCCCTCTAAAAAATACTGAATATTTAAATCTTTAACTTAATTATTAATATGAACAAATTGATGAACTGGATGTTTGCCGCCATCCTTTTCTGCGGTACAGTAATGTGTGGATTGACTTCTTGCACCAAAGAAGAAACCAAATTTGTGGATTTGAATGCTGATGTTGAGCTTTACACGGTGAAGAGTAATTATGAGATTGTTTCAACAGGTAATCTCACTGATGCTAATCTGAAGACAGTCCGAAACGTTCTTGATAAGAATTTTGTGGGGGAAGAAAGTGACCGTAAGACGTTGTCTGATGCCCGGAGTGGTCTTGATGCGGTTGTCAAGAAGGTAGAAGATGTCATCAAAACAAACGACTTGTTTGTTCAGGGTTTAACATACAGGATCTATGTTAAACTGTTTGACAGCAAGGAAACGCTTGTCTATTCAAAGACAGTAACGGTAGAAAACGATCAGATTAGCACTAAATGAGTAATCGACTTGTTTAATAAGTGAAGTGGACCTTTAAAGTTGTCATCAGCTTTCAGGTTCACTTCAATTTCTTTTAGTATAAAAAGCCCATAAAATGATGAAGAGACTCGAAAATAACTTAAACAGCGTGTTTGGATATAAGTTCCTGCTGCCTTGCCTGTTGGCATTCTGTAGCGTAGTGTTCTTGGCTTCGTGTTCCGACAATGATGATGATAACCCAACCTATGAGGAGCTATTTGAGAAGGAGATGACAGCGGCATTGGCCGATGCACGCTTATACGGCCCGCAAACCGATGATTTTGCCAAAGAGGTAGCCAAGCGTTTCGATGGCTGTGTGACCGAAATCAACTATAAGACGCGCGAGAGTGCCACTCGTAAATGTATCACCGACTCTTGCAGACCCTATGATCTGAAGGACTTGGCTCGCACCACGATTGTGGCAGGATGGGACAGTACCGAACTGAAGCCTGTCATCAACTACCTTGTGACGACCTCTACGGAGCGCGGTTTCTTTGGACGCTATAAACACCAAACCAGCGACTACGGCTATTGGGGCGACATTGTCAACCTGAAGTATGAAAGACTGATGACCGAGGTACAGGTGAAGACTTACGGCATGTTCTACGCAGCACAGGAAGAGTCTGTGGTACGCAGTGTCATTGGCGACAGCCTCTACACTGTTATCCACACCAAGACGGGCGTTGAACCGGGCATGTCACACCACTACTATGAGATTATGCGTGCCGATACCTCCAGCACAGCCACTGTGGAATACTACAAGAAGTTAGCCATCGAGTACCACGAGCGTTTTGAGCATATTCAAGACTAACGTGATATTGGTGGTCTAAAAAACTCAGTCTTCTGTCCGTTCTAACCAATTGAGAACAAACAGAAGACTGAGTTTTTTTATGTGGGTTGTTTGCTTATTGCCTGTTACAGCGTAATGTGGAACACCATACGCAGGATGTCGTTCAGGTTGGCCACTATGAGGAGCAAGAGGACGATACCAAAGCCTACATATTCGGCTCGAATCATGAAGTTCTCAGAAGGCTTGCGGCCTGTAATCATCTCGTAGATGAGGAAGAGCACGTGACCACCGTCCAAGGCAGGAATAGGCAGAATGTTCATGAAGGCGAGGATGATGCTGAGGAAGGCCGTCATCTTCCAGAACACGTACCAGTCCCAATCAGCAGGGAAGAGGTTACCTATTGTGCCGAAACCGCCTAACTGCTTGGCACCATCGGTGGTGAACACATACTTCAGGTCGCTGACGTAGCCTTTCAGCACGTTCCAGCCGTAGGCAATGCCTGCCGGAATGCTCTCGAAGAAACCATATTCCAAGTGTACCGCCTCGTATTTCCTTCCCGTGTTGAAGAAGCCCAGCGTCGGGCGGTTCTCCTTCATGTCGAGCGTAGTCTTACGGCTGATGGTGTCGTTCTGATGCGTATATACCAGCATGACGGTCAGTGCCTTCTGCTGTTCCGCAGGTGTTGTGGCAGCCTTGTAGATGTCGTTGACGCGGTCCAGCTCGTCAATCAGCTCATTGTGGTTGCCCACCTGGTGTCCGTTGATGCTCAGAATCCTGTCGCCAGCTGCGAGTCCTGCTTTCTGGGCAGGTGAGCCGGGCATGATGCTGTCGATGCTCATCGGAATCAGCGGTTCGGCAAAGCGTGGCGAGGTCTGAAGCATATCCAGCAGGTTGAGGTCGCCAGGCAGCTCGATGCTTACCTTCTTATTATTGCGCAGCACAGTCACCTCACGGGCTTCAGAGAGGTTGCGATAGAAGTCGGCATCGAGAATCATGAAGTCCTTGCCGTCGTAGCTCAGGGGGATGTCGCCGTCCTGGAAGCCGTAAGTCTTGGCCTCTTCGTTGAAGCGGAAGCCATCTGTCATGTTCTGCACGGGCACATAGCTCTGTCCCCATGTGAAGAGAATCATTGAGTAGATGAACAGGGCCAGCAGGAAGTTGACCAGCACGCCGCCAATCATGATGAGCAGTCGCTGCCAGGCGGGCTTGGTGCGGAACTCCCAAGGCTGTGCGGGCTTTTTCATCTGCTCCACGTCGAAGCTCTCGTCAATCATGCCCGATATCTTGCAGTAGCCGCCCAGTGGCAGCCAGCCGATACCGTATTCCGTGTCGCTGTTCTTGGGCTTGTAGCTGAAAAGCTTGCCGCTCCATTTGGCAATGCCGAGGTCGAAGAACAGGAAGAATTTCTCCACCCTTACGCCAAAGAGCTTGGAGAAGAAGAAGTGGCCTCCCTCATGCAGTAGAACCAGCAATGAGATGGAGAGCATGAACTGTAGTACTTTTATCAGAAATATTTCCATTATCTCTAACCCCCTAAGTGAGGGGACAGGTGGTCTGAACAAGCGTCTATCAAACCTTTTTTAGTTGAGTTATACATGGTTTTTATGGAGAGTCTGCGCTTGTTCAGACCCCCTCTCCCCCTAACTTAGGGAGCTTGAGAGTAGTGAAGATGCTATGCGTCTTGCCTCGGCATCCGTCTGGAAGTAGTCGTCGAGTGTGGGAGTCTTGATGAAGGTGGCCCGCTGCATGGTCTCGGCGATGATGTCGCCCATGTCAAGGAATCCGCAGCGGTCTTCGAGGAAGGCGCGGTTCACAATCTCGTTGGCAGCGTTGACGATGCAGGGCATGTTGCCGCCACGGTCAATAGCCTCGTAGGCCATGGCTAAGCAGCGGAACTTCTTCAGGTCTGGCTCGAAGAACTCCAGGTCGTGGGCCTTGAACAGGTCGAGGCGCTCACCGCTCAGTGGCAGACGCTTGGGGAACGAGAAGGCATACTGTATGGGCAGTCGCATGTCGGGCACGCCTAACTGGGCTTTCACCGAGCCGTCCATGAACTGCACGGCTGAGTGGACGATTGACTGCGGGTGTACCAGCACCTGTATCTGCTTGGCATCGACGCCAAAGAGCCATTTTGCCTCGATCACCTCGAAGCCCTTGTTCATCATCGAGGCCGAGTCGATGGTAATCTTTGCGCCCATGTCCCATGTGGGGTGTCTCAGGGCGTCGGCCTTCGTCACGTGGGCAATCTCCTCCATGCTCTTCGTGCGGAAGGGGCCGCCCGAAGCCGTCAGCAGAATCTTGTCGATGGGGTTCTCGTCCTCGCCTACAAGACTTTGGAAGATGGCCGAGTGCTCGCTGTCTACGGGCAGTATGGCAGCATGGTTCTCCAGTGCCAGCTTACAGATCAGTTCGCCTGCCACCACCAGCGTCTCCTTGTTGGCCAGGCAGATGGTCTTCCTGGCTTTAATGGCATGAATGGTGGGTGAGAGACCGGCGAAGCCCACCATGGCGGTGAGTACCATGTCGATGGGCTGTGCCTCGACAATTTCTTCCAATGCCCTTGCGCCGGCATAGACTTTCACGTCGGGCCGGTCTTGCATGAGTGCCTTCAGTTCGTCGTATCGTGCTTCGTTGGCAATGACGATGGCGGCGGGATTGAACTTGTGGGCCTGTTCGGCCAGCAGTTCCACCTTGTTGTTGGCTGTCAGACAGTAAACCTCATAGAGGTCCGAGTGCTCCTCAATCACCTCAAGTGCCTGTGTGCCAATGCTTCCCGTGGAACCGAGAATAGCTATTTGTCTCTTCATTTTGACAATCTTACTATTGTTTTATCTTGTCTTTTTATTCAATTTGGGTGCAAAATTACTAAAAACCATTGACATAGCCCCCGTTTTCTCATTTATTAACCATAGTGTTTCTTCCCAAAGAAACCGTGTGTCGTATGCGGAAGGGGTATGAAGTCTGTAAAAGTCTAAATAACAACTATGCTCAAAACTCGCTCATTTTCCATCATGTCTGTCTTCGCTTGGAAATGAGCGAGTTTTGAGCATATTCGTATGTTGTTGATAATCAATGTTTTGCAAAAAGTGTTAAAAGGTATGTATCTCGTTATCTCGCAATTCGAATCATTGTATCTCGTAATTCGAATCGAACTGCGAGATACAATGAATCGAAGTGTGAGCTAATGTCTTTGCAACCATGAGATAATATGATACCTTTTTCCAGAGCAGGTGTTTCGATTGCCCTTGCAAGCGTCCTCAATGGCCTTTTTAGCGGTCTTTTCTCGCTCTATTTTGCGATTTTAAAATGTCTTGAAAATCGAAAAAATACTGGCTTATTTAGACTGGGCATGCTGCATAATTATTTTTTCAGTTACGGCTTCTTTCTTGTTTACGAAGAGAAAGTTTATCGTTTGCAGATGGCAAACATGCCGTTTCCTTACAAATGGATGATGACGGGAATGTCGTCGGTTATGTAGTCATTGCCCAGCGTGCGGTTCTGCGGCATGGCGGTGGCAGGCTGGTTGCACCACTCGTAGAGCCATTCCTTCAGTCCACGGCAGTAGTGGAGTTTCATCTTTGACGACATGGGCAGGTCGTGTGGCGATGTGGCATCAATCAGGAGTGCCTCGATGTTTTCAGGGGCGGTTTGCATGAATTGGACGGCACTGGTGTTCCACATGCCCAGGTCGAAGATGATGAAGGCGAACCCTTCGTCGTGGCATTGCTGTTCTAACCATCGGGTGACCTGATAGATAGCCTCCAGATAGCTGCTCTTGGCACCTTCGGTGTAGTATTGGTCGTTCAGTTGGTCGTCAACGTACAGCTCTGTGATTTCGGCCTCGGGTCCCAGCTCCTGCCTCAACAGTTCTGTCATGCTGTCGCGATACTGCACGACGGACGATGCATATTGGCGAAAGACGTACACCCTGACGTGGTCGGGAATCGTTATGTCCCAGTTGTTGTCGTTCCCACTCTCGTCGTCCCAGTCATCGTTGCTTTTTTCCTTGTTTTCTTCGTTGTCATGATACGGTTCTGGCATGCTGGACAGCTGATCCTTCATATAGGTGGCAAACCGGCAGATAGGGGGGGCGATGTCAATCCTAAGCGCATGCAGCCGCTGGCCAGAGCCATATTTAGCTGCAGCCTCCTGTGCCTCACTGCTGGTAGCCTTGAGCAACAGCACCTCGTCGGTGGGACGCAGCAGGGCGTTGATGTCGTCGAGCCATTGCGCCATATAAGGTTCGGTGAGTACCAGCAGGCGGCGCTCGTAGTCGTGGCCGCTGTAGGGGTTGAAAGGTCTGGCAGCCCAAATGCACATTCGCTGCCGTGTGTCGCCGAAGGAATAGAGTGCGATGAAGTCTACGTCGATGCTGTCGACGCCATCCGTCTTCAGCTGCTGTTGCATCTGCACGATGCCCTCCATCACCTCGTCGGCATAGCCCAAATCGCCTAACTGGCCCGGTGCAAACACCACCATGATCTGGAGCTTGGCACCCTTGGCTGCCAACGTGTCGGGGGTGGTCACCGGTGGCGTTTGCCGTTCGTCGTCATCTCCCTTGCTGCACGAAGTCAGCGTGAGGGCGAGCAGTATGGCTATGTATATGAGTCTGTTCAGCATGTTTGTTGCTCTTCGTTATTCGAAAAACTCTCTCATGGTCTCTGTGTACACGGAACCAAATTCCGCCTGATTGTATATGCTCACATGCGAGCCGGGCGTGGTGCGTGCCAGCTCGCGGTAGAGGTCGTAGATGCTGATGCTGTTGTCCGTATTGATTTGTCGGCGGAAGGTACGGGCAAAGGCATTTGACAGATATACGCCGAGCGTGCCGTCGTAGATGTCGGCCTTCGACGATTCATAGGGTGTTGCTGCGGTCAGCACCAACACGTCGGGCAGTCCTTCGAGGGCCAGTCCCCAGTGTCCGCTATAGCAGGTCTCGATGGCCAGCATCATGCGGCGATACTTCTTTAATTGAGAATTCTTCGCAAGCGAAGCGTCGCTTCGCGCCGAGCGGAGAGTTGAGAATTGAGAGTTATCGGCTGACGCCGTACCACCTGCCATCTGGGTGACGATGTCCTTGATGCGCTCAGTACCGAAATACTCTCGGCTGTCCTCATTGCCCCAGAGAGGACCTTCCTCGCTGCGCCCGTGACCGCTCCAGAAGAAGAACACGTTGCTCGAAGCCGTAGGATGGATGACGTGGGGCAGGTGCTGGCTCTGCTGTCCGGTCATGATGGCCAGCAGGTCGTCGGGCTGCAGGTCGGAGAAGTGGTAGTCAACCACAGCACTGTGGCGCACGTCGTCGTTCTCCAGTACTGACGCATCGCCCTGCAGCCCCGTTTCCGTCGCAGTGCCATGAGTCAGTGGCCTTTCAACGAAAATCTGCCCGGGCATCGTGTTGCGAGGGTCGGTGGCCAGATTGTCTTCGACGATAAGCACGATATGATCGTCGTCATAGCCATGGCGGCGCAGTGTCTGGTACATGGCGAAGGCATCGGCCTGGTGGCGGTAGTTCTCCCACGATGTCGAGGGACTGACGACCACGGCCCAACGGTCGGTCAGAGTGGGCAGTTCGTGACTGACGCTGACGTCGCTGAAGTCCTGATAGTACTGTTGCTGGTGCTCCCATAGCGCCATGGTCGATGCTTCTGCGTTGCTGCCGCCCGTGCTGAGGAACAGCATGGGCGTCATCAGATTGTAGGTTCCTCCGGTCATGGTGTCCGTCTTTTCAGTAAGTTCCCAGAGCATGTAGGGGGTGTTCAGGATCTTGGTGTGCGTCTCGTGGTCGAAGACGAGGCTGCTCGAAGCACCGCTCACGTCGATCTCTTGTCCCTGACTGAGGCAGTCGAAGGCCAGGGCCAGTCCCTCGTAGGTCCACGAAGTAGGTGTGGCGGTGGTGTTGCTGATTACGGCACGCATGTGATCGGTGAGCCCTGGGCCGTAGGGCTTCTCCTTATAAGACACCTGCTCGCCGTTGACGATGCATCGCTCGCCGTGCTTCTGCTGATGGGCCGCCCCCATGGCAATCATGGTCATGGCATCATACATCTGGGCTTCGCCCACGTAGGGCGATCGTTTGTAGACATGGTTGATGTAGTGCCAGAAGCCGTAGGAGCGGTTGCAGACGGGACTGATGCCATATTGGAACCGCTCGGAGTTTCGCGGGTTGTCGATAATCTTTTCGTCGAGCGATGTGTCGCTGCAGATTCTGTACAATCCGATTGACCGGCTGCTGTTGGGGTCGGGCCAGTAAGAAAAGTCGTAGGCTTGCTCTAACACGTCCTGAATGTCATCGGGTTCGCTGACGGCTATGCACAGCAGCACGTCGCCTTTGTCTATTTGAGCTGCCTGGGTGAAGAAAGGTTCCAGATTCAGTCCCTTCTGATAGGCGATGGCAGGCATCGGCGGCAGTTCCATCTGCTGCTCGGTGGCATAGTAGGCGAACCAGTCGGCAAATGACTTGCCATACGAGTCGTCGCTATAGACGAGTATAGCCTCTTTGTAGCCCAGGGAGCGGCCTGCGGCGAGCATGATTTCGCACTGTGTGATGTCGCTCTCGGTGAGAAACCATGCGTATGTGTTGCGGGCATTGATGCGTTGCAGGTCGGCACCCGTACACGAGGGCATGACCACTGGCAGACGGTTCGCCTGTGCATGCTTCAGCAGCTTCATGGCATTTGACGAATGGTAGGGGCCTATGATGGCGTGGCACGTGTCGCCGCCCTCTTGCGGGTGGGTCAGGGCATAGCCTAACTCTTCCAGGTCCTCGCTGTGCTCGTCGTGGTAGCGCAGGTTCAGTTTCACCTGATGCTTCAACCGCAGCTGCGCCTTGGCTATATTGGCCTCTGCCAGGTCGATGGTCGGCTGCCACAGTTTTCTGATGTCGGATGGCAGCACCACATCTACGTTCACCATGGTCTCAGTAACGCGCTCTGGCACTGGTAATGTCGCTTCGGCAGGGGTGCTTTCATCACTGCTGCATGAAAGCATGCAGAAAGTCAGGACGATGTACAGCCAGACTGTCAGCAGGATTCGCGGCATCTTCATGCGAATTCTTCACTTTTCACTCTTCTGCTTCCGTCAGCCTGCTCCTCGATGGTGACGCGGACGGCATCGTCGGGCAACAGCTCTTCAATCAGCTCAGGCCACTCGATGAAGCAGAGGGCACCAGAGTAGAAATAGTCCTCATAGCCCATGTCGTAGACCTCTTCGAGACGCTTGATGCGATAGAAGTCGAAATGATAGATCGTGGAGAGAGAAGAGAGGAGAGAGGAGAGTGAAGGGTGAAGAGTGAAGAGTGAAGAGTTTTGAGAGACGGTGTACTCGTTGACAATGGCGAAGGTGGGCGAGGTGATGACATCGTCGACACCCAGTTCTTCGCACACGGCCTTGACAAACGTGGTCTTGCCGGCACCCATCTTTCCGTAGAAGGCAAAGACGCGGTGGTCGCCTATTTGCGCAATAAACTCACGAGCTGCCTCGCGGATATGTTCCAAGTCGATAATTCTTATTTCCATACTCGTTATGTTCTAATTCGAGTGCAAAGTTATACAAAAAAACTGAAAACATTTGGAATGTATCATATTATTTCATAACTTTGCAGCCTTATATTATAAATATGTATACATTTATTTCGACTATTAACTGAAAATCGGACTATATGAAAAAACTATTACTAACTGTGGCAATGACTACTATTGCCGGCATCGCCTTTGCGCAAGGCCCTAACGAGTCTGGCACCTATTATCAGGCTGCTGATGGAAAGAGTGGTGCAGCACTGAAGACCACATTGTCGAAAATTATCAATCCACATACTAATATAGGCTACGACGGACTGTTCAAGGCATACGAGTCTACCGACCGCCGCCCTGACGGGAAAGTGCGTGACTGGTATTCCGCGACGACTAACTACAGCTTCAGCGATCATGGCGGCTATAGGCAGGAGGGCGACAGCTATAACCGTGAGCATACAGTGCCGCAAAGCTGGTTTGGCAGCGGTATCATCAAGAGCGATGTCATTCAGGTGGTGCCTACCGACGGCTATGTGAATAACCGCCGCTCGAACTATCCCTTCGGCGAGGTACTGAATGCCACCTACACCTCTAATCAGGGCTATTGCAAGTTAGGCTCTTGCAAGACGGAAGGCTATTCGGGAACGGTGTTCGAGCCGAACGACGAGATCAAGGGCGACCTGGCCCGCATCTATTTCTATATGGTCACCTGCTACGAGAGTCAGGCTGCTGGCTGGGGGCACGGTGTGTTCTCGAATGCCAACCAGGGCTTTGAGAACTGGGCGGTCAAAATGCTGATGCGATGGGCCAAGCAAGACCCCGTGGACGACCGGGAAACCAAGCGCAACATGGCTTGCTATGCCTGCCAGAAAAACCGCAATCCCTTCGTGGACTATCCGGGGCTGGAAGACTATATCTGGGGTGACAAGAAGACGACGGCCTTCAGCTACGACCGCTTCGAGGGAGGCAGCAGCGTGGAAATACCTGTCGTCGCCATGCCCGTGTTCTCGCAAGATGCAGGTACCTATTACGACAGTATCAGTGTAGAGCTGAGCTGTGCCACGGAGGGGGCTGTCATCTACTATACAACGAACGGAACGGAGCCTACGGCACAAAGCACCCGCTACGACAAGGCCATCAGCATCAGCAAGACTACAACCATCAAGGCAGTGGCCATCAAAGGCGGGGTGACAAGCTGGCATGCCGATGCTACGTTTATCATCATGGAGGCAGGCTCGCAAGAAGAGCTGGTCCCTGCTGAGGATGGCACCATCCAGTTGTGTGACGACCTCTTCGGAACGGGCTATGCAGGCCCCATCAACACCAATGACACGCAAGACCTTGAGGGAACGCAGAACGGCGTGAACATCGTCTACGGCTTAGGCTCTGGTCAGAACCGCTATTGCAACAGTAGTCAGATCCGGCTTTATCCGGGCAATGAGCTCAAGTTGAGCGTCACCGATGGCGACATTGTCTCGCTGGAGTTCCTTTTTGCAGAAGGCTCGCCCTACACCACGCTGATGGTTGGCGGACAGGATTTGCAGGAAGGGAAATGGAGCGGACAGGCAAAGACGGTGACAGTGATGTATGGCGGCACGAAGAAGCATGCCCGTCTCGATGGCGTGAAGATTGGCGTTTCCGGCTCAGCAGGTGTGAAGACTGTCAGCCTGGGCAACCAGCTCACGGGCAAGCGCGTCGTCTATAACCTGCGTGGCCAGCGTGTGGCGAATCCTGCGAACGGGCTATATTTCGTAGACAGAAAGAAAGTAATCATCAAATAAGAAAATAAATCACTAATTATAACACTAACAACAAACGTATTTAGGAAAAAGAATGAAAAAACTATTGATGATGCTGTCGTTGGCAGTGATGACGATGACGGCAAGTGCAATGCCCGCAAAGAAGGGCATTTGGAAAACACTGATGTTGACCAACGGAACAGAAGTAAAGGCACAGCTCGTGGGCGACGAGCACGGACACTTCTGGAGAGGAACTGACGGCAAGGCTTATCGGCAGACCGAAGCCGGCTATGAAGCGATTGATGCTGAGGCCGCCATGGAAAAGGCAAAGACCCGGAGAACAAAAACCAATGCCCAGCGCGTGAAGCGTCTGCCCAGACGGGGCATATCGGGTGGCGTAGGCAGCTATACGGGTAAGAAGAAAGGACTGATCTTGCTGGTGAACTTCTCAAACAAGACCTTCAAGGCCGGGAATGACAATGCCTTCTATCAGCGTATTGCCAACGAATCAGGCTTCTCTGACGGCAAGTTCCATGGCTCTATGGCCGACTACTTCAAGGCTCAAAGCCTTGGACAGTTCGAACTTGACTTCGACGTCGTGGGACCGTTGACCGTCAGTCAGAAGTATTCCTACTATGGCAAGAACGATGATGACGGTAATGACATGCACCCAGGCGAAATGGTCATCGAGGCTGTCAATATGGCTAAGGAGCAGGTGACCGACTGGGCTCAGTACGACTGGGACAACGACGGCTATGTGGATCAGGTCTATGTGGTCTATGCCGGTTATGGCGAAGCCGACTATTCCGTTGACGAGAACGTAGTATGGCCCCATGCCTACACGTTGCATGAGTCGGAGCAGTATGGTGACGGAAAAGGCCCTGTCACCGTGGCTCCTGATCTGCAGGTTGATACCTATGCCTGCGGAGCAGAACTTGACGGAATGACGGGAACCATCGGCGGCATCGGCACCATGTGTCATGAGTTCAGCCACTGTCTGGGCTATCCCGACTTCTACGATATTGACTACAGTGGCGGTCAGGGCATGGCCTACTGGGACCTGATGGACTCTGGTTCGTATAACGGCGATGGCTATCAGCCTGCCGGCTTTACCAGCTATGAACGCTGGGAGGCAGGATGGGCTGAGCCAATTGTACTGGAGACGACCGATACTACGGTGACGGCTTTGGAGTCGCTGCAGAAGAGCGGCAAGAGCTTCGTGATCTACAACAAGCGCAACCGCGATGAATATTTCCTCTTGGAAAATCGCCAGCTCGACGGATGGGATGCTTCGCTTCCAGGTAAGGGTCTGTTGATTCTGCATGTCGACTATAGCAGTAGCGTGTGGGAGAGCAACCAGCCTAACGACAATCCTTCGCGTCAGCGCATGACCTGGATTCCGGCAGATAATAAATATCAGTATGAGACCTATCAAGGCTCGAAGTACTATACTGAGGCAGGTTGTAAAAACGATCCCTTCCCATACGGCGCGGTCAATGCTTTCAATAAAAACACAACACCTGCTGCCAAGTTTTATAATAAGAATGCCGATGGTACGTACTACCTGGACTCTTCGGTAGAGAATATCCAGAAGAATGCCGATGGCACGGTCTCGTTTGACTTCGTGGCTGCATATAGTAACGGAGGCGGGACAACACCAGGAGGCGAAGACCCCGTGGTGAAACCTACTGTTGAGGGTGCCTTGTTCTACGAGTCGTTCGATAAGTGTAAAGGTACTGGTGGCAATGATAATCGCTGGAATAGCACCATTGCAAACGGACATTTTGTGGCCGATAACGATGGATGGGCCAGCAGCAACGCTTACGGTGCTGATGCCTGTGCCAAGTTTGGTAATAGCGGCACAGCAGGTTCAGTCACCTCGCCCTCTTTCATGGTAGAAGGAACGACAACAATGACCTTCCGCGCAGGTGCTTGGAATGGCAAAAGTGATGGTGAGACACTCAACCTCTCAGTGACCAATGGAACCATCAGTCCGACGTCGGTGACCATGAATAAAGGTGCCTTCAAGGACTTTGAGGTTACGGTTACTGGATCTGGTGCTATAAAAGTGACGTTTAAGTCACCAAGGGGACGCTTCTTCCTTGACGAAGTGCTTGTCAAAGACAACCAGACTTCAGTCATCAGCGAGGTGAGCGCCCTTCAGCAGAAGGTAGGACGTATCTATACCATCGATGGTCGCTATGTGGGAACGGACCGTGAGGTTCTGCCTCGCGGACTCTATATCATTGACGGGAAGAAGGTGCTGAGGTAATGCTCAGCACCCCCCTTCCACGCCAAGTTGCTACCAATGTAAAAATAAACTAACTAATATTACTGCTTATGAAGAATAATAGCAACAACAGCCTTAGTCGTGTCTGCATGCTCTTGATGCTGGTGTTGGTCACAACGGTAGCCCATGCCGTTGACTATACGTCAAAGGTGGCAGGTGCCGCATGCGATGACTTGTTATATTGGCGCATTACCGAAGATGTCAACGGATCGCTGCAATACACGCAGTCGACCCGTGGCAGCAAGGATGGCTCAAACATGACAGGGCAATACATCCAGTATTGGATTAGTAAGGATAGCGGTGCCACCCTCGATGACGCTGAGATACGCCATGACGAGATCTCGGGACTGCCCAAGGGACAGTATCGTCTGACATTGCGCATACGCTGCTACGACGAACGTGGCTATAACGCTCCCAATGGTGTCTATCTCTATGCCAATGGCGTAGAGGCCAATGCCACCAGTGGAGACGGAATACAGGTGCTGAACTACAATGGACAACCCGGCACATACGGCGTCATAGCTGTCAACTTCGAAGTGGGCGATGACGGCAAACTCGATTTCGGCATCAATGTGCGCAACTACAATGCTACGTGGGTGGCGTGGAAGGACGTGACGCTGGAGTGTACGGCCATGGACGTCTCATCGTTGGAAAACATGACGATGGCTGAAAAGCTTGCTGCCTTGGCTAATGGACAGATTACCGATGCCACCTTTGCCATCAGTAATCCGTCGTTTGAGGCGATGGCCAATGATAATTGGGAGGGCGACTTCACCTATGGTAATTACAATAACTATGGCTGTGCGGAAGTATGGAATGCCAATTTTGATGTCTCGCAACTGATTACAAATCTGCCGAACGGTCGTTATCAATTCAGTGTGCTGGGTTTCTATCGCTATAATAACCAACAGGTCAATTACAACTGGGTGGCTTATCAGAACAAGTTGAATGACTGTCAGGTGCTGTTGACAGAAATCTATGCCAACGGTCAGACGGCTCCGCTTCAGGATATTGCTGAGCCGTATGCCCAGATGGAAGCGCTGGGCTATCCCTACGGCTATTTTAATCAGAATAGTGCCGGTTTGCCTTTCAGTATGGCGGAAGCTCGTAATGCCTTCGATAGAGGATTGTACACCTATACCAACGTGATTTGTGAGGTGACCAATCATGAGCTGCGCATTGGTATCAGAAAGAATCAGTTGGATGGTCAGGACTGGACGATATGGGACGAGGTGAAACTGACGCTCATAGAATTGGGTGACAACAGCGACTACGACCCAGAGCAAACGCCTCAGGAAGAGGTCATCGAGTGGGATCAGGCGTCGATGACTAATCCCATTGACGTCACTTCGTTAATAGCCAACCCTGACTTCAAGAAAGGCAAGAACGGTTGGGAGGGTAGCCCTTCAACCAATAACGGTACTGCTGAGTTGTACTATAAGACAGGTTCCGTCTATCAGCAGATCTCAAATTTGCGCAATGGCTTCTATCGCCTGCATGTCAATGGCTTCTACCGTTATGGCGACATTGATTGGGAACAGCGCGATGACTATGGTTGGCATGAAGATAATGGTAATAATGTATGGGCTATGTACACCATTCCTTACGCAACAATGATGCGCCAGCAGGGACGAGAGCACCTTTATGCCATGCTTTTTGCCAATCAGGAACAGGCACCGCTGCCTTCTATCTTTGATTATGCTCATCAGGAAGCCACCTACTATAATGATTGCCAAACAGAATTAGGATGGATAATCCAGAATCAGCAGGGCGCATCAGAGGCGTTCGCTGAGGGAGATTTTCCCGTAGAGCTGTTGGTGCCCGTGACCAATGGTCAGTTGACTATCGGTGTGAAAAAAGCTGGTGGTTATAAGAACGACTGGGCTTGCTGGAGCAACTTCCGCCTGGAGTATTTGGGAGCAGAAGGGCTGGAGTATGTAACCAGTATCAAGCTCAACAAAACCACGCTGAATATGACCGTTGGTGAGCAGATGTCTTTGAATGCTACCGCACAACCGACAACAGCTTCCAATACAGAGCTACAGTATTATATCTCTAACAGCAGTGGCTTGAGCGTTGATGAACATGGAGTGGTGACTGCGAAATCTGTTGGCGATTATTACGTCTATATCGATGCTCCTGGAGCTGAGAACAACAGCTTGTGGAAAGAGATTAAGGTTAGCATCACAGATGGGGGGTCGCCCAATAATCTTGTGGTCAACGAGATTCAGGTGTCGAATGTCGACATGTTTGTTGACCCCACCTTCAACTATGGCAGCTATATTGAGCTTTATAATCCAGGCACGACCGGTGTGAGCCTGAAAGACATGTATATTGGCTTTGATGCCAACGAGCCGTTGAAGTATCAGTACAAGGGCGACGGGGCCGTACCTGCCAAGGGCTTCGGCATCATCTGGCTGAATCAGGCATACGACCTTGCCAATTATAATCGTCCTGCCGAGAAACTGGATATGGATGGCGGCACTATCTACCTGAGCGATGCCGAAGGTAATCTGATCCTTACGCAGACCTATCCTGCCGCCGTGACCCGCACCTCATACGGCCGTACCTCGGACGGCGGTTCAGAGTGGGGCATTACGGCTGATCCTACGCCTGGAATCACCAACAAGGCCAGTAGGGAATTTGTAGCTGCCACGGGCTATCAGCGACTGCCGATGCCGGAGACAAACGTCGGCTCTCAGCTGTTCAGGAACAACCTGTCAGTTCAGGTGACGATACCCCAGGGAGCTACGCTCCGCTTCACGACTGACGGCACGATTCCTTCCTATACGAGCAGCCGCAGCCGTGACGGCCAGTTCTCGTTTGAAGAGACTACTGTCCTGCGCCTGCGCCTGTTCCAGACAGGTAAACTGCCCAGTCCCGTGAAGACCCTGTCGCTCATCAAGCGCGACAAGGACTATATGCTGCCTGTACTCTCTGTGGTGGGCGACCCCAAGAGTTTCTATAACGACACGCTTGGCATTCTGGTGCCAGGTACCAATGGCGTGAGTGGCAGTGGTGTCAATTTCGCTTGCAACTGGAATCAAGACTGGGAGCGTGCAGTGGCCTTCGACTATCTGTCAGCTTCAGGCGACAGTTGCTACAGTCAGGAGGCTGCTATCAAGCGATTCGGTGGATGGAGCCGTTCGTGGTTCCCCTATAACTTCAAGCTGAAGGCATCGTCGCTCTATGAGGGAGAAAAGTATATGAAGCATGCTTTCTTCGAAGGGAAGCCCTACCTGCGCCATAAGGTGCTGCAGGTGCGTAATGGCGGTAACGATTTGCTCTGTCGAATCAAGGATGCGTCGATTCATCAGATGATCATGACCAGCGGCTTCTATCTCGACTGCATGGAGTATCAGCCTGCACATGTGTTCTTCAATGGCGAATATGTAGGTATGGAGAACCTGCGCGAACCCAGCAACAAGCATTTCGCATACGCCAACTATGGCATTGATACCGACGCGATGGATCAGATGAAGCTGGCAGGAGGCATTGGCGAGGTGGGCGCCGGCAATACTGAGGCCCTCTATCAATGGCGTAATCTGTCATACGATGCTAATGACCCGGAGGTCTATCGGCAGATTTGCGATATGGTCGATGTTGATGAGTTCATCAACTACATGGCTGCCGAGTTGTATCTTGGTGGCGATGACTG
>Ga0326511_10000652_pt1 | contig 30436 bp, 18 predicted proteins | sample 0_2496_0518_D_FD_203701 | JGI IMG/M metagenome (GOLD analysis project Ga0326511, IMG submission 203701) | Bovine rumen microbial communities from UC Davis, California, United States - 0_2496_0518 | ecosystem: Host-associated > Mammals > Digestive system > Stomach > Rumen | place: USA...
AACCCCCGGAACGTCTGAGAACTAAAAGGATTCCACGTGTTGGCTCTTCGATTCCATCACGTCAGATTTCACACCATTTCCGCCTCCCCTCATGGAGGCGGTTTTCATTACTCTACACTATAGAATCTGCCAACATGCCCGGAAGTCCCATAAAGGTCTCCCGGTTGAGCGAAGCAAATGAATATACACGCCCCTCTCGTACAGGCATCATCAGCGGTGAGGGTTCAATCCCTTTGCTGGCAAAATCCCTGTCGTATTCAAACAATGCCACTCCATATCGATTATCCCAACGAAACGTTCCTACTGTCTGACCGAAAAGATTCACTTTTGCAACATCTACCATTCCGAAGCCTCCTCTGTTTTACGTATTTTTCCTGCCGCGCGTTTCCGTTGGTGAACGGCGGCTTTTTGTTTCAGTTCGTAATACTCATTCGGGCTCAGCGACTCTTCTTCCACCAGAGGAAGAAGCACATCCAATTTGCCCAGCATCCGAAGCACCCGCATCAGTCCGTCGAATGTGCCAATTGTTCCGTTTTCAATTTTCTTGACCGATGACAGCGAAATATCTCCCGAAAATGTCATCTCAAGTTTTCATTTAAAAGTCTTGTGCCGCTCAGTTCCTTCCCCCTTTAAGGGGGATTTAGAGGGTCTTTAAAGTCTCACCCCTATCGATGCATTGATATACCAGTCGTTCAGGTAGCCGCGGCTGTCATCGCTGTTATACTGGAAATTATAGAACTGGCCGCAGGCATTGAGGAAGTAGCGGTCGAAGTTGTAGGTCAGCGACAGTCTCACGTCGAAATTCACAGCCAGACCGCTGTTACTCGACTGTGAACCCAGATATTCAATCCTCGCCTTCTTATAGAATGTTCTGTCCCACTCCTCATCGCTGATATCAGGATCCAGGAACCAGTCCTCTTCTATAAGGTCTTCGACATTGGTCATGTATGCATAGCCTTTGATACGGTTCACAAACGTCAGCATCGGCATGCCCATCACACTCACCAGCATGCCCCTGAAGGGAACCCAGTTGTAGGCGTAGCCGGCTCCGACACTCGCCTGCCAAAGCTTGATACGGCCGGCGTTCTGCATGAGATATATAAGGCCGGCATTGGTACTGTCGGCATAATTGATGTGGCCGTAATAATAGGATGCACCCACCATGAACGACCCCGCGGAACGCTTCTGAATCACCGACTGGTCGTAGGCTGCCGCATACGAGAAATGTTTACCGTTGAAGAGATAGATGGCACTGGCTATGACCGAGCGCACCTTGATGGGGCTCTCCAGTTTCCATTTCTGCCACGACTCATCCTCCTCGTCTATGAGACTGCTGGTCAGCTCGAAGTTGGGGTTATCGTTCTCGAAATTGTGGATGCGCACACTCACGGCATAGGCACCGCCCAGGGCACCGAAAGTAAGGTAGCTGCCCTTGTCACCCGCCACATTCACTGAATAGCCGGCACCATAGCCGCGATAGCCTACCCAGAAGCCCACATACTGCGAGGGCTCGGTCTTCAGGTACGGCGTGGCCGTGAAGGGTAAAGAGAGTTCGGTTTCTTCATCATAAACTGATCCCGATGTCTTCATCTTCAGCGCACTCTGGTTCACGTTCCATTTGGCGATGACCTGCCAGGGAAGTTTCGGAGCCGAGATATAACGCTGGTCGATGCCGCGCACGGCCCCCGAGTCGATGAAGTTCTTCACCGCCATCAGGGGTCGCAGCCATTTCGGGGTCTCCCTGCGGGCCTCGGTTTCCTGGGCGGCCAGGGCAAGGGGCAGCAACAGCAGCAGGGCTGTCAGCGAGGGGTGCCGCTTCATTTCAGCTGTTTAACCGGGAAGTTGAAGTAAGTCTCCGGGAAGGGCTCGTTCTTCAGGGTGAAGTGCCACCACTCCGAATCCAGTGGCTTGAAGCCGTGGGCCAGCATCGCGCGGCGCAGCTTCATGCGGTTCTGGAACTGTTCCTCCGTCAGGGCAGGCAGGATGGCGTCGGCAGGACGTGCTGTGGCGTCATATACGCCCGTCTCGGGATTGCCGCAGTAGTCGGGATGACTCTCCACACCGAACCAGTCGAACGTGCCGCCCATGTCGAGTTCCTTCTCCGTGTTCATGTCGAACAGCGTCAGGTCCACCGTCGAACCGCGCGTGTGGCCGCTCTTCTCGTAGATATATTCCTGTTCGAACAGAGTCGGTTTGTCCAGCATCGGATAAAAGAAGCGCTTCATCAGCGTGTCGGCAGCGTCGTGGCTCCAGCGCACGAAGTGGTCCACACCCTGCTGCGGACGGTAGGCGTCGTAGATCTTCAGGCGGAAACCCTGCTCCGTCAGGTCGTCGCTCACCTTGCGCAGCGAGTCCGCAGCCTCGCGTGTCAGCAGGGCCGTAGGCTCCAGATAGCCGTCGATGCGACTGCCCACAAAGTTGTAGGTGCCGAAGTAGCGGATTTCCATGATGACATCCGGCACGACGTCCGTCAGGGTTACAAACTGCGAGCTGTCCGACTCGGGGCTCAGTCCCTCCTTTTCATCGTCCTTGCAGCCCTGTATAAATGCCATGCAGCACAGGAGTGCGGCAATGCATTGGAATTTCAGTTTTTTCATCGGATTTCTTTTATTGAAATTTCTGAATTTGGGTGCAAAGATACGCTTTTTTTTTCAAACTGCCAAATAATTCATCATTTTTTATAAAAAAGAGCCGCACAATTGCAGCTTAAAGCCGCGCGCCCTGTGCGGGGGCTCACCCTCACCGGGGGCTGCGACAGAGCCGGAGGCCGCCCTTTGGCTTCCGGGATTCATCATGTCATGCAAAGCAATAACGCCCCGCATCGGAAGATGCAGGGCGTAATATTGAGAATACCGGCGGCTTACTTGCCGGGATAATACCAGCTGGATTCTGCGCCGTAGGAAGGAATGCCGAGGGTGTTACGGGAACCTGCGGCCTTGTCAGCCATGATTTCGCGGAACCACGTATCGCCGGACATACCGTCGTTGGTGAGGGTATAGACCGTGCCGTTGACGGTGGAGGTCGTGGTAGATGTGTTCATACGACGTGCCACTCGCACGAGATCCTCCCAGCGGTTGCCCTCGTGGGCGAGCTCGTTTGCTGCCTCGTCGAGGAGGATCTTCTCAACGAGATAGATGGAGTCCTCCTTGGTGGTGCAGTTGGCGAGGCTACCTGTGGTGGAGTGGTCAGCCACTTGGCAGTCGGCCATGCATGAACGGCGGCGCACCCCGCGAGACTGACGCCAGGGACCACGACGAACGACCTTCTCATAAGGATTTTGAGCCGCTGTGGTGTACATGCGGGCGTCGAAGAAGAGAAGAGCCGAGTCAGCCTCGTTGTCGCAGACACCCGAGGAGATGGGGTACATCACCTGGAAGAGGTTGGGCGTGGAGTAGTTGCGGATGTTGGAGAGCGAGTCGGTGCTGCGACCGTCGAGGTCGGAAGAGGGATAGGAGTTGCCATAGGTGCCCTGAATGCCGGACTGGGCGAAGTTGAGCGCGAACTGGGGATAGCCCAGACGGTTCATACACTCAGCGAAGCGCAGGTGAACCTTGGCGGTGCGATAGAGCCACCAGCGGCCCTCCTGCTGATAGGGCTTGGCAGGGTCGTAGAAATAGAGATACTTGGCACACACGGTATCGCCCGAAGGACGCACCTCGTAGGTAGCGGAGTCGCCGCGCGTATCGTAGGGTGCTCCGTTGGTGCGGAGACGGTCGGTACGGTTGAAGCGGTAGAGACAGTCGCTGGAGGGACGGAGCTGATAGCTGCCACCGTCGGCAACGGATGCGAAGAGTTTGACGAAGGGATAGGCGGGTTCGCGGCCCTGGGTGAAAGTAATGGTCCAGATCCACTCCTGGGAGAATGCCGCACGCGTATAGTTGGTGGTGGCAGCGTCGGAGAACATCGACATCCAGTTGGAGTTGTAGGAGTTCACGTCCCAGTATTTGTAACGGGACAGGGAAGCCTGATAGTAGGAAGCCGAGACGCTCTCGTCGAGAGAGGTGGAGCACTTGAAACGCTCGTAGTTGTTGGTGTCGTCGAGTTTGGAGTCGGTGTCCATGAACTCCTTGTAGAGCGTGGCGGCCTCGCGGAACTGGTTGTTCCAGAGATAGAGGTCGGCCAGAAGGAGTTTCTTGTTGATGAAGTAGAACTTCATGAGCTCTCCGTCGAGGGAGACAGCCGAACCGTTGTTGGTGACGAGGGGAGACTCCTCATAGTCCTTGAGCGTGGGACAAGCCTCCATGCATCCGATGAGGCGGGGAATGAGGTCACCGATGGTGACGGTCTGACCCTTGGCCTGGATATTCTTCATATCATCGACCGAAACGACGGGCTCGGTGAGATACCAGACAGGCGAGAACTGCGTAGCCAGCTGGAGGTAGGTGTAGCAGCGGATGGCCTGGATGTCGGAATAGCGCTCGGCATACTCGTCGTCCTCAAGGCTGTGTTTGGCGTGCATCCTGTCGAAGTTGACGAGCACGTCGTTACACTCGTTGATGACCTTGTAGTAGGCCGTGGGGTCCATGTAGGGGTTGTTGGCGTCATAGACGTTGGCATCGACCTGCTGGAGATAGTCGTTGGAGTTGTCGGTGATGGTCATGAGGTCGGCACGTACCTCACCGAGTACGACCATTTGTTCGGCGAGATCCATAAACTCGGAATAAACGCCAAGAATGTGCTTGTCGGCATCGGATATGTCGGTATAGGTGTCTTCGTAATCAACGGCATCGTCGATATCGGCATCTATACAGGCGGAGAATCCGAGCAGCGAAGCGGCAGCGAAAATGGAAAGATATTTTATCTTGTTCATAATCATAATCTTAATTAAGCATTAGAGACCGAGTTTAACACCGACATAGAACGTACGCTGGGTGGGCGTTGTGAAGGCATCGACACCGGTGTAGAGGGGGTTGTTGGACGAGGAGCAGATAATCTCGGGGTCATAGCCCTTGTAGTCGGTGAGGGTGAATACGTTCTCGCAGGTGCCGAAGACGGTGAGACCGGTGATAAAGTTGGACTTGATGGGGATGTCGTAGGCAATGGATGCGGTCTTCATCTTGAAGTAGGAACCATCCTCAATCCAGCGGTCGGAGAAGCGGCTGTTGCCGTGGGGATCGCCGTAGGATGCACGGGGCATGTCGGTGACATCGCCCTCGGTGCGCCAGCGGTTGAGGACAGCCTTGGTCTGGTTGATGTAATCCTTCTGGGACTCGAGGACCGAACGGGTGTAGTTGTAGATGTCGTTGCCGACGGAGAAACCGAACTCAGCGGTCACGGTGAATCCGTAGAACTTCATGACAGACGAGATGCCGCCGAAGAAATCGGGATTGGGGTCGCCGATCTTGACGCGGTCGTTGTCGTCGATGAGCTTGTCGCCGTTCTGGTCGAGGAAACGCACGTCACCGGCCTGGAAAGATTCGCGCAAGGCGCCGTTCATGGTGGAGAGACCGGCAGCGGCAGCCTCGTTTGCGGTGCTGTAAACGCCATTGGTCCTGTAGCCGTAGAAGATGCCGAGGGACTCGCCTTCGGTGGTGAGCACCTGACCGTCGCCAATCGTGGTGTAGAGGTCGCCTGTGGAGAGTTTCTTGACCGTATTGTGGTTGTGGGCCAGGGTGAGGTTGACATCCCATGTGAAGTGCTTCGTGGCAGCGAGACGTCCGCCTACAGCCACCTCGACGCCCTGGTTCTGCATCTCACCGCCATTGCCGACATAGGAAGCAAAGCCGGAGAAGCGCGCGGGCAGGGCATAGAGGAGCATGTCCCTGGTGCGGTTGTTGTAGTAGTCAACGCTGATGTTGAGGCGCTCGTTGACGAGGCCCATGTCGAGGCCGACGTTGAACTTCTGTACGCGTTCGGGCTTGAGGTCCTCATTCATGAGGTTGCCGCGGACGAGACCGTTGGAGGTCAGGAACCGCTTGGAAAGGTAGTAGCGGCGCGAGGTATAGTTGCCGAGATCGTCGTTGCCGGACTGCGACCATGAAGCACGGAGCTTGAGGAAGTTGAAGGCATCGATGTCCATCCAGTTCTCGTCGGAGATGAGCCATGCGGCACTTACGCCGGGATAGACCTGGAAGGTGGAAACATTGTCGCCATAACGCGAAGAAGCGTCGGAGGAGAGAACAGCGGAGAGGAAGTAGCGGTTCTTCCACGAATAATCAACGTTGCCGTAGAAAGACAGCCAGTTGGAAGTGCCGATGGCACCGCCGTTCTGGTAGAGATCGGCATTGCCGGACGAGATGGTCTGATAGTAGTTGGATGCCGAGTTGTAGCCGCGGCCGAAGTCATCCTCGGTCATATGGCGGCGATAGCGGAATCCGAGAGTGGCATCGAGGGTGTGATGGCCATGCTTCCAGAGGTAGTTCAACGTAGTCTCGTCGAAGATGGTGAACAGACGCTCCACGCGGTGCATCTGGACGTTGGTGATTTCGGCGAGGGGCAGCGTACCGTAGGGAATGCCGGTGGAGGGGTAGAAAATCTCCTCACGTTCCTTGGCAAAGTCGACACCGAACGTCGTAGCGAGCGTAAGTCCCTTGTAGAGGTCGGCCTCGATTTTGTAGGAACCGAGGAAGCGGTAGTTGGAGCTGAGCGACTTGAGGTCGGAGACAACAACAGCGGGGTTGGCGTTGCCCATGGCGTCGTAGTTCTCGTAAGCCGTGGAAGCCACATTCTCGGGCGAGATGGAGCGGATGGCCGTGAAGGGCGCCTTGACGAGGGCGGTATAAAGGGGATTCACCACGGATGCAGAGCCCTGGTTGGCGATGTTTTTCTCGCCATAGAGGAACTGCATGTTGGTCTGGAAGCGGATGGCCTTGGTGAAGTTGATTGCGGCATTGAGACGGGCGTTGAAACGCGTGTAGTCAGTGCCCTTGATGACACCGTCCTTCTTGGCAAAGCCTACCGACACGCCATAGACGGCAGTCTCATCGCCGCCGGAAACGGCGAGGGAGTACTGCTGCTTGAAAGCGCGCTGGAAGATTTCTTCCTGCCAGTCGGTATTCTGATTGTACTTCCAATAGTTCTCATTCTGATAGGTACCATTGGGCAGGAGCACGGGCTGGTTGGCATTGACCCAGTCGAGCGCCGTAATCTGGCGGGGCGAAAGTCCGGAAGTCTGGGCCACATCCTGGAGATAGCGCTTTGAGTCGGCAGCATTGAGCACGGGGAGGCTCTTGGGCTGCATGTTCATGCCGACAAGGGCCGTGATATCCACCTTGGTCTTCTGGTCGGTCACGCGACGTGTCTGGATGAGAATCGCACCGTTGGCACCCTTGGCGCCGTAGATGGCGGTAGCATCCTTGAGGACGGTCATCTGGTCGATATCCTTGACGTCGATGGACCCGAGAGGCGTGGAAACCTGTCCCTCGATGAGAGAGGTGCCGAACTGGGCGTTCTCGATAATCATACCGTCGATGACGAGGAGGGGCTGGTTGGAAGCGTAGATGGAGTTGAAACCGCGGAGGTACATGTTGGCACCCGAAGCATCGGCTCCGTCGCGCTGGAGCACGTTGAGACCGGCTACCTTGCCCTGGAGCAACTGTTCGGGCGTACCCTTGACAGAGAGGGCATTATCCTCGGACACAACAGAGACGGCAGAGGTGAGATAGCTCTTCTCCTTCATACCGAGCGGAGTGAGCACCATCTGGTTGGTCATGGTGCTGTAGCCGGCAGGCTGGAGACGCACCGTGATGTCTTCACGCTTGCGAAGGGAAACAATGACACCGGAAACCTGGGGACCGTCAATGCGGAGCTGACATTCCTTCGACTCGGGCACCTTGAGTGTGAAGGTACCGTCGTCGCCGGTCATTGCAGAGTAGGGCATACCCATGACCGATACCGAAACACCGGGAAGGGCAGCTTCGTCGATGTCAGAAATGACTTTACCAGTTACAGTAGTTGTGGATTCGCCCTCAGGGGCAGCCTTGCGCTGAGGAGCGTCCTGAGCGAAAGCGGCAGAGAGACTGCATACAGCAGCCATCAGAAATAGAAAAATCGTTTTTTTCATAATTCTATACTTAATTGAGGGTTATTCGTCAATCTGAGGAACGAAGTGAATATAGTCGAGAAGAATACAGCCATGGGGCTGGCGGCTGTTGGAAGAACCGGAAGAGGAGTTACCCGTATTGAATGCCGCATTGGTGACGAATACCGTAGCCTCTCCGGCGAAACCGTTGAGGAAGATATCGTTGGGCACGAGAATCGGGTTGCCTGTACGGGCGTTGTAACGCTCCTGTTCGTTGGTGAGGACACCTACGATGCCGGTATAGTAAGCCGTACCGGTGGTGGTCGATGCATCGACAGAGGTACCGGGCACAGCGGTCTGGCACCAGATCATGGGCGACTCGTAGGTGTAGTCATCGACAGCAAAGCCGGCATTGATACCGAGACGGGCGAAGTTGGAGGCTGCGCCGACAGCCGAGTAGTCGCGAACGCCCTTGGCATTGAGGGTAATGGCAGCGGGATCGAAGGGAGCCATACAACGGTAGTTCTTATATGTACCGGAGTAGGGATTGTTGGGATAGCAGTTGAGTACGAAACCGCCTGCCGTGGGGGAGTTGTTGAACTCGAGCGGATAGTCACCGGGCTGGGAGATGTACATCTTCTGGACGTGACGGTTGACGCCGCCGATGGGATAGTTGGGGTTCACGCGGAACGAATCGATGGCAAGCACGGAATCCTTCCAGAGGGCGTAATCGAGGGCCAGTGTGTCGGGGTTGTAGTGAGAGGCAATGTCATCGACGCTGCGCATATAAATCTTGTACTTGCAGGCGAAGAGATTGGCCTTCAGGCCGATGTAGGAACCGCCGGCGGAGAAGTTGACCTGCGTCGTAGAGATGGGCAGCACTTCCGTCTGGCTCTTCAGCACTATCGAATCGCGGATAACGGTATCGCCTTCGGCTGTAACCGTCGTAACGGGAAGCAGCTGATAATAGCGAGTCACCGTGTCGGCACCGGTCACAACGACATCGTAACCGCCGCGTGCGTGAATATTGACACGTGTATGGGTATAGGCCTCGTTGGTGATGTAGTAGTCCTCTGCCTCGACGTAAACATCCTTCACCTTGTTGTCCTTGATGCGGATACCCACACCGGACGCCACCTGAATATTACCGTTGGCAGCGGAAATAACCTTGCTGACCGTAGCGGTATCCATGGTGAGGACGACGCCTTCCGTAGAGACGTAATCGGAGCCTGCCTGAGCATTGGAAAGATAGCATACCATATCCCTGCAGACCTCGAAACGGGCAGTATAGGTTGTGGCGGCGGAGTCAATCTTGTTGACCTGAGCCATGGGATCGCGGTTCACACCGTTGTGCTGGCGGAGGTAGGGCCAGTACTTGGCAACGAGGGCATCGAAGGTGGCATCCTCAAGGAGGACAAGCGAAACGAGCGAGTCGTTGTCGTTGAGGGGCACATAGTCGAAGAGCGGGTTGTAGTACTTCATCACGGTGTCATAGACGACGTTGTTGAACTCGTCGATACCGACCTGCTGGGAGAGTTCCATATCCATGACGGAATCGCCGAGCGAGATGATGAAGTCGGCCATCTTGTTGGTGGACCTGAGACCCAGGAGATGCTCATAGATATTGGGCACCTCGGCATAACCGTAGGTAGCGAAACGGAGCACACCGTTGCGGCAGACAATCTCCTCGGAAGTGAGCTTCAGCGAATCGACAACAATCATCTTGTTGTTCATCATCGTGAGGTAGGTCATCGTGTCGAGCTCGGACTTGTTATACTCGAGCAGGGCGATGTGGGTAGCAGGCACCGTAGCCTTGAGGGAATCGGGGATATTGGACATCGCCGAGTTGGTGGGTGCCAGCACCGTATAGGTACCTGAGGAAGCGAGGACCTGGTCGTAGCCGTTGTTCTTGAGTACAGTGGCAAACGAAGAGAGCTCCGAGCGTGTCGAGATGACATCCCAGAGGGTCAGCGAACGCGAACCCGAGACATCCTCGTCGTCCCAAGTGTCCTGGCAGCCGCAGAAAGTGAGTGCGACTGCAAGAGACAAGAGCATTAAGAATTTTCTTCTGATATTATTCATAGTTTTCTTATATTATTCAACAGTAAGATATTCTGCATCATTCTGCGGTTTCCACCCAAAGAGAGGGGTCGTGGTTGGGACACCATGTATATTTGCACATACCGGGCTCGGCTTTACCGGCGACGACATCACACTGGTTGGGGAATACGTGAGTCCTTTCATCCGCGGAGGAACCGCCGGAGAGGTCGTAATAGATATCCTTGTTGGCAACGAGGTTGCCGTCGGCATCGTAATACATCTTATAAACACGCGCGTCGTTGCCATCGGTGGCGACACGGGGATTCACCTGGTCGAGATCGACGGGGATGAAATAGAACATATCGTAGGAAACCTGAGCCGAGTTGGCATCGTCGGGCACGAGGCGGATGCGGTGAGCACCGTCGGAGAGCACGTCGATGGTACCGAGGCAGCAGGCCGTGATTACCGAGTTGAAGCGGTAGGGCGAAGCAGCGTAAGTGCCCTTGGCAGCATACTGCTGGTCCTTGTCGGGACCGCCGTCACCGGGACCGTAGGCGGCGAGGGTGTGGGTACCGAATACCTGGTCCTCCTGACCGTCCTGCTTGAATACCATGTGCATGAAGCCGAGATTCTCCTTACCTTCGCGACGGTAACGTACCCATACTTTGTACTTGCCGGTCACGAGAGTGGGTGTCTGGAACTCGAGGTAAGTAATCACCGTCGTACCAAGACGGAAACGGAGGTGGTCGCCATAGACACGTTCACTCTTGTCGTCGAAGTTGACGACGCCGAGGGTGGGTTCATAGTCACAATAGTACTGAATAACGGGCGAGTTCTTGCCGGCCCAAGTCATCATTGAAAGGTCGGTGGGCACATAGCCACTCTCGTCAGCCACGTTGGTGGTGTAGAAGTACTGGGAAGTACCTGCCTTGCGGAAGCCGGAGAGAGCGCGGATTTCGGGCTGGTCGGCGAAGTCCCAGTTGATACGGGTTGCGGCACGTTCGATGATGTGGAGTTCGCCCTCGATGGTCTGAATCACACCGTCGGCGCAGATGAAGTCGGTGAGCTCGGCATCCTGGTTGACGAGGATACCGTCCTCGCCATAGACCTCAAAACGGTTGAGGTAGATGTGGGCCTCATCGACAGCGGTAGTCGTAACAACCTTGCCAAGAGATGTGCAGGTATTGAGGGTGCCGGAGAGGTCGGTCTTGAAGTAACGGCCGCTGACGAAGTGGTAGCCTACCCAGTTGGCAAGAAGCTGCTCCTCGGAATAGCCCTTGATATTGAGTTTCGGGTCGGAGAGGGCAGCCAGCACTTCTTCAAGTGAGGTGAGCTTCTCGGCCTTCATCACCGAGTCAGGCTGAGCCAGAAAGGTGATGTACTTCTGGCCCTCGATGAGGGGCTGTACGAGTTCGGCATACTTGGGTTCGGCCAGAATTTCCTTCATGATACCGGTCATGATGGAGTAGCCGTCAGCATAGTTGTCGATGTTTTCGAACACATCCATCACCGTATATTTGGGACGGGCAAGGAAACCGTCGATGACATGGAGGATGCCGTTGCCGGTGTGCACGTCGGGGGTAATGACCTTGAAGCCGTTGACCGAATAGGTGTTGAGCATCGTGCTCTCGTCGTAGGTGTAGGCCGATACGAGATAGTCCTGTTCCATATTGGCCGAACGGATACGGGAGTTGACGAGGTCGTAGGTGTGGATCGTATCGGTGAGCATGTGGTACTTGACGATAGCGCGGCATGAATCGGCCGACAGGGACCGGATAGCGCTCTGGGCAGAAGCCACATCGGACGCGCCGAAATAGGCGGCAACAGCATCGTTCACCGGCGCGAAGAGCGTATAGGTGCCATAGGCGTGCACCATACCCTTCAGGTCAGCCTGCTCGATAATCTGATAAAAGAGGCTGAGATCTTCAGTCTTGGCAATATACTCGTCGAGCTGGGGTTCGGAATTTGCCGTCCAGTCGCCGTATTCCTGCTCCTTGCAGGATGCGAAAGCGAGAACTACTGCGGAAGTCAGCAGCAGGGACCGGAAAATATTGTTAGTCTTCATTGTTTCAATTGTCTTTATATTTTATTCTACGCCATAGGCAGGCTTCTGGTCAAGCAGTTCGTTGAGCAGTACATCCTGGTGGGGATAAGGCAGATAACGCTTCTCGGCGTTGAGCCAGTTGGTACGCACCACGATGTACTTGCCTTCGGCAGCGCTGTAGATGGACTGGTTGAGCAGATAATTGATATTGGAGGCAGCGTTTGCGTTCTGACGCTCTGCGTGGCGCAGGAGGTCGAACCATCGCTTGCCCTCCCAAACGGACTCGCGGGCCTCCTCTTCGAGGATGAACTGCTCCATCGAAGCGCAGTTGAGGTCGTTGGCCGTGAAGGCAGGAGTTTCACCGGCATTGAGCTGATTCCAATAGTCGATAGTTACGGTACCGAGATCGGTAGCATCGGTAGCACACGCGCGGTCGCGAACTTTAAAGACAGACATGTAAGCCTCGCTGAGCAGATTGATGTCTTCGCCGTTCATCCATGCGAGCTGGTTGAGGGCTTCAGCCTTCATCAGATAGACATCGGCAAGCCGATAGACGTTGATATTCTTGACATACTCGGCTGTAGAGGCAATATAGTCCATGGAAAGCGTGGAGGAACCACCAATCTTCCAACAGATGTCCTGATTCATAAGGAAGCTGAACGTGCGGCGTACATCGTGATACCAGATGTAGGAGGCAAGATTGTTCTGCGTAGCCGTGAACCAGTCATCAGTGAGGTGGGTCTTGTTGACCATCATAAAGGGACGGCCGCCGTTGACAAACTTGGACCAGAAGCCGGAGACAGCCTCGTAGGACTCGGCCTGGAGTTCGAAGATGGACTCGGCGCTGTTGCCCTTGACATAAAGTTCGTTGAAGCAGTTCTGGACAGAGGTCTGGTCGAGCACATAGAAGCAGGAGTCGGCGTGGGTCTGCGCATCAAGGAGAATATCGCTTAATCCAGTCGTATTCTCAGCTGTCGTCTTATAGACAGGAACGAGAGCGAACTGGCCCGACTCGATGACAGAGTTGCAGAGGGTGACGCAGTTCTGATAGGCGGAAATCTGCGTAGCCTGGTCGGTAGCGTAAGCACCCTGCATACGGTACATATCGGCGAGCAGTACATAAAGGAAGTACATCGTAGCCTGGCCCTTATTGGCGGCTTCGGAAGTGTTGCTATAGGAAAAGGGCAGATAACCCTCCTTGCGTACGGCCTCCAGGTCGGCAATGAGCGCGTTGAGGATTTCCATCTGGGACGAAACCGCACAGTCGCGTGCTTTTTCGTCGTTGTAATAGGCCTCGGTGACGTAAGGCACATCCTTCCAAAGGCGAATGAGATAGAAGTACATCCAGGCACGGATGACGCGGGCCTGAGCCTTGTAGATTTCACACTGTTTAACGGTGAAAGAAGGATCGGCCTGAAGCGCCTTGTCGGCATAGTCCAGCAGCATATTGCACTGGTTGATGGCCTTATAATAGGATGTCCACTGGCAATAGGTGTTGGTGGAGGTGATGTTGCCTTCCTTGATCTGGGTGAAAGCGGCTTCAGTGGATGTGAGACCCGAAATCATAGCGTCAGCCATCATTTCCGACTGAATGAATCGCGTCAGGGCAGAAGAACGCACCTCAGCATAGATGCCTGTCATAGCAGCCTTCACATCGGACTCCGATTGCCAGTATTCGTCGGCAGGCATGGAGCTCTCAGGCTTAAGTTCGAGCCAGTCGTTGCAGGACGAGAAGGATACTGCCGTGCCCAACAGAAGGGCGAAAGTCAGAATCTTATTCATAGATTTCATAGAATGCTTGATTTAGAACTTGAGATTGATACCAAGGGTGTAGTCACGGGAGCGAGGCGTATTGGCATAGTCGTAACCGGGGTTGGTGGCATTCGAGATGGAAATCTCAGGATCCATGCCCTCGTACTTGGACCAGCACCAGATGTTGCTCACCTGGAGGTAGAAACGTGCATCGCTGATGAATGTACCCTGCAACCAATCCTTAGGCATGGTCCAAGAGAGCGTAGCGGTCTTGAATCGGAGGAAGGAGCCGTCCTCGACATAGCGTGAAGAAGGCAGCGTGTTGTAGGTAGTGCTTGACGAGAAGCAGGCACGAGGCAGCAGATCGCCGGGCACGTTGCCTGCGGCAATCTCGTCTTCGGTGTATTCGTGACGCCAGCGACGGAGAACCGAGATGGCCTGGTTGCCGAAGCCCGTCATGGACTCCAGATTGGCCTTAGCCATGTTGACTACGTCGTTGCCGTAGCGGAAGTTGAAGAACGTGTTGAGGGTGAATGCCTTGTAGCGTACGTTGAAACCGAAACCGCCGGTGAACAGAGGCATACCGTTGCCGAGATAGACAACGTCCTGTTCGTTGATGTTACCGTCGTGGTTCTGGTCTTTGTACTTGGCATCACCGGCCTGGAAAGTATAGTCGGTGGTAGGATAGTTGAAGCGCATATAGACAGGCTCCTGCTGTCCCTTGCTGTTGTAGGTGTAAATCTTGTTGCCGTTGGCATCGCGTGCGATGGTCTGGTCGGTGTTGAGATATACACCTTCATATTCATATCCGTAGAACGAGCCGAGAGGCTGTCCGCCCAAAAGGAGTGTGGGATAGTAACCCGAAACGGTGTTCGAAGTCCAGGAGCCCGATGTCTCGAGGTCGTCCTTGAGTTCGTTCTCATTGCGTGCGAAGTTGCCGCTCACCTTGACGGTCCAGTCCTTGTCGCGATAAATCTGCCAGTCGGCATCGAATTCCCAACCGGTATTCTTCATACCTGTGTTGTTGATGAAGGAAGCGCTGGCGAAACCGGTCGATGTGGGAATCGTACGGTTCTTCTGAATCAGCTGGTCGGAGTTCTTGTAGTACCATTCGAGATGGGCATTGATCGTATTGTCGCGGAACCCGAGGTCGAGACCTGCGTTGAACGAACGGGTACGCTCCCACTTCAGGCTGGAGAGCTGGAGGCCGCTCTGATAGGTACCGATGTTGCCGAGGTAGGTCGTGCCGTAGGTGCCATAGGATGCCTGGGAAGCATAGGTCGAAAGTGCACGGGACGAACCGGACTCACCGTAGCTGAAACGGAGAGATCCTTCCGAAAGACTAATCTTCTTGGCAAAGTCTTCCACCCAGGGTTCGCTCGAGAAACGCCAGCGGCCGGAAACAGAGGGATAGAAGGCGAAACGGTTGCCGTCGCCGAACTTCGAAGAACCTTCGTAACTGCCTGCAAAACCGAGAATATAACGGTCGAGCGCAGAATACTGAATCTGGAGGAAGGACGAGATGGTACGTTCCTGGGTCGAGCTGGACCACAGGTTTTCACTCGTTCCGGCTACCAGACCGCCAGTCGAGGGGTCGGTAAGTTTGACAGAGGCTGTGTTGCTGGCAACAAACCTGGCGCCCTTGCTCCTCACATCGTAGGTATTCAGACCGAGCACGATCTGGAGGTTCTGTTTTTCACCGATGTTGGGCGTGAAGAACAGTTTGTTGTAGGTCTGGAATGTGAAGGCCTCACTGTCCTGATCACGGGCAACGTTGATGGTACGTTCCGTCCACGGACGACCTGTAGCCGACTGGGGGACGAAAGCCGTCGATTTGTTATTGTGGATATCGAACGAGATATCGAACTGATAGCGCAACCAGTTCAGCGGACGGTAAATCAACGACAGTTTGGGAATGGTACGGTTGATTTTCTCGTTATAGAAACCTTCGTTGGCCATTGCCACGGGGTTGTAGGGATTAGTGTAGCTTCCAGTCCAGTATGCTCCGGAGAGGTCGGTGGCAGGAGTGAAGTAGTTGTCGGTGAGGTTGCCGAGTTCGTCATACTCCATAACCGACATATTGGGCGCACGGGAGAAGGCCTGCGAGAGGACGTTGGTGGTACTCTTGAGGAATGTCACATAGTTGCGGTCAGTGCTGGAGTTGGTGTAGTCCATCGATGCCTTGAACATCAGTTTTTCAGAGATGTTGTAATCGACGTTCACACGTGTCTGGAAACGGTTGTAGGCCTCGCCGATAACTACACCGTCGGCGTTGTAGTAGGATATGGAGGCATAGTATTTAGCCTTCTGCGTACCGCCGGAGATAGCGATGGTGTGGTCCTGAGTCCAACCCAGCTGCGACACCTCGTCGTACCAGTCGGTGGACTGACCGTAGTTATAATAATTATAAAGGTTGTTGGCATCGTTGGCGAGCTCGGGGTAGGCCTCCGGATCGAACGTGCGGCCGGCGTTGAAGAACTCGTCCATGATAAGGGTGGTGTATTCATCACCGTTGAGCACCTTCATGCCGCGACCTTTGACCGACATCGAACCCTTGAATGCGTAGGTAATGGTGGGTTTGGACACCGTACCGCGTTTCGTATTGATGAGGAGCACACCGCTGGCACCCTTTGAACCATAGATGGCCGTAGCGGCAGCATCCTTGAGAACGGTGATGTCCTTGATGTCGGAGGGCGAGATGTTCAGCATGGTTGCGTAGTCGTTCTCATCGGCGGTCGAGAAGTCGAAGTCGGAAGAAATCGAAGTCTCGTAGGGGAAGCCGTCAACCACGATGAGAGGCTCCGACGAACCGTTGAGAGATGTGGTACCACGCACACGGATAGACATACCGGCACCCGGGGCACCCGAGGTAGCCACCATATCGACACCGGCCACGCGGCCCTGGAGAGCATCGGTAGCATCCGAGACGGCGAGGTCTTCGAGTTCGGACATATCAATCTTCTTGGAAGCCGTCGTGATGTCACGTTCGTTGATGTTCAACATACCGGTCTCAGCCTTGCGGGCAGCCACGATCTCGACGTCCTTGAGGGCTACGGTTTCCTCCTTGAGGGTGATGTTAAAAACCGTCTGGGAGGCCGTGATGGGCACGGTCTGCTTGGTGTAACCGGTGAAAGAAACAACAAGCATATCGCCGGGCATAATGACATCGGAGAGAGAGAAGCTGCCGTCGAAGTTGGTCTGCATACCTCCCTTGATACGTCCGTCCTTGTTCTGCCACGTTACATTGGCTCCGTACATGGGTTCATTGAATGTTCCATCCATGATGACACCACGAATCAGCGTCTGCTGGGCCAATGCAGCGAGAGGCATTACACTCAGAAGTATGAGCAATAGGATTTTATTGAAAATCTGTTTCATATCTTATTGAGTATTATCTGTTATTTATTAGGATTATCCGTGATGCGATAGAGGATAAATCCATCGAGGGAGTGGATGATACAGCGGGGAGCGATGACGTTGCTCTGACCCAACTGACGCACGACAGTATTGGAGAAGAGAGCGCCGGCGGGTCCGAAGAATTCGTTACCGTTGATGGCATCAGCCATCACCTGACCACCCGAGTTGGCGCGATCGGCACCTTCGAAGACGAGTCTGCCGTTCTGCTTGTAAACCGTCATGTTGACGCGGGCCGTACCGGACATGAAGTCCTCCCACTCATCGGTAACGGGCTTGTAGTTTGTGCCCACGGGGAACGAAGTGATAGGCTCGACGATGTTCACATTCCAAACGTTGCTCTCATAGAGTGCATCGGCGCCGTCGTCGACAAAGGCGTCATCGACAATTATGTAGGAACTTACATAGACCGAAGCAGTATCATAATAGTTGTAGGAACCGTCGTCGGCAATCATCTGGATACGGTCGGGATTGAACATCAGACCTTTGTCGATGCAATACTGCATAGCCTCGTCGGTAGGAATCAGCATGGTGCAGAGACCCGAAGAGGGGAAGGCCGGAGCCGCTATTTGGGAGTTGTTGCCCGACAGCGAATGTTTCAGATACTTGAAGAAGAGGGAGTGCTGGGGCTGAGCCTGTGCGGAGTCAGCGCGCAGGTAACTGATTACGCTATTCATCAGAACCGATGCACCGGTAGCCTCCTGATAATAGGTCAGGCCGTTCTTCTCGAATGATGAGCTCGTTGAAGAATAAGACAGCGGCACAGCACCGTCCACAGCTATATAGACATTACCATTCACATAGGAACCATAGGTGGGGTCCTTGGTTACCGACGTGTAGAAACCTTCGGCAGGATCGAGCGTCTGGGGCATGTGGTCAAGAGCAACCTCGCCGTCGGTAAGACGGTCATTAGGATCGGCATTGATACCGAAGATGGACTGAACCATAATCTCCTCCTCGCCGTTAACGGTCTTGCCGGATTTCTTATAACGGATGACGTCACCGTAATAAGTGTTGGTATAGGCCCATCCGCCGTATGCACCATTGAGGGGATCGACGGTGAAGTCAAGAGCATCGGCAGTGTCGCGTTCCACGAAACTGCGCAGGGACATGGCGTTGAGATAGGAGCTCACAGCCGTTGCGTCGGTGTTGTAGTAACCGGAATTAGCGGCGTCGTAATAGATACCGTCCCAAGCCTTCATGTTGGCATCCGAGTAGAGGATGAGGTTGTAGTTCTTGTTAGCCATATTGCTGTACTTCGACATGAGCATGTCGCCGTAAGCGGAAGTGCGATAGGTCGTACCGAAAATCATCCAGTCATTGGAATAGTCGGGGTCGAGCAGCATACGCGAACCCACGCCCTCAAAAGCTGCCGTCTTGGGCATCACATTTGTGATGTGGTAGAGACCGTTGGATGCGAAAGCCGAACTTACGACACCTTCCGAGAACTCGCCGTCGCCCATGGCAAAACGCACGTATTCGTTCGAACCGACCTCGTTCTGGGCCGTACCGAAATGGCTGGGCCATACGATGCCGTTGGCAAAGAGCGACTTGAAGAGGATGGGGAGAACATCCTCGGAGAGCTGGTTGATTGAGCGGTCCCAGTCGCTGTTGTTTACATACGACAGAATACGGTTGTTGATGTAATTATTGAACACATCCGTCGTAGGCAGGAAAAGTGTAGCACCCGAGTTGAAGGAATTGTCTGTCTCGTTGCTGCCGGAATACTCTTCGATATTGGGCCAGAAAGGCAGGTTGGCATCATTGATGCCGCGCACACGGAAATTCTCCGAAGAAAGTTTGTAGTCCGGGTAGGATTTTTCGAAATAATGGAGCGCAGCCGTGTTTTCGTCATAGGTGATGAAAACGTAGTTACCGTCCGAACCGCGATGGGTATAGAGTTTCTTCAGTTCCTTCCAAGCGCCCTGTTTGGCCTGTTCGGGAAGAAGTACGTCCGAGGTCTCCATCTCGCCGTATTCCATAATCATATGGTCGAGGTTCTTGAGGGGCATCTCCACCTTGTCGATGATGTGGATTACACCGTTCGAGCAGTATAGGTCGCCGCCGTGACCGGAGCCGGCATCCTGGATAGCGCCTCCCAGCATATTGCCGTACTTGCTCCAACTCTGGTTAGGATAGAACCAGTTATAATCGGCAGCCGTGAGACCATTGCCCGAGAAGTAATTCTGGGAGAAGACAGGCAGATAACGATAGTTATGCCAGTCCTGATTCCAAACAGAGGAACCTCCACGGTAGTTATAAACCCAAATGGAGTCACCCATGTAGAAGTCGCGTTCCAGCGTCTCGTAGGCAGGCGTCTGGTGCTTGTAGGCGACACCTATCTCCCACGTGTTGGCGCCCTTGAGGACGTTGCCCAGCGAATCACAGGGATACTGGTTGTAGAGCATCGTCGAGGAGATGAAATCAGAGATTACCTCCGCGGGGATGTCGTTGATTGACTTGTAACCGTACGGATTGTCTTTGAAGAAAGCCTCAAAAGCGGCATCCGTAGGCACGAAGAATGTGTAACTACCTGACCCATTTAACTGCTTGGAGAAAAGGGTCTTCTCAGTCAACTGGATATACGTCTGACAATCGGAGCGCGAAGAGAGCACATCGATAGCGGCGGGTTCCAGCCAACCTGGACGTTCATAGTATTCATCGAACTCGTCCTTACAGCTTGTAGCTGCAAGCCCCAGCAGCAAAGCTACCGGCAAGCCTCTGAACATGAACCTGCGTAATTCACCATGAAATTTCATGCTGTTCAATTTAATTTATGATTTGTATTAAGATATTCAAAAAATTCGGTTCATAAACTGCCAAACTTTACAATTTAAGCGGGTCAAAGTTACGGCTTTTTTTTCACATATAGAAACGAATGGGTCTGTTTGTTTAAAGTTTTAATAGAAAAATATGTATTTAAGTTAAAAAAATACCACCAATTAACAAATCATCTATCAAATTTGTTAATTTGGCGGTACGGATTTTCAATGCGAAAGATACTGTAACTACCGTCTTGTACGACGGGCGGAATGAGCGGCCCCGGTACGTTCGATTTTCTCCTCTTCCTCAGCTTCCCTGGCATCCTTCTCAGCCTCGACGGCATCCATATCGACCTCCTCCTTGGTACGGCGGTTCGTCTTGGCTTTTCCGTCGGCATCGGCATCCTCCTTACGGTCGCGGCCCGAACGTTTAGCCTTACGTTCCTTGGCAGCAGACTTCTTGTCGGCCACCTCTTGTTCTGTCACCTGAGGTACCCAGATGCTGTCGCCGAATCCGCGAAGCTGAGCCTCAATTTTGGCACGGGCAATCTTGAGCGAGTCGGGGTTGGGATACTGCTGCATGAGCGAGAGTCCCCGCAGGTTCTGGACCTTGTAGATTTCGCCTTCGTACTGACCCAGCGCGAAGAAGTCCTCCATGGTATAACGGGGCGCCGCGTTCATTCCTTCGCTCACGATGAGATGGTCACGCAGGAAGGGACGCAGGTCTTCGTAGTTGATCCACATCATAGGATATTTGACCACATCGCCGCCCCAGTCGCCTGAGCGGTGCAGCACGGGGCAGACACAGAGAATCCTGGGGCCGTACTTCGACACCTTCTGGTCGAATTCCCAGCGCTCTTTGACGAAATAGGAGAGCACCTCGTTGGCGGGCACGTCGGCCTCGTCGATTTTATAGACGGGAGCCTGACCTTTCACCTTCGACGGTTCTGTGGTGTAGTTAATCTGGAACTTGTCGAACACATCGGAGGCTTTCACCTGATATTTCTCGGTGAACATCTCGCGGCCGTCCAGGTACTCATACACCTTGAGCTGATTGTTGGCCATGAGGTCGATGATGACACGGATAAGACTGGTCATTCCGTCCTGAGGTTCCACCGGATAGTAGAGCGAAGCATTGGCCCCCTTGGTGAGGTCGAGTTCACGATAGACAACATGCTGCCAGGGCACATCGGTGGCATCCTGACGCTGATATTCGTCGAAAGCCTGCTGACGGAGCGTTTTACCGTCGGCTGACGTTGCCTCCTGCTGGGCGGCTGCCTTTTGAGCAGCAGTCTTACGGGCTACAGCGGCATCCTGCTTCGGTGCGGCTGCATTCTTCTGCACAGCCGTCTGTTGCGTTGTAGCCGCATCGGCCTTTTTTGGCTCTTCCTTTTTGGTCTCCGTTGCCTTTTTCTTGGAGGAGGAATCCTTCTTCTCGGTCTTCTCCCGTTTGGGAGTACGGCGCACAGAAACCTGAGCCGCGGCACCGAAGGAGATGCCTGCCAGGAGGGTCAGCAACAGAAAAGTCCTATGATTCAACTTGAGTTTCATAATCTTATAGGGTTTACGGGGTTCTGCCGTCCGGAGAACCGCCGGATTGATTTAGTTTACTATAACTTCGATGGGGGAAAGCGTACGTTCGATACCATCGGGGCCTACAGCCACCACGCGGGTAATGAAGAACTTCTTGCCGCGCTGCAGACGACGGATGGCATTGATCTGACGTTCGGAGAATGCCGACGAGTTGCTGTCCTCGGGGATATCGTTGCCCATCGAGTCGAATATATCCACACGGAATGACTTAACCTTGAACTCCACATTCAGCAGACCGTCGTCGATGGCTGCTTTGATACCGCCCGAAGCCAGGAGAGCGTTTTTCGAAACGGGCTGTCCTCCTTTGTAACGGCGCGAATTGCCATCGGCACCCTTTATATTAAAATAAGGAGTAGGATCAGGCAACCGGCGCACACGGAATGCCATCTGTGACACCTGCATCGTGCGTCCGTTCTGAGAAGCCGATACAGAAATCACGGCATCTTCATCCACTTTTGACGGACGGGCCACCCATCCGCTGGCGCCACGCGAAAGGGTACCGTTGGTCATCGAGGCACTGACCTGAGAGGCAGCGATACCGGGCACAGAGATCGAGATGGGGTTCTCTATACCGGCATACATCACGTTCATCATCGTATTGGAGACTGTAGCTACCGGTTCGCTCACGAAATAAGTTGTCTCGAACGGAAGTTGTTCTTTCGTGCCGTCGGGTTTCTGCACATCGAGATATCCCTTGAGGCTCTGAATACCCTGCGAGGAGGCCACTACACTGTAATAGCCGCGTTGCTGGGCATCATAGAGTTTGTCGCCGATGTAGATATCAGGCGACTGAGTCGAATCGACTGCGGCCATCACAATCTGGGCTTCGTAACGCGAGCCGCGCATCACATTGCGGCTGTTGGGAATAACGAAGGCAGAGAGCTGGTTGACACGCACGTCTCCCCTATCGACACTCTTCATCAGGGAGGCGAGGGCTTCGCCTTCGGCATTGAGCACATCTCCCTGCAACTTCGTCAGGATAGTGACAGCTGCCGACACGGGCACGTTCTCGAAAAGGGAGGATTCCCACGTGAGGGTGTTGTCGCCGATGGCATCTTCGGGCACCTCGGTCGAGAGATAACCTTCAATCACCTTGGCATCATTGCTGGGCACATACGAGACGAGCACCTCGCGGTAGGCGTCCAATTTCTCACGAAGTTTAGCCCCTCCCCTGCTGATGGGGGAAATCATGATGTAGTTGACGGGTTCAAGACTCTCGCGGTTCTCGATATTGTGCACATCGCCGTCCTCGCCATCGGCTTTCCTGACGATAAGGAGTTTGAGCGAGTCGATATAATCATAGAGTTCCTGAGTACGGTTCTGTGCGTCTGTCGCACGTCCGTACCACATACCGGCCTTCTCCGCGTTCTGCTCGTGAATGTCGGTGAACTCCTGATAGAGTTTGTTGTTGCGAGCCTGAATACCCACGTTGGTCTTGTCGAGGGCATCCTCCACGTGCTTGAAGCCGGCGAGGACATCCGACGACACATTCAGCGCGACCATGGCCAGGAAGACGATGTACATCAGGTTGATCATCTTCTGACGGGGCGACAGGCGATTGTTAGCTGCTGACATTACGTGTGGGGATTAGGGTTTCTGGGGAAACTGTGTATTCTGAGACTGGGGAGGATACTGTGTACCCTGCTGAGGATACTGGGCCTGAGCGGCGAACTGCTGAGGCTGGGCATACGGCTGCTGAGGCTGCTGATAACCGATATTGGCGGTCATGGCCTGCAGCATACGCTCGTAGATAACGTTCAACTGGGCCAGGGTGCTGGTCATATGTTCGGTCTCCTGACGGATGCGGAAACTGTCGTTCGTGCCGTTCTCATAGAGTGAACGTATCTGGTTGAGACCGGCATTGACACGTTCGATAGTGTCAAGCTGCTGCGATACGCTCTTGAGCTGAATCTCGTAAATGGTATTGAGTCCCTGAATATTCTTTGAGAGCGACTGCATCTGTTCGGCGTAGCCTGAAGTCTCGCCTCCCGAAAGGGCGGATGTGATCTCCTTGAGTTTTCCGAGCTGGGCTGTCACTTCGTTGAGCTGCTTTACATAGTCGTCTGTAGCCTTCTCGAGTGCGGAAGCCTGCTCGCTCGACAAACCTCCGGCAACACCGCCGCTGACAACACCGCCTACCGCAGAAACCGGAACGGCAGGGCCTTCGGAACCGGAAGCGGCAACCTCGCCCGGAACGGGAGCTGCAACACCTCCGCCGCCCACGACAACAGTGCCGCCGTTGAGGGGGGCTCCGCCGCCGATAATAACCGTACCGCCTCCTGCGCCTTCCATACGACGACGAGGCTGCTTTTCAGCCAGTTCGACCTCTTCCTCTGAAGGTCCCAGTTCGGGATATACACGTTCCCACTTATAGTCCTTGGCAGGTTCGTCGAAAGCGGAAAGGAAGAAGATGGTAGCCTCTGTACCCATACCGATAATCAGGATGAGGTCGGCACCGGGCAGGTGAAGCAGTTTGAAAAGGGCACCCAGGATAACGATGGATGCACCGATCGAATAAGCGTAGTTGAATGTTCGCTGGCCTTTCTCACCCGAGAAAAAACCACGTATTTTGTTTTTCTTCATTTTACGTTATGAATTATGAATTAATTTTAACGGCGCACACTCCTGGAAGAGGAACTCCGCTGAGCCTTTGGGGCCTTGGCAGCCTTGGAGCCTGACTTCTTGTTCTTTTTAGCCTGACTCTTGGTGATGTTGGCCACCCCCTTGTTCGTACCCAGATAAGTACGCACGCAACGGAAGCCCACAAACGAGCGGGGCATGTTCTGATACTCCCACGAACGCACATCGGCCCGCACATAATGCTCGGCATCCTTCCACGAACCGCCACGTATCACCTTCTTCTTCAAGCGGTAGGGATCTTCCTTGGCGGCATTGTATTCATAGTCGGGGTTGATGTCCGATGCCTGGTGCACACCAGCCTCACTCCAGGCCGAGGAGGTCCATTCCGAGACGTTGCCGCTCATGTCGTAGAGACCGAAATCGTTGCTCGAATAACTGCCCACGGGTGATGTGATGATATAACCGTCACGCGAGTAGTCGCCGTCGCCGGGTTTGAAGTTGCCGTCGAAGCAGCCGCGCTCGGTGTGAGGCATGTTGGTCTTCCACGCGAATGTCTGTTCGTTGTTGGCTGCACGTGCTGCATATTCCCATTCGGCTTCGGTGGGCAGACGGAAGGGTTCGATCTGGATGCCGCGCATACCGTAACTGCGTTTCAGAAACTCCGTTCTCCAGGCGCAGAATGCAGTAGCCTGCTCCCACGTCACACCCACCACAGGATAGTTGTCGTAGGCTGCATTCGAGAAATAATAACGAGCATACTGCTCGGTATAGGCATTGGCAAAGTCATTCACCCAGACGGTCGTATCGGGATAGATGTTCACGATATACGTATTCACGAAATCCCATTCGCTGGAAAGTGGACGCGTGATGGTACGGCGCACGATATTGCCGTTCTCGTCTATCCATGCGGTATCTTTGGAGATAATAATCTCCTCATCCCAATTGGTAGCGATATCGGTATTGAGGTTACGCTCCTCGGGATTCATACGGTAACGGCGCTGTGCATAGCCTTTATAGTCGAACACCTCATAACGGTAGTTCATCTGCGAGGCATCGAGAGTCTTCTCGCCGGTCACGGGATTCGTCTTGAAAACGCTCTCGATAGCAATCAGTTCATCCTCATTGGGACGACGCCACGGAATGGCCTTCGACCAATTGAGGTGGGGAGTCACGGGCTCGCCATATTTATCTTCCTCAATCTTGAACTCGTCGATACCGGAATAGGAAGGATCGGCCAGACGTTCGCGGATGATGGAGTCACGCACATACTGCACAAACTGGCGGTATTGTGCGTTGGTCACTTCTTTTTCGTCCATCCAGAAAGCGTCCACCGTAATGCCTTTCTTTTCGGGAAGATCGTTCCACAGACTGTCGCTCATCTGGGCACCCATCTCCATTGAACCGCGTTTCACGAGCACCATTCCATAAGGTTGGGGCTCGTCGTACGCTCTGCCATAGACACCGGTCACCTCGCCGCCTACGCCGCCCAGCCCTTTAAAACAGGACGTCAACAGTATGCCTGAAGCAACGGATGTCAAGACAATCGATAATAATTTTTTCATATTTATATTTCACTATTTGACGATTTCACTATTGGACCGTTTGATTATTTTACTATTTGACTATTTTTGTTCGTCTGGCGAATGGTCAAATTGTCCAAGAGTCAAATTGTCCAATCAAAGAATGCGTATACTCTTGCTGGGATGTTTGCGTTTCTTGTCGAGTTCAAATTCCAGCGTGTAGGTCGCCAGGATCTCGTGGCTGCCGTCCGAAGCCTTTGCCAAAGGCGAGATACCGATGTCGTAGGCATAACCCAGACGTATGGTTTTGATGTCGGCCCCCACCATCACCACCACGGCATCGCCGTTGCGGTAGGTTACGCCGCCCCAGAAGCGTTTGTTCCACGTGGCCCTGAGAGTCACATCCACCTGAGTAGCCAGAAACGTGGTCTTAACCAAAACCGAGGGTTGCACTATGAATAACGTTCTTTTAATCGGAATATTGCCTCCCGCGTGAAAATAATAGGTCCTTTCCAATTCGCTAAAGGCATATTCATCGAGGTCGATTTGAGGCTTGGTGAGGTGCAGCGCACTCACTCCGCCCCAGCACCATCCGCGCTGGTAATAAGCCCCCACACCCATATCGAAAGCCATCGCCGACACCGTTCCGGAAGGTAACGCATCGTCGCCCGGTTCCCAGGCATCTCCGTCGGGAATATAGATACCGCTGCCGTCGAAACCCTGATTGACGAGTCCAAGCTGTACGCCAGCCTGCAGCAGTCCGCCCCAGAGTTTCATACGATAGGCATAATCCATATCGAAATAGGTGGTGGTAAACAGGCCGGCCTTGTCGTGGGTAATGCTCACTCCGACGCCGTGGGCCCGTTTCATAAATTTCACAGGCAAGTCGGCAGAAACGAAAAACGTCTGAGGCGCGTTTTCCACACCCACCCACTGCATACGGTCGAAAGCCGACACATGCAAGGCTGTGTCCATGCCCGCCGTCGCAGGATTGTAAAGCGTGGGGACGGCCCAATACATGCTGCTCTGCACCTCATTCTGAGCCTGGAGCGTCCAGACGGAAATGAGCGAGAAAAGCACGGCAAGTAACAGTCGTTCGACACGATTCCCTTTCATCGGCGGAATACAATTTTATATTTATAAAAAGATTATTCTGAGTGAAAAACGCAAAAATCCGGAAATTATTGCCCCGTCCCGCTTCTTTTGGCACTTAAGCGCTCAACATACGGTTCAAGGGTTCACAAAACGGCAATATTTATATACTCCATTTTGCAAAAAGGGCCCATATAATGTGGCAGAAGGGGATATTTTGAAAATTTAAGAACTAAAAATACCGACATGTCAAAAAAAATATTTATATTTGCGCGCTAATTATAGCATAACTTCAGAGTTAGACATTACAAACATATCGAATATAAATGAACGTATCATTCAATTGGCTGAAGGATTATCTTCAGTTTGACCTGACCCCACAGGAAACGATGGCCGCCCTGACGAGCATCGGCCTGGAGACGGAAGGTCTGGAAGAAAAGGAGACCATCAAAGGCGGTCTCAAAGGACTGGTCGTGGGCAAAGTACTGACCTGCGAACCCCATCCCGACAGCGACCACATGCATGTGACAACCGTCGATCTCGGCAACGGGCAGGAGCCTGTCCAGATTGTATGCGGCGCGCCCAATGTAGCTGCCGGACAGAAAGTGATTGTCGCCACCTTGGGCACAGTGCTCTACGACGGCGACAAGAGTTTTACCATCAAGAAATCCAAACTGCGCGGTGTGGAGTCGAACGGCATGCTCTGTGCCGAGGACGAAATCGGCGTGGGCACTGACCACAACGGCATCATCGTTCTCCCCGAGGACACTCCCCTGGGCCTCGAAGCTGCCAAATACTACAACGTGGAGAGCGATTGGGTTCTGGAAGTGGATATCACGCCTAACCGTATCGACGGTGCCTCCCATTGGGGTGTGGCACGCGACCTGTATGCCTACCTCGTTGAGCACGGCCGCAAGGCCGAACTCAAGCGCCCGGCTGTGGATGCCTTCAGGAAGGACCGCGACGGCAACGCTGTGCAGATTGAAGTGGAAAACACCGAAGCATGTCCACGTTATTCGGGTCTGACCATCGAGGGCGTAACGGTGAAGGAAAGTCCGGCCTGGCTGAAGGACCGTCTCTCGGCCATCGGTCTGCGTCCCATCAACAACATCGTCGATATCACGAACTTCATCCTCTTTGAAACAGGCGTACCGATGCACACCTTCGACCTGGACAAGATTCATGACCGCAAGGTCATTGTGAAGACCTGGCCCGAAGGCACGCCCTTTGTTACCCTGGACGGACAGGAACACAAACTGACAGAACGTGACCTGACCATCAGCGACCCCGTAGGTCCGATGTGTATCGCAGGTGTGTTTGGCGGTCTGGAGAGCGGCACGACCACAGAGACAAAGAATGTCTTCCTTGAAGCCGCCTGTTTCAATCCCACGTGGATCCGCAAAACAGCCCGCCGTCAGGGCTTGCAGACCGATGCCTCGTTCCGCTATGAACGCGGTGTGGACATCAACGCCCTCCCCTACGCTCTGCGCCGAGCAGCCCTTCTGGTGAAGGAACTGGCCGGCGGTGAGATTGTCGGCGACCCTGTCGAGATTTATCCCGTCAAAAAGCAGCTCGCGGTGGTTGATCTGAGCTATGCAAGGGTGAACGCACTCTGCGGCATTGAGATTCCCGTGGCTGACGTGAAGCGTATTCTGAGTCTCCTGGAGATGAACATCCTGGAGGAAACCGCCGAGGGTGTGAAGATTGAGATTCCTGCCTATCGCGTGGACGTTACCCGCGAATGCGACGTCATCGAAGACCTCCTGCGCATCTATGGCTACGACCGCGTAACCTGGGCCGACAGCGTTCACATGAACCTCTCACCCAAGACCGAGACCGATGAGAGCGTACTTTTGCAGCAGCTCATCTCGGAACAGCTGACCGGCGCGGGATGGAGCGAGATCATGAACAACAGTCTGACCTCCGAAGCTTTCTACGAAGGACTGGAAACCTATCCCCAGACCAAACTTGTGAAGCTGATGAATCCCCTTTCTGCCGATTTGAACGTGATGCGTCAGACACTTCTCTTCGGCGGATTGCAGAGCATCATCCGCAACATCAACTACAAACAGACGGATCTCCGTTTCTACGAATTCGGCAACACATCGTTCTTCGATGCCGACAAACATGCAGCACAGCCTGACGTGCCGTTGGCCGGCCACAAGGAGGAGGCTCATTTGGGACTCTGGCTCACCGGCAACAAGGTTTCCGACTCATGGGCGCATGCCAACGAAAAAGCCACCGTGTTCGAACTCAAGGCACAGGTGCTAAACATCCTGCGCCGCCTGGGCATCGCCTCCAACCTCAAGCAGCGTCAGTATCAGAATGACATATTCGCCGCCGGTCTTGAGATTGCCTCCCCCGCAGGCAAGGTACTCGCCAACCTGGGTATCGTCAGCAACAAACTGCTCCACAAGTTCGACATCGAACAGGAGGTATATTACGCTGATCTGGACTGGAAGGTACTGATGAAGGAAGCCGCACGCGTGAAGGTACAGCAGCAGGAAATTGCAAAGTTCCCGCCCGTGAAGCGCGACCTCGCCCTGCTGGTTGACAAGACCGTTCAGTTCGCCGAAATCGAACGTCTCGTGTTGGGATGCGACAAGAAAGTCATCAAGAAGGTAACCCTCTTCGACGTCTATGAAGGAAAGAACCTGCCCGAAGGCAAGAAGAGCTACGCCATCAGCATTACCCTGCTCGATGCCGAGAAGACCCTCCAGGACAAGCAGATTGTAGCCATCATGGACAAAGTGGTCAAGACCCTGCAGAACCAAGTGAAGGCCGAACTGAGATAAACGGGAATAACGGAATAACGGAATAACGTCATAACGAAATAACGTCATAACGAAATAACGATATAACGTCATAACGTCATAACGTCATAACGAAATAATTCATAAAAAAACAAAATATAAAAAAATCCTGATATGGGAAGAGCATTTGAATATCGCAAAGCAAGAAAGCTGAAACGCTGGGGCAACATGAGCCGCACGTTCACAAAGATCGGTAAAGAAATCACAATGTGCGTTAAGCAGAGCGGTCCGGATCCGGACGGCAACGCACGCCTTCGTACGCTGCTGGCCAACGCACGTGCAGCCAACATGCCTAAGGACACCATCGAACGTGCCATCAAGAAAGCCACCGACAAGGACGCCAGCGACTATAAGGAAATCACTTACGAAGGATACGGCCCCTTCGGTATCGCCATCCTCGTGGAGGCCGCTACCGACAACAACACACGTACAGTAGCCAACGTTCGTTCCTACTTCAACAAGTTCGGTGGCAACCTTGGCACCCAGGGCAGTCTGTCGTTCATCTTCGCCCACAAGAGCGTATTCCGCGTCAAACCCAAAGACGGCATGGACATGGACGAACTCGAACTGGAACTCATCGACTATGGTGTGGACGAAATCTACCAGGAGGACGATACCATCGTTATCTATGGCGAGTACGAATCGTTTGCCCAAATCCAAAGCTACCTCGAGGAGAACGGCTACGAGATTGTCAGCGGTGAGTTCGAGCGCATCCCCAACGACCTGAAGGACGTTACGCCCGAGCAGCGCGAGACCATCAACAAACTGCTCGAGAAGTTTGAAGAGGACGAGGATATCTCGAACGTATATCACAACATGAAGGAAGACGAAGAGGAGGAATAACCTCGCGCGTACCTTATTAAATT
>Ga0326511_10000653_pt1 | contig 30405 bp, 34 predicted proteins | sample 0_2496_0518_D_FD_203701 | JGI IMG/M metagenome (GOLD analysis project Ga0326511, IMG submission 203701) | Bovine rumen microbial communities from UC Davis, California, United States - 0_2496_0518 | ecosystem: Host-associated > Mammals > Digestive system > Stomach > Rumen | place: USA...
CCGTTCTGTCAACATTCCGTTCAAACAGTACAACCATTCCGTTCTGTCAACGTTCCGTTCAAACAGTACAACCATTCCGTTCTGTCAACGTTCCGTTCAAACAGTACAACCATTCCGTTCTGTCAACATTCCGTTCAAACAGTACAACCATTCCGTTCTGTCAACGTTCCGTTCAAACATGCCGCTGGCATGAAATAAAAAATATATATGTGCGGAAACGGAAAATTGTTTTCTATTTTGTGCCACCAATCTGACGGAGCAAAATGTCACATCAGACTGATGGCATACAAATTCCTGCTTTCGTTTCAGGACTTCCTCTCTTGAATCTCATTGCAGGAAGTCTGCACAATGGTTCAAGATATTGCTGATTGTATGCTTTGATGTATGTTTTGATTTGCTTTCTGCGAAGCGGCAGAATGATAACAGTCTGTACAATACGTTTTTTGCTTGTTTCTTCCTGCACCGTTTCCGTCTGTACTTCCTGAATATCCTGAATATCTTCATTTTGATTTTCCTGCTGATATTCTTTCAGAACAGAGCAAACTGTCTGACGGCTGATGCCAAGCTGCTGTGCAATTGTTCTTTGAGATTTGCCTTCTTTACGCAGTTTCAGAATCTGTTCATTACGTTCTTCTGTCTGGCTGGCATTATACTCCTGCAAGGCTTTTCTGACAGTAGGAATACTGATATGCAGAGTTTCTGCAATCTGCTTTTGTGTCATGCCTTTCTGTTTCAGTTTCAGGATTTCCTGATTCCGCTGTTTGTTTTCAGGCTTCTGGGGACGGCTGACATTTGCTTTGACAAGATTACGGTTGACGGTGCTGACAGCAATATGAAGCGTATCAGCAACTTCCTGCTGTGTCATTCCACTGCTGTACAGCTTGTGAATCTGTTCATGACAAGTTTTCTTTTCTTTCCGCTTTTCCGCTCTGATTCGTTCCCTGCCCTGCGTACAGCTATAATACACCTGCTTTTCTTCTTCATTGATACAAACATCATTCAGAAACGTAACGGTGTTATACCGTGTATATGCACCTTTTTCCACGCATATTTTCACTTTTCTTTCTGTATCTTCTGCTTTCTCCACATCTTCTTTTGTTACCACATGATTGTCAATTCCTCTTATTGTATTATTTACCGCATTCTGATGCAAAGGCTCTGTAAATTGCTGATTCAAATCTTTTGCCATTTGTGCAGCAATATTTCTTTCAAATATCTGACAGGCAGCATTGTAATAATGAAACAATACGATTTCTCTTCTGCCAGTCATTGCACCGTTGGTAAGTTTTACCAGTTCTTCAAGAAATGTGACTTTTTTCAGTTGATATGCAGAAAAGTTCACTACACCGTTATAATTCTGGATATGCTTTCTTTTCGGCTTTTCAGGCTGTTCTTCAGGCATGGCAATATCTGCCTTTTCAACTGGACGAAATTCCGATTCTTCATCAAAAGGCAGTACGATATTGGTAAATTCACGAAAGAGTTCAGGCATGGAATACTTTACAATAGGAAAACGGCTGTAACGCACTTTTTTATCTCTTGCTTTCTCCCTGCTTCTTCTTTTTGGATTCCATGTTTCAGGCAGTTTAACAAGACCGCTTGCACGGACACTTGCAGTATAGTCTACCTGCATTTTGATTCCGTTTTCATCAATGATATTCTGTAAAATATCACTGAAAATCTTGCTTAACTGCTTATAACGATATATCAGCTTTTTACTTGCATAAACGCTTTCCAGACCTATCCAAAGCTGTACACCACGTCCAGTGCGGACAACGCTGTAATGCGGAAGTTTCCACTGATAATCATATTCTAATATGTACAGCAACTGATTGACGTAAAAATCAATATCTCTTGCAGTTGCTTCATGACTGTCAATATCAATGACAATATTGTCAAGACTGAATAGATTATTTTCGCCTGCTCTGTTTCCTTTATAACTGTTTTTTGTAATGTAATACAGTTTTTTGGGACTGAAATAAATACTTTTTACCCAGTATTCTCTCATTCTTTTTGCTTCTTCTGTACGCTGCTGTGAAAGAAAGGCAAGTGTTTTAAAACCATATTCATGATTTGTACCCTTTTCAGTCTGAATCAGCTTATAACCGCCTGAAAATCTCTCTGACGAAAGAATATATTCTATCCAGTCACAAATTGCCTGATTCTCTTGATACTGCCAGTTTCTGATTTTCCCTTGCTTATTGCGGAACGGTTTCATTTTATCCGTCTGTTCCGATACGGCAGGTACTTTAGGGCATAACAAAGCCTGCTCCGGCTTTACAGTCATATCTAAGCCAAGCAGTGCTGAATAATTCTGATATTTTCTGCATTCCATGTCAATATTACTCATTACGCTCATGACGATTGCTTCCTTTCCGGAATCCTTTCAGATTCCTGTAATCGCTCTTTTGTATATTATATCATATAGTTTGTAAAATGTCAAGATATTTTATATTTTCTTTATCAATAATTTTTGTTATCGCTGTCTAATATTTTTATAAATTTATGTACCGCAGCAGAATATTCAAAATCAGTAACGGAAAACAATAAGTTTTCTTTGTCAAAAGCCTGTATCGTATATCCGATTCCTGTGGTAACATAAACAGCAATTCTGCCGTGTTCACCAACAGGAAAGATACTGTCCGATACAGGCTCTTCTGAAAGTATACTGCTGATTTGAGATTTCAGCAAATTCATCATTTTTCTTCGTCTTCCATTCTGAAAAAGCGTTCTGTTTCTCTTATAGCACCGAGATATAATCCTGCTGTAAATGCCAAAGCTGCAATTCCTGTACTAATCATCAGAAATTTCAGTATTTTCTTCACACAAATCCTTCCCTTCATAAAGTTCTAAATCATTCTCTTCCAGTATCGTTTCCAGATACAATGGTGCATTGCTTTTTTCCAATGCAATCTGTTTATACCGTTCTTTGGCAGCATCAATTCCCTGTTCTACATTCTGCTCTATTTTCTTTTCCATAGCAAGATTTTTTTTGGCAAGCAGAATGCAGGAAAGAATCACACCTATCAGAAAACCAATAAATCCGACAATGAAATATAATGTCAGATTTCCGATTCCACTCAAAAATCCCATATGCTCCTCATTTCTTTATTCTGCAAGCAATTCTCTGACATCATTGAAAATCTGTCTGCGTTCTTCTTCTGTATGCTCATGCAGTCCGTGCATAGACAGAATTTCTTTCTGAATCAGATGCTGCATCTCATTGACTTCCTGTCTGCTGAAACAATATCCTGTCGGAAAGGCTTCCTGCGGAGCATCTTTCTCATTCAGAAAAAAATATAGCTGTTCTTTGGATTCAGGACAAACTTCTGGATAACCGCCTGCCGAAAATTCATTTTCATCATTGAGAAAAGCAGAAAAATAGCCCTCTTCAATTTGTTTATCAGAAAGAGAATATTCTTTCAGCTTTTGGCTGATGACTGCAAGTTCCTGTCCAGAGGGCTTGCAGTCAATTTCCGTCAGAGATTCCATAATGCCGACAGAAGGGTCAGCAGGTTCATAATTCACAACTCCAAATTTCATCTTTTTATACTCCTTTCAGAACTTTCCGACAGGCAGTGTGCTGATGATTTTTCTTGCATAATCCTTTGATACTGCAACTGTTGTTTCATCAATTACTTTGATAATTTCTTCTTTGGGGATTTCAGAAATCAGCGGAATATGCCAGCCATTGTCATCAGGCTTGCCTATTTCATGTACCAGTTTTTTGTTCAGATGCAGAAGCCTTGCCTGAAATTCAGGGTCAATCAGAAGCTGTGCAAACTGAATATGATGCCGTTTTTCTTCAGCAGGTACTTCTTCCGGATATTCATTGGCAAACTGTGGAATATCCAGAAGTCTGATATAGGCATATCTGCTGTCATATTCCAAATATTTATAGTTTCCTCTTGCTTTCATATATTGATACCAAATTCCTTTCCGTTTCTGTAAAAGCCTGTAACTCTTGTAATTTCTGCTTTCTGCTCCAGAATTTCAGAGATTTCTCTTTCCAGTTCAGTCTGACCGCAGATTTTTTCTTCCCAGAATGCATGACAGAAGCTTGTCAGTACATTGCCGTCAGGCATGGGGAAAAATTCAGTAAAGCTGTAATCATAGTCTTCATTCGCCTTGCTGATACGCAGATAACGTACCTGATTAAAATCAATGATACAGATTCTGTCCTCTCTGTCTTTCAGTTGAATGACAGGAAGTTTTGCAGTATGCTTTTTTTCATAGATACGGCAGATATACTGTACAATCGCTGTCACTTTGTCAAACACTTCGCTGATTTCAGGAATTTCAAGTTCTCCAAAGTTTCGCTTTGTTGCGGAAAATGCGGTAAGAACAAGCTGCTTTTTCCATTGTGGACTGCAGAAAATGGAATCTGCTTCTTCATCTTCTGTCATTCTGTAGTAGTGAATTGTCTGAAGATATAAACTGTCAATCTGTTCTTTCAGTCCAAACAAATGCTCCGACAGTTCCTGCTCTTGTATCAGACACTCAATAATTGCCTTTACTGCTCCACCTCTGATTTCTACTCCAAATACGTTGCCGAATAAGCTAATGATGCGACAGTCATAATTGCACATGTGCGTGACAGTAAAATTGCATTCATGGATTTCTCTGCTGTAATCTTTCATATTTCTCTCTCCTTTTTCTCAATCAGTATATTCTGCCTGTTTCTGCTGAATTTCTTTCAGATGCTGATTTGCTTCCCAATCCTGATAGGTAATCGGTGTTTTTCCATTCTCTGTTACAGCAACAATTGCATTGTCCTGCAGTGCTTTCTGAATTTCTGTTTCCATTTCTTCCGGTGTAACAGAATCATATCCTTCAATATCGGAATACACGACACTTTTTTTCATCATGCCGTCAGGCTGTGGACGGAACAAAATTTCATCAATCCGTTCGATATAATTATCCTTTGTCATGTGTCCGTTGTTGTCAAAGTCGTTGTTGTCGATTAAAACTTTCTGCTGTATATCAATCAGTTTTACATCAGCGTATTTTTCAGGAATTTCCCGATAGTATTCCTGCTCATAATCAGACATAACTTCTTCCAGAATTTTTTTGATTTCTTCAAATTCCGGCAGTTCATAGTCTGGAAAAACTGTCAGGACGTTATGAATCGGTTTATCAACCGTAACAGAAAAATCAACAAGATACAGTTCACTGTTCTGATATTCATTCTCCCAGAACTCTTTTGATGCAGTAATGAATACATTCGGAATCCTGTCAGCCAGTTCAGGAGAATTAAGTGAATGGTGTTCCGGATTTGCTTTTTTCAGATAATCCAGAAGTTCCTTTTCTGTTTCAGAATTTTCTGCTACTTCAATATGAAATTCAGATTTTGTCAGAGTATCTTTTGTTTCTTCATTTTCAGTCATTTTAAATTCATTCTGGTAAACGTGAAAATCTTCTTTCTTCATAAAAAACCAGTCCTTTCACATAACATGATATTTTCGTAAAAATTCATGTATCAGTTCTTCATCAGCATCAGGGGACGGAATATGCCAGTCTGTTCCGGCATATCCGATTTCCCCATAAAACATGATATTTAATTCTTCCTGTAAAATTGCCCTGACAGGTGCATCTGCTGTTATCAGCCGTTCTATGGAATCTTCATAATAAATTGCAAGCTGCACAGCATACACCGTGTACCTGTCCAGAAAATCGCAGAATCCTGTTTCAAGTACTGTGATTTCCATGCTATCACCCTCTGTTATGCAGATACTCTTCCTTCTGTTCTCAGCTTTGTTCTGCGTTTACTGATAGTAGATTTGTCGCAGCCAAGCATTTCGGAAATCTCCCTGTCGCTCTTTCCGCTGTTCAAAATATAGCTGTCAGCCGTATTCCAGTCTATCACAACAGGAGACTTTTTAAGCTTCTTTCCGTCTGCTGTATGATACCCCTTTTTAATCAGGTTCTTTTTCAGTCTGTCTACCGTAGGACGGCTGATTCCTGTCTGTTCTACAATCTGCTTTGTTGTCAGGTTTCCGCCAAACATTTCATGCAGTTCCAGTACAATGCTTTCCTTGTCAGAAAGTCCGGAATTGTCCTGTTCCTTTACAGTTTCAGAAACAGATTCTTCCTGTACAGGTTCTTCTTTCAGCATTTCTGTCTGCTCCTGTACCTGTTCAAAGTTGTAATCTGCCTTGCTTTCAGCTTCATCACAAACGGAAACATTGCTGAAGTTCTCTGCTTCGCCAAGCTTTGTCACAGCTTCCCATACAGTTTCCTTTGTCTGCGGTATTTCAGATACACTGATTTCAGGTTTCGGGTCAGAAGATACTGCTGTCGGAATGTCCTTCTGCCATTCTTCCAGTTCCTGCTTCTTCTTTTCTGCATCACGCTTGTCCTTAAAATGATGAAACAGCACGTTTCCTGCAACCGTTCCTGCCATTGATACCACAAATGCGAAAATTGCCTTTGCCATTGTTTTCTTTTCCATGTGAAATTCTTCCTTTCTCTCTTTAAGGGATATATTTTGTTTACATTATTATTATATCATATTTTAATTATTTTGTCAAGCACTTTTTATATTTTTTATCATTTTTTATTTTTATAATATGATTATAAAAAGACAGCAGGCAATCATAATTACCTGCTGTTTGAAAAAATTCAGGAATAGAATTTGCTGTCTGATGCAATCATAGCTTTCAGTTTTTCAGCAATCTGATTTTCAAGTGTTCCTTCCTGCTGAATCAAAGAACTGTCCATACAGGTACTGCACATTGCATACATAGTTTTCAGTCCGACAATATCCATGATTTCAAAAGCACCATAAGGAGATGCCGTTGACAGTTTCCATGTGTTGTCAATTGCCCGATAATCTGCAATACCACTCCCCCAGAGTTTTAATGCAGCAGTCATAAACGGAATCAGCAGTGCATTCAGAATATAGCCTTTTGTTTCTTTGTGAATTACAGAAGGAATCATATTGATGCTTTCTGCAAATTTCACTGCTCTTTTTTGCGTAGTTTCTGCCGTACCTGCATGACCCATGATTTCAGCAATATTGGCAAGCCAGATATGGTTTGCAAAATGCACAGCAATGAAGCGTTCAGGTTTTCTGATGATGTCTTTGAAATCACTTGGCAGGAAAGTAGAAGTATTTGTTGCAATCACTGTTTCATCACTGACATACAGATTGAGTTTCTGATAGAACTCCTTTTTCATTTCCATATTTTCTGTAATGGATTCAATAATGAAATCCTGTCCGGCAGCAGCTTTTTCCAAATCTGTTTCAAAATAAATATGTTCCATTGCAGTTTCAATTCTGCTCTGATACAATTCGTAATCGCCTTCTGCAACAGCAGTTACAGGAATATCTAATGCTCCGAGATAATTCTGCGTACCGTTCTGACAAGCAAAAGCAAACTGCTGATATGCGTTTTTCAGTTTTTCCAGCTTTTCCTTTGTACGCTGTATGGATTCTTCTGAACGAAGCCATACTGTTACATTCAGCCCTGCATAAGCCGACTGGAAAATAATCTGACTTCCGAGTACGCCCCCTCCTGCTACCATCAGATTTTCTAAATTGCAATCTCGAAATTGATTCAATTTCTATCTTCCTTTCTCAAATGTATTATATTATTATTATACTATATATTTTCAATTTTGTCAATAGATATTTTATAAATATTATCTTTTTTTATTATTATAATCAGTCGTTTTTGCTCTTGCTGAATCTGCCTAAATTATGATTGTTTCTGAAATATCCTCTCCAACTGTTCGGAGCAGGTTCAATATTTCGTTCTCCCCATTGTTCCTGTACATAGGAAACCGTCTGTTCCGCAAGTTCTGCTGTACCATATCGGTTTGCAATATCAGAAATACGCTGTTCAAAACCAACACGGTAGCCTGCTTTATCCACACTCATATCTGCTTCCAAAAGAAGAATGAGCGTATTTGACATTTTGTCTGCACCATATTTCTTCTGTACTTCATATGGATTTTCGCCATGATGTTCAATTGCAAACATGACTTCGCTGTCTTCTGGCATACCCATAGCACTTAAAATGCCTGCACCATATTCTTCATGTCCCTGCCGTCCTGCAATATATCCTATGTCATGCAGAAGTCCGACTGTATACATTACTTCTGGGTCTAAGCCATATGCTTCTGCCCTGTCGTACATATACTCTGCAACACTATGCATATGTGCAAGCTTATATTTATTGATATATTCCTTATGCGGTTCTGCATAATCTTTGTCATGATACCCCATAGCAATTCCTTTCTGTTTTAATAATTAAATTCAAACATAGTCATACACTAAATGATACTATTATTATACAGCATTTTTACAAATTTGTCAATACCAATTTTATTTATTTTGTCTTATTTTCAAGTTATACAAATTCTTAAACAAAGCGAAAGAAAATCCCTGTTTTGCAACAGGGAAATCTCTTATTTTTCTGAAATATGTTTTTGTAATATTTCGTATGCTTGTTCCAGTATGGAATCATAATATTCTGCTTCATTCCGGTCAATACTGTACTGAAGATTATGTTTCAGGAAATCATAATGCTGTTTCAGTTCATCTGCTGTATATGGATTTTTCAGTACAAGAACGCCTTCAGCCCATACAATGCGTTTCTGATTTCGGACGGCACGGATTTCTTTCAGCATGGCATTATTTTCATCTGCAATCATCTGATTAAACATAGAACGGAACATTTCAATCCGTGCTGCTTCTTTCCATTCTACTTTATGTCCGTCAACAACCTTATAACTGCATTTTTCATTCCGTGCAATAATTGTTTTGATACGCAGGTCATTTGTACGGACATACAGTTCTGCATCACAAGTGACACTGATATTCCTGCCGTTTCCTGTACATATGGGATTGACACAGCAAAGTGCAATTTCTTCTATCTCTGATACACGAAACATATCGGAAAGTCTCGCTGGCTCTCCCCTTTTTTGTGATGGACTGATACAGAAAATACGGTGTATGCCGTCAAGATATAAACTGCCAAAAGTCGCTGTAGTATCAAATTCTTTCCGCTTGCGTAAATTCTGTTCACGGAAATATTTCAGCTTTTCTGTACTGCATGACGTACAGTCAATGACTGACGGAATACAGGACACACATTCTTTGCATAAATAACCTTCAGGATTTCTTTTATCAAAAAATCCTGTCTGTTTTCCGCATAAAATACATTCAGCCATTCTGCACCTCACAATACATTTCTGTTGATTTCCGTACTGACATCTATTCCGCACAGCAGATATTTGCAATCTGCCGCAGGAGTACCATCATTAGCAGGATAGCCGTTGACAGTAAATTTAGCAAGTTCCCCTGAACCATAGTGCAGGGCATGACGGTCAATGGATTCGTCAAGTACATTACGGACTGTTCTGCCGTTGCCAAAAGTTGCAAGTTTCCGTTCTTTTTCAATACGGACTGCAAAGTTGTCAAAAGCTGCCTGACTGACTTCAAAATGCTGTTCATTTGCCATGAGTTCAAAAATTTCAGTCATTTCAGAAACTGTATAATCAGGAAAGTACAGATATTCTTTGATACGGCTCTTGAAACCCTCATTTGTACTCAACAGGCGGTTCATATCTTCCTTATAACCTGCAAGAATCAGTACAAAACGGTCTCGGTTGTCTTCCATTTCCTTAATCAGTGTGGCAATGACTTCTCTGCCGAATTCTCCTGTACCTTCTACAATAGAATACGCTTCATCTATGAACAGTACACCGTCAAAGGCTTTCTGACATATCAGCTTTGTCTTGACACCGCTTTCAGAACCTGCTTTCAGGAAATTTCCGTCAATCTCCACACATTTGTTTTCCTTGATATATCCGTACTGATACAGAAAACCTGTAATGATTCTTGCAACAGTAGTGTTGTGGGTGATGATATAATTGTCCGTAATATAGGTATGAGATTCATCATCAATATAAATGCACTGGCATTCTTCCTCACCGATATAAGTAATGCTTTTCAGCAGATACCCTTTATGCATTCTGTAATTTGTCACATCTGCCACAGGGATATAATAAGATTCTCTGTCAAAGTTCTGCATTATCTGTTTCAGTTCCAGTGTTCTGTATCGGTTCAGAACCATGTCTGTTTCTGTCTGTAATGTCCATAGATGCTCGTCACTGCATCTGCATGAAATACCGTTTTCCAGTGTCAGTTCATAAACAGATTTCTTTCCCTGCGGATAAATGCCGAGAATGTGAGAAATTCTTCCAATACCGCTGACAACTTCATCACCGATATTCAGATTTGCCATAGCAGTAAAGCCTTTTGGAGTCAGTACTTTGGAATACAGGGGCTGTGCCTTTCCTGTTCCTGCTGAACCATAGAATACCATGTGCCGTCCGCTCATGCTTCCGCCAGTTTTCGGAGCATTTTTGTTTTTCTTTTCTTCCTTCTTTATTTCCTGTTCAAACTTCATTCTTGCAGCCATTTCCCTTGTTTTCTGCTTAACAGGCTCAATGCCAATCAGACGGTTCAAATCTTCTTCAGGATTTTCACTGCCTTTTTTTACAATCTTTTTCAAAACAGAAGAAGAAAGCAGACGTTCCATATCTGCCATTTTCTGCAAATCCATCTGCTCTCTTTCCTTTCTTGTAAGATTCTGGTAGCTTTTCTTTTTACTCATGCCAAATTCATCATATTCATTGTCCTGTACTGCTTGCTGATACATATTTTTCAGCGGTACTCGCAGTATCAGATAAACAGCAAACAGGACAATTGTTAGAATCAGAATCGGTATGCTGAGATACTTCTCTGTCACTTCAACTGTTTTTCCGAATCCGTCATCTTTCTCCACTGCCCTTCCCTGCAAATAAACGAGAATCAGCCATATACCGCTTGCAACAGGTGCTGAAACAGACAGTACATTCAGCAGAATGGCAAGCGGATAACTGGTTTTTCTTTTCACTTATATCACTTCTTTTCCGCTTTTATCTGTTATCATATTCAGCATTTTGGTTCTGCTTGTCCGCATATTCGGAATTTGTAAAAAATTCCTGAAAATAATGGCTTCGTAAATCATGCGTTGTCGCCCAGTACATTGCACCGTTTCCTACCCAGTTCGGAACGCCTTCTTCTTCCATTTTATCCATGCAGTCACGGATAGTGAGTTCGTCCTGCTCCACATCATGTTTCAGTTTTTGAATTTCTTCATCAGAATAAGCGGATTTTTCTCCACGTTCTGCCCTGTCTTTTTCTGCTTCACGAAGTTCGGCAGAATCCAGTTTCTCACAATGACACCAGTACATCACACTTTCCAGTGTTTTCTGTACTTCTGGTGTGACTTCATAGGATAATTCACCGCATTTTAGATGATAATTCATAATTTTTCACTCCTCTGCATGAGAAATATCAGATTTTTCTTCCTTCCTGAATTCAGGGTGTTCCTGTTCAATGCTTTCAATGAATTGTTGTTTTTCTTCCTTTGCAGATTCTGAAAGAATGCTATCTGAACAGAATATGGCTGTTTCTGCAAATTCAATATCAGGAATGATGTCCGAAAGAAAATTCGGAAGGGCATCTTTTTCATAATCGTAAAAGTTGGAATCATTCATGGCATATTCTGCGATATTGCTGATGATGTCCCTTGAAAGGCTGTCTGTCACAAGCTGGCTTTCAACATACTGCATAAAAGCGTCTTTTGCAAAAATATCGTTTTTCAGTTCTGTTTCCATCTGATGTCTCAGAAATTCGTAATCCAAATCCATAATGATGCTCCTTTCATCTGACTGCAACGCAGTCCTCAAACCGTTTTCTGTTTTCATCAGCAGAAATATATCTGCTGTATGTTTCTTCTATATCGAGAAGATATTCCAGTACGTCCAGAGTAGCGTAACAGTCTGCAATGGACGTATGAAATTTCGGGCAGGCATTGCTGTGCCGTTTCTGTGTTTTCTGAAACAGAACACTCAGGCTGTTGCTTTTCGCACCGTGACAGGACTGATATTTCCGTGCAAACAGCAGAGTATCAAACATTCTGCAATTCAAATCTGTGCCTGTATAGGCACTGTACAGCTTGTTGATAAATCCATAGTCGAACTGAATCAAATTGTGTCCGACAAGAAAAGGACTTTTTTCCTGACGAGAATCCATTTCAAGAAATTTCAGCATTTTCTGTGTGACTTCTTCTGCATCAGGAGCATCTTTCAGAAATTCGTCTGTAATGCCTGTCTGATTTTTCCTGTTAAATTCCACAATTTCCGCAGGAAGCGGATAATGCGGATTGATGTAGCAGTCCAGTTCATCAAGGATTTCAAACCGTCTGTCACTTTCCGTTCTGACTTTCAGAACAGAAACTTCAATTGCATCACTGTATAACGGATTCAGCCCTGTTGTTTCTGTGTCAAGTACATAAAAAACTTCCTTTGTATTCCGTTTCATTTTTTTCCCTCATTCCATTGTCATATCATGTTTTTCATGTGTCTCTGTCAGCATACCCTGCTGATAAGGCTTGCCGTCCATAAGCAGGACAGGCTTGCCGTCTTGTTCTCCTGCTTCAAAGAAAGCTTCCAGTTTGTCATTCAGTTCAGCGGCAGTGAACATATTGCAGGCGTGTGCCAGTTCGTCCGGTTCATACGGAATGTTTTCTTCTTCCATATAAATTTCTACGCCATTCAGAATTTCAACAAGGTCAAAAGAAGTGCCGGAATTGTCATGTGTGAAAAGTGCTGCATCATATAATGCAGCATCACATTGCCGTGCTGCTTCTGTCACAACCGGACTGCACCGGACAGATTCTTTGTGAAATACATCTTTATCTGGTGTATATTCATGTGAAAACAATTTGCTTGTTGTTGTCAGCTTCAGGGTATCTGTATTATAAGAAACTCTGCACGGATAAGGTTCGGTTTCTTTCAGACGTTCTGATACAGCTTCTGCAGTAAACGCAAGCATTGCTTCTGCAGTGTTTCTTCCTTCCTCTGCAAACTGTTTCATATACTTCCGGCATTCATCAATTGTTTTTCCGTTATCAGGCACACCTGCTTCTGTCAGAGCCTGACTGCACTGCTGAAATACTTCGTCAATCTGTTTTTTTGCCTGTTCAGCGTACTGTTCAAGAAATTGCATTGTATTCCTCTCCTTCACTGTATTCTGGTTCTTCTTCATCAATTTCTTCTTTTGCTTCTGCGTAGCCTTTATCATACCCTTTTGATTTGCCAAAAAAATAGCAAGCAACTGCTGCACCGCAGGCAAGCAGAATTGTAAAAATTTTTAGTTTCAAAGCGATTTCTCCTTTCTTATGCAGGATTGATGATAAACTGTACATCAGTATCATACAGATTCTTTTCTGTAACGAGGACTGAACCAGTATCAAGAGAAGAAGGAATTGTGTCTCCCTGTAAAAGATTAACCGCATATTTGATTCCCAGATACCCCATGTTGTAAGGATTCTGAATCACACAGCCGTCAAGAACTCCGCTTTCTATATATTGTTCTGCACCGGAAAAAAAGTCAAAACCTATCACCTGTATGGTATCTGCTTCAATTTCTCCGGATTTGACAAGAGCATCTACTGCATAGCAAATTCCCATTGTGCTTGGCTGATTTGTTCCATACAGTACTTTCAGATTCGGATTTTCTTTAATCATTTTCTCTGCAATATGTTCTGAAGTCTGAATATCTCCTTTTCCGTCACGGATAATCAGTTCATTTTTTGTATAATTTTCTGATTTTTCTTCTGTTTCCGTTTCCTGTTCTGTTTTTTTCATCAGCGGATTATCCATTTCAATGCCATGAAGACAATCTGTGAAACCTGTAAGCCTTTCCTGTGCAGTTATATTTTCTTTGTCAAGAGAATGTGCAATAATTCCTATTGTATCACCGTTTTTAATTATTTTGTCAGCTTCTGTTCCTGCAAGATAACCTGCGGTATAGTTGTCCGTTTTCAGACAGGATTTTACATCTGCATAATCTGTTTCAGAATCAATAGTGAAAAGAGGTATGCCTGATTCTGTTGCTTTATCCAGAACATCATCATATCCTTCTGCAACAACAGGAGCGAATATAATGGCATCTGCATGGTCGTTGATTGCATTCTGAATCAGTTCTTTCTGCTTTTCTGCATCTTCTGTTTCCGGTGCAGTATATATTACCTGTATAGGCATTTCCTTTTCTGCATCTGTGCAGGCAGTCTGTACTGAATTCCAGTAAGCATCCTGACTTTTGCAGATAACATGAATGTTGTAATCTTTTTCTGTCTGTTCTTTATTGCAGGCTGTCAGAGAGCAGCATAATGCCAGTGCAGAAAGAAAAACAGTTAATTTTCTTCTCATATCCATACACTTCTTTTCTGATATTTAATCGTATTCTTCTTCGTATTCGTTCTGTTCCTGCATTTCTTCAATTTGTTCACGAATATCATGAATTGTACCGTCATGATATTCCACAGGGTCAATGTCTTCTGCTTCTACTGTCAGTATAGGTTTGTTGTCTCTCATTTCATAATCGAAAGTCATGTCAGAGACTTCTGGTGCATAATTATTCAGCATTTCTACTGTGTCTTTCATCAGTTCTTCTATTGTTTTCTGTATGCTGAAATCATTTTCAGCAGCAGCATGAAGCAGCCAGTTCTGACTGCTTTCAATTCCGTCATAATCAACTCCTGCTTCAAGCAAAGCCGTTTCACAAAGTTTTGCTGTTTCTTTGATTTCTGCCTGACTGCGTAATTCAATTTCAGTCATAAATTATTTCTCCTTTCGATTATCCTTTTGCGACTGTACTGGCTTGTCTGTACCGTCAAGCAGATTTGAAATGATTTCTTTTGTAAAGAAACCTTTGCCAGAACCGGACTGTCCGAAAATTAAGCCGTTCACAAGCCTTGAACGTTTTCTGTCATACATAATCATGTTATGGCTGATAGCATTGATACCGTAGAAATGTTCTTTCGGTTCTTGATTAGTACAGGCATATTCCTTTTGCTGTTGTACTGGCTTGTCCGGTTCATTCTCTTCCAGAACATCTTCTGTCATAGTCATTCTCCTTTTTGTAAATATTCTTCATAGGTGTTTTCTTCTTCTGGAACAATCATATTTAATCATCATATTCATATTCCGCTTCCTGTTCTTGTATTGCTTTAATTTGTTCATGCATATCATGAATTGCACCATCATGATATTCCACAGGGTCAATGTCATAATCTCTGGCAGGTTCAACTGTCAGTATTGCATTTGTACCAGATGTATGCACTTCAAACTGCAAATCTTCCACTTCGGGAGAATGATAATTCAGCATTTCATGCAAATCACCCATCAGATTTTCAACTGCAAGTTCTGTTGAAAAGTCTTTCTCTGCTGCATTTCCAAGTATATTGTCAATACCGCTTCTGAAAGTTTCAAAATCTGTTCCTGCTTCCAGCAATGCATCTCTGTAAAGCTGAATTGACTGCTGCATATCGGGGTGATTTTTGAATTCTTCCAATGTCATTAAAAAACACCTCTTATTCTTTTTCTGTATTCTGAATCGGCTGGTTTACAATTTTGTCAATTTGCTGTTCCAGCTTTGCCTTTTCTTCATCTTCCAGATAGCTGACAGAAAAGTGAATTCCCTCTGTATCGCCTGTTTCCAGCGTATTTTTTACTTCTTCAAACATAGAGGACAAATCATTTTCCTGTACTGTCTCTGGAAACTTTTCTGTGCTTTCACCGAATATAAAATTCAAAGCTGACAAAATTGTTTCACTGTCATGTACTTCATGCGTATGCCGTCCGTCATGCTTGGCAGCCTGCATCATCAAAGCCTTTACATCAGTAACAGTATCAAGCCACATATCCGTTACAATCACACAAGAGCCGTCTTGTGAAGTGCTTACTTCCTTTTGTTCTGGAATGGTATCAAGTGCCTTGACTTCCAGAATTTTTACCTTACTGATTTGATGTACGGCTGTTTTTGAGAAAAAGGAAGTTACCATTCTGATATGATAGCAGATTTTTTTGCCGTTGATGTATCTTGGCTGACATTCCTGCTGATATTGTTTCAGCAATGCATGACAGCTTTTTCTGAGGTTTTCTGCATTGACATCTTCCGGCTTTTCAATAAAAGGAATCTGATAACGTACTGTATCAAAATTCGGAAAGCCGAAAAAGCATCTGAACCAGTAACGGCTTCCGTCACGGACAACTGCAATTTCTACAAAATTCTTCTCTTCTTCATAAAATGCAAGACGTTTCTGTTTCATAAGACAAGGAGCAAGAAATTCTCCAATTTCCGTATCGCTTGCATACATATTAAAATTTTCCATGTATTTTCCTCTTTCTTATGTTATGCGGTTTTCTGAAAATAGTCGGAATAGTTTTTGCCCTCTTCCGGAATCACCATATAATGCCGTCCGGAAAGTGTGCCGTCTTTTTTGTATGGTGCGATATATACCGTATCAGCGATAATTTCTATTCTGCCTTTGAATGTACCTTTCAGGCTTTTGTTGTTCGGCAGAGTGCAGATAACATCATCTCCTGCATGAAACGGCTGTAACTGCATTGCCGTAAGCTGTTCCCTACATTCAAGGAGTTCTGCTTTCAGCTTTTTTTCCTGCTCCGTCAGTTCTCTGATTCTTTCTTTCAGCTTTTCCATGTTGAGTTTTCTCCTTTCACTTACATCTCAGGTTCACTTATAGTTGGTTTAGAAGTTTCCCTTTCCTGTATAAATTGATTTACAAAATCTTCGCAAAGGTTTTTGATGCTCTCAGCATTCAAGCCTTCTACATCTATTGTTTCAGCAGACAATACTGCATTGCCCTCAATCACGGAAATTTCAAACCAGTTGTTTTCCGCTACTTCTACCCTTTCATCATTGAACAGATTGCCCTCTGCAATAATATCCTGCAGTTCCTGCGGAAAAGAATAAGGGGATTTATACAGTTCATCATTGAAGAAAACACGGACATCTCCGACAACTGCAATTTCTGCCACAAAATTGTCTTTTTCATATTTTGCAATATCTGTTCCGCTTTCAAACTGCATACTGTCCTTTACCTTTTCCATGTTTTCATAAAGTTCAAAATTTTCCATAAGTATACTCCTTTCAATTGTTTGTAAGATAATATGAATATGCCTGTTCTGCCCTGTCTTCCCAGTATCTTGAAGCACACACTTCAAACTTGGAAGCCCAGTAATAGCTTGCTTCATAGCAGCCGTCAGCACTGTTTTCAGTATCAAGCAGTGTTTCATACTGTCTGTTGTATGTTGTTTCAAATTCATACTGCAGGTATTTCATCTGTGCATCAACAGAATTGCAGTTCAGTCCGTTTTCATTGCAGAAGTTCAGCAAACTTTCATATCTTGCACCGTTCCACTGGCACAAGCCCATAGACGGCAAACCGTTGGTATCAATGGCATATGCCGAGGAATTCCAAGCACTTTCACAGCCGATATTTACCATAGCAGCATCAGCAGCAGCTTCGTTCAGGCTCATTTCTCCTGCAAGGTAAGCATAGATTGTTTTCTTATCGGCAGATTTTTTTATATCGTCCGGAATTTCAATAAATGAATAATCATCATCAAGAAGCAATGGTGTATAGCTGTCAAGTTCTGTCCAGCCAATCAGTGTTGCACCGTAAGTGTCTTCATATTCAATCAGTCCCCAGTCACCTTCTGTTTCTGCTACCTGAATGACAGAATCCTGCGGAATATGACCGATAATGTTGTCTGCATAATCCGGTGTGGCTCTTACCCACGCTCCTTCATCACAGGTGTAGCAGATATTGCAGCCTGCTGATGTGGATAAAGCAGATGTTCCTGCCATACAGCCGATTACTGCCATTGCGGAAAATACGGAAAGTGCCTTCTTGATTCTTTTTGTGATTTTCATAATAAAATTTCCTTTCAGTTATCTGTAAAATCTGCATTCCATATTCCTATATTTTGCTCTTTTGCCTGCTGTTCCAGTTCTTCAAAATGCTCTGCGTATCTGGTATCAGGCTCTAATGTATAAACTTCTGCATAACCGTTTTCCAGAAGCCATTCCTGCATCATTATGCCGTCTGAAAAATAAACATAGGCAAGCACTCTGCCGTATCTGTCCGTTTCACTGGTATCATATTCCAGATACAGCGTATCTCCTGCCTGAATTTTTTCCTTGACAAGTTCCGATACTTTTTTACCTTCTGCTGTATTTTCAGTTCGGTATGTTTCAGGTGCAACGCTTTCTGGTGTGTTGACACCAATCAGACGGACTTTGACTTCTTCTTCTGTTCCGTCATAAATTACCCTTAATGTATCACCGTCAACTACTTTTGCCACTGTAACAATATCTCTTTCAGCATTTGCTTCGTCAGGACTATTTTCAATATAAACGGCATATTCGTTTGAAATTTCTTTCTTTGCAATCTTACCCATTTCTTCAAATGAAGTAATAATCTGCTGTGCATTTTGTACTTTTTCTTCTGCCTTGTTTTCTGCTTGTTCAATTATTCCAGATTCACGGATATTTTTATGCATATCTGAAATAAATGCATAAATTCCGCCTGCTACAATAGCAATACCACTGATGGAAAGAAAAATTGCTTTTATTGAATTATTCTTTTTCATATCAGATTCTCCTAAATTCTTTTTTCAGCACAACAGGATAATGATTGCAGCCATCATGTCTTGTAAAAGCATAAATTCCACTTTCTTCGGTGCTTTCTTCTTCAATCAGCATTCCTTTTCCGTAATTGTAGTTTACAATCGTTTTGGCACAATACAATGCAAGAAGATTATCTCCTTCGTCTTCTTTTCCTGCACACCGTTTCAATTGCTTTACGAATCTGTCTGATTTCAGATTTGCAAGTATCTGTAATTCCGTTAAATCAGTTTCAGAAATGCATTTGTGCCGTGTCGCAATCGTATTGATGAATGAAATTACATACTGTTCATTCGTTGGCAGAAGAATTTCACGATTGCTCTCACCAATTTCAAATTCTGTCAAATCAAGATACATTCCGTTTTCTTTTCGGCAGTAAATTGAAATGTCATGAAAATTATAACTTTTTTTAAAGTTCAGAAAATAGATTTGTCCCATTTTTTTCACCGCCTTAACCAAAAGGGTGTTCAGAAAACTCTAAACACCCTATTCACTGATTTGATTAAACCGATTAGAACGGAATGTCACCGTCAGAAATAATTTCTTCAAAACCATCTAAGCTGTCAGGGTGTTCAGCGTTGTTGCCGTTATCACTGTTCTGATTCTGCGGATTCTGATTTCCCTGCGGATTGCTGTTCCCCTGATTCTGGAAATTACCGCCATTCTGGAAATTGCCACCGTTCTGGAAATTCTGTGCATTTCCCTGATTGCCGTTCTGATAGGGCTGATTGTTAAAATTTCCCTGATTCTGATAGCCACCGTTATTCTGTCCGTTGAAATTCTGTGGATTGCCGTTTCCCTGATTCTGAAAATTACCGCCATTCTGGAAATTGCCACCATTCTGGAAATTGCCCTGTCCGTTGAAATTCTGCGGATTCCCCTGATTCTGATTGCCAAAGTTTCTGCCGTTGTTCTGATAACCGCCCTGATAACCGTTGCCGTTCTGGAAGTTACCCTGATTGTTGTAGCCGTTCTGATTGCCATTGCCACGGTAATTGCCGTTTCCGCCCTGATTACCCTGATTCGGATAAGAAAATCTTACAGCAGTTGCAAAAATGGTAAGCTGCGGAATTTCTCTCTGCTGCTGATTAGAGAAATAGCTGCCTGCTTTGATAGTACCGTCCACGCTGATTGCCTGTCCTGTATAATCAGCAGCCTGCATATTGCATCTCTGTGCATCACAGTAAACCTGAACGTAAGTAGGAGCAGGATATACCTTTCCGCCGTTCTGCCCGATTACAGGTGTGCCGTCAGGATTTTTCTTTGCAGGAGAAGCAAACGCACAATTCAGTGTCAGAGTACCATTCTGATTCTGCTTTACGTTGAAGCAGCGAAGTGCAAAACCAGTGCAGAGATTGTACGGAGCGTTGTTCTGATTCTGATAGCCGCCGTTGCCGTTCTGGAAATTGCCCTGCTGATAACCGCCGTTACCCTGCTGATAGCCGTTGTTGAAATTTGCCATAAATAAAACTCCTTTTTAAATGTATTTATATGAGGGTTTCCTTTTCATCAGTTTTCCTGTCCCTCACTGTTATTATTATATCACATTTCATGACATTTGTCAAGCAATATTTGTGAAATTATTGTCTGATATTTTGATTATATCTTGTTCAGGAATTGTGCATTTCGACTAAGGCTATTATCCAGCAATTTTATCCTGCTGTGTTTTTTGCTGAATTACCAGATTGTTGAAACCGCAGTTTTCTACATATTCTTTTAATGAATCCGTACTGCCCTGATAGCCGGAAGCTTGTTTCAAGTCCTGTAAAGACCCACGAAATCCTTGTGAATCAAGACGTTCCATTACCGTATACAAATCTTCTTCAGGATTCATAGATTCCTGTACAAAATCGTCTGGAGCATCAAACAGAGTTCCTACATAATCTGATTCTTCATCATGTGCGGTTTCATGCTGATAGGGTGCAACATTCTTTTCATAAAGATTCAGCAAAGTTTCTTTTGCAGTATAAAGGTGCTGTTCGTCCTTTACAATCTGATATGAATGCTGATTCGGAGCATTGCCAAAAAAAATTCTGTCACCGTTAAAACACTTCTGGTCTGCTGCCTGTCCGAAAACAGAAGTCAATCCCTGTACTACTTTATGTTGTTCTTCAAGGCTTGTTACAGGTTCAGGAAGCAGGACTGTCATGCGGAAACGCTGAAAATCAGGGGTACTGCTGAATGATTCATACATGGAAACAACATTGATATTGTTTTCAGCACAGAGATTCAATGCATCACGCATGGTTAAAAATCCCTGTTCTTTTGTCAGCGGAATATGTGTATCAGGAATGGAATTGTCAATATCCACGAAGAACATCTGCTGTGACTGCCAGCCGTTTTCATTGTGAGAGAGATTGCCGTTTTTATTTTCGGCAGGCACAACAACTGCCGGACAAACAGTTTTTCCTGCATTAGAAGCCATCATCACTTCTTTGATACTGTATTCTCTTGGGGGATTCGTTGCAAGCCTTGCTTTGATACCGCCGATTTCACCACCGGACGGTTTCTGTGAGAACTGCTGACTGTCAATGGACATGGTAACTTTGACATCTGTAAGAAAATCTCTCTTAGACTGTGGGGGAGCAGGCTTTTTTGTTTCTGCCATAGTATGGATTCCTGCGTTTTCAGCCTGTTCAATCATATCATGTGCTTTGTTCTGCGGTTCAGGAATGTGTGCAATACGGCATACTGTCTGCATGGATTCCACCGAAAGATAATTGCTTGCCAGTGTTTCCACTGCTTTAGGGGAAAGCTGACTGCTCATGATATTCATATTCGGTGTTTTGACAAGTACATCAATTTCTCCTGTCTGTGCATTGAGATATGCCATTGGCACTGCCTTGTTGACACCATCTTTGGAAAGAATTTCTACCATTTCAGTATTAACAGTTGCTGTCTTCCCAAAGTTGGAATAAATATCTCCTGCTCTGTGATAAACAGCAGTTGTTGTCTTGTGTTCAGGATTGCTATTGTATTCTTTTGCAAAACTCTGCAGTTCCGTATCTCTGAAATATCCGCTGTTTTCAATGATACTCATTGCTTTTTTCAGCGTATCTGTAAGCTGTTTTTCTCTGCCCTGAATACCTCTTGCATGGTCGTAAGCACTAAAATCATAAATATGGGGAGTACTTTCTTTTTTCAGAGAACTGTCACTGACAAACAGTTTCATCTGGCAGTTTCCGTCTGCAATTTCAATATTTGCAACGTATGCAGGTGGGTTTCCATGTTTTCCAACAAACACAACAGGAACGTTATTGATTCCGCTTTTTTCAAGATTCGCCTGAATATCCCTTGCAAGAAGTTTCATTTTTTCAATTCCTTGCATCACAAAACTGTCCTGCACATTTACCATATCAGAAATACGGATTGTATCTGTAGGCTGTACGGTTTCCTGTGCTGTAATTTTTTCAGGATTCCCTTTTGCTGTATGATAACGATAATCTTCCATTTTTGCAATTTTAGGATTCTGTTCAATTTCTGTCAGGATGCTTTGCAGTATCGGGCTTGCTTCTGTTTCCTTTGGATAAATCTGCATATATTTTATAGCAGGGTTATGTTTTGTAATAGATGTTGCTGAAAATCCTATATTCAGCGTACTTTTTTTATCTGTAATACTTATAGTTACATCAATTGCAGAACTGTCTTCTCTGTGCTTTGCATTGATAATGATTCCTGAACTATGCTGTTCATTATTTCTCCCTATGTAAGTAGGTTTTTCAGGCATATTGGCAATAATGTTTGCAATGTGGCTTGCAGTCATATCGACAGTCTTTACGGCTTCAGCAATTGCGTTATCATATGATACCGCTTTCCTTGTTTCCTGTCCGAGAAAAATATTGTTATTCTGAACCGCAAATTCATTCATAAGTAACTGTATTGTTTCTCCATCTAATGCATTATTTAAATCAGCAATTTTTGAAATTGCTCCATTGCCCTGCATTAAGGACTGCTGATTCAGATAAAAATAAACAGTTTTTTCGCCTAATTTCTTGTCAACTAATTTCAATGTAAGAGATAATCCGCCGAAATTATCAGGATTAACCCAGATTGGAGATTGTGGCTGTGGCTGAAGTCCGATTCTTTCGGCAATTTGATTGCCGAGTGCTACTGCTGCCTTTACAGCTACAGCTACAGCAGGTGCATTTCTGTCAAGTTCTTTGTTTACGCCTACCATAGAAGGGGTATATCCGTTCTGTTGCTGTGTATTGCCGTTCTGATAACCGCCTGCATTATAACCGTTGTTTTCTGCATTGTAGCCGTTTCTTTGATAACCGCCCTGATTTCCGTTATAGCCGTTTTGATAGCCATTGTTATGATAGCTGTTCTGTACAGGTCTTCCTGCATACTGATTACCGCCGTTATAACCGCCCTGTGAAGACTGCTGATAATTGTTTCGCTGATAGCCGTTCTGATAGCCCTGTTGTTTTCCGGAAAGCTGATTCAGAATACTGGTGATTTGAGCATCAGGCGTTCTATCGCTCAAAAACCCCCTTACATCTTGCGGATTTCCTGATAAGCTGCCAGAATTCAAATTCACATAATATTTGTTCTGATTGCTTGAAAATTCAAGAGAAAGATTTCCGGTACTCGGATTATGCTTTATCCAGATTGCATCATTCGGTGCAATTCTTCCGGCTTGTTCAAGTTCTGCCCCAAGTCTGTCAGCAAAATTCTGTACATTGGAAAGCTTAGTAGTATCATATCCTTGTGGAACTGCTTTGCCAAAATTATCTTTTTTTACTATTCTTGCGTGTCCCATAGATTTTCTCCTTTATCTCGTAATATTCGTCTGTTTCTGAACAGGTTCTAATGGTATCAGCATCTGTTGTTCTATCTCCTGTATACGTTCCTGAAACAATTGCTGATTCCATACAGTTGAACATTCGATATGTGTTCCTCTGAAATTGGAAATACCGACTTCTGCAAGAAACTTTGCCTGTCCCTGTATATCCACCGGATATTTTTCTCTGGTAAAAGACCAGTCGGTAATTTTTACGCTGTTTTCATCTGCATCTGTCAGACTAAAACTTTTCCAGCTTTTATTACCTGCCAATGTTCTTGCATTACTAATCGTCCCTTCTAAAAGAACAGGCGGAAGTTTAAATCCTGTGCCGAACGGTTCTAACAACTGCAAATCTTTTACTGTTTCAGGATTCATCATTTCAGAAACAGGCAGTCTCAATACGGTAATTTCCTGCTCCTGCCTTACCATTTCCTGTTCATGTGCTTTGATTGCACTTATCAGCAAATCTGCATCATTCAGTCCTGAAATACCGATTGCATCAGTATGACCGCCGTATTTGATTTCAATGCCCTCTGCTTCTGGTGAAGATACTACCATATCCATAAATTCTTTCAGACTGCTCTGCCCTGCTGTATTTCTTCCACTTCCTGAAAATGTCTGTGTATCATCATGCCATGACAGGCAGATAATTGCCTTATCTGTCGCTTCTGTCAGCTTTCCTGCCACCAGTCCGCAGAAAGCAGGCGGAATATTTTCTGCTACATAAACTGCAATATTGCTGTCTGAAAAGCGTTCCTGTTGTAAAAAAATATGGTATCTGTCATCCTGCAATGCCTTTACCATATCTTTTCTTTGCTGATTCAATGCAAGCAATGTGTCAATTTTTCCGGTATCTGTTCCTGTCAATGCCTGATACATCAGCATTGCACCATTATCCTGAATCACACTGCTCATGCGTGATGCACTGTTAATGAACGAACCCGTATTGAATGCAATATCTTTTGCAGTTGCCGTTTCATTCAGTACTCCTGTCTGTTCCAGTACATAATGCAAAGTTTCATCTATATTGTTTTTGTCAGCATGATGAATCACATCAAGCCCCTGCTGAATGATAAAACGGTTCTGCGAATGTTCATCAGCTACATTTACCATGTCTGTTATTGTTCCAATACAAGCCATTACCTGTATGGTGTTCTGTAATTTTTGTTCGGAAAGTGCAGGATATTTTTCTGCAAGTTCCGTATAAATACGGTAAGCAAGTCCTGTTGCACAATAATCTGCATTCAATGAATCATTTTCGTTCAGACAGTGCGGATTCAAAAGTGCTGTATCAAACATGAATTCCATACGAACTTTTTCGTCTTCTATCAGATGATGGTCGATAATGAATGTATTTTCGCCAAACTTTTCTCTGATATTATCCAGTTCATTGCTCCCCATATCCAGAATGATGTATCGTGTATCAGGATTAGGAACAACAAATGAGGGGACACCATAAGCACCTCTGCGGTCGTTGCAGACAACATCTACTTGTAAATCAGGGTTCATGCCCTGTAATGTTTTCTGCATGATATAAGCAGAACAGATACCGTCTGCATCATAATCTGTCAGAATTGCCATACTGTCGGAATATCCGACAGCATTGGCGATTCGTTCTGCTGTTTTCGCAATATTTCTGCGAACAAACGGCGGTTCAATATCTGTTGTTTTCGCTTTTTCATTCAGTCTTTCTGCTTTCTGATACAGTTCTTCAATTGTAATTTCTTTCATAGTTATCAGTCCACTCTTTCATAGTCATTAGTCCATTGTTGGATAATCAGGAGCAGGCTTGTTATCCTTTTCAGGTGTTTCAGGTGTTCTGTAAAGTTCAGTAAGGCATTGTTCAGATACATTTTCAATGATTGCAAGTGCCTGCGGTGAAAAATGATATTCCTTGCCTCGCCACATATCACCAGTAATTTCTAAATAATCTTTTGGATTATCAATCACTTCTTCTAATTGTTCAAGAAGCTGATTCAGTATTTCTACATTTTTGTAGCCGAGAATGTGCTGCATTCCTTCATCATATTGTCTTAACCAAGAATTTGCATAGATTTGGCAACGATTGTTTAATGTTCCGAATTCAACGGCAGCTATCAGTAAGCTTTTTGCTCCCTCTTTGATGTATTCTTTCAGCTTTTGATATTCATCAGCAGATACTTCTTCACGCTTGTCTTCTGGTGCAGAAGGAACATTTTCAGGTTCTGTCTGTTCCTGAACAGGTTCTTCCTGTCTTGTTTCAACAGGCTGCTGTTTTTCTTCAACAGTCGGAGCAGGAACATCAGGTGTTTTCATTTTTGCCTGTTCAAGTGCATTCGGATTATCTGGGAACTGCTCGGAAACAAAATTCGTTTCAAAAACAGCCCTGATTTCAGGAGAAGTTGTGTCATACAGTCTTCCGTCATTTTCAGCAACAGGCTTGCCGTTTTCAAAATGCAGATTGTGCTGTTCTTTGGCGAATTTCTGAATATCTTTGAACAAATCTTCATCAAACGCATAATCACCATAGCCGTTTTTAATCATTTCCGCTTCCATATCATCAACATTCGGATTCTGCAGATATACGTCAAGCATTACCTTTGCGTATAACGGCTGGATTTCAGACGGTACAGGTTCTGTACTTGTTTCTCTGTTTTCGTTCACGACAACAACAGGCGGTGCTTCCATAGTATTTTTAACGCTCGGTGAAAGCATATTGTTACCAAGAGTACTTCTGCAATACTGCTCTGAAAATTCCTGTGAGTATTTCAGAATTTCTTCTGTTACTTCCGGATTTGTCTTTGATGACAAGGAATAAATTCCAGTCTTTTTCTGTACAAAAGCATCAATCGCATTGCTTAATTCAACATTTTCAATCCGTCCGCCGTTGGAAAGAATATCAACAGCTTCGCAGTATGCTCTTTCCAAAGCCACTTTTTTCATAAGCAATCTGCTTAGTTCGTCAGCAACGAGAGTTTCGGACAAGTCTTTGTTATCATAGGAAAGGATAAATCCTTCAAGAAAATCATTGATTTGTTCCGGAGCAATGTGAGAATCCATTGTATAAGAATCGCCAAATCCGTTAATCATACCGTTTCTTCTCAAACCTTCAAGTATCTCATTTTCCAGTTCACTGTATTCAGCGGATGTTGAAAGTCTGCCCTCTTTGATGCCTTCAATCAATTTGCTGAAAACATCAATACGTTTTTTCGACAATTCAGAATGCATGATTGCAATGTTTTCCTGCTCTTGTACCTGTTCTTGCATTTCCTCGGTTGTCTGATATTCTACCGGAATATATTCTGCTTCCACAGGGGCAGTACCATAAGGTTCTCTGTCATATTTCAGATTTTGCTGATAAGAAACGTCTTCTAAAATGATTGTTCCCAATTCTACAGGTGCAAATTTTCTGTCTGTACGATTGGCATTAAAAACAGCTTCTGCATAGGCGGTTGCAAATGCATTGATGTTCAGAATCTGATGTGCTTCTTTGCCGTTGAGTACTTGCTGAAAAGCAATGTCCATAATTTTTCTTATTTTTTCATCTGCAATGGTAGTATTGTGATTTAAGGCATTTTTTGCTCCGTCCTGAATTACTTTGCCCGCACTTTCAGCAAGTACTTGCTGACTTTCTTTCGGCATCCCACGCAGTTCTTTGTAATAACCCTCTGTTTCACCGTCAGGACTGGTGGTAAGTGCTTCAAACTGCTGAATGACTGTTTTAGCGTTTTCCAGAATAGCATTGAACTTGTCATCTCCCAATTCTTCACGGAGATTCTGTTCGTTATATTCTGGAATAAAAGGACGGCTTCTTTCTTCATTTGTAGTTGAAATTATACCTTGTCTGTAATTATTTTTGGCAATTGTGAATTCATTAGCATTCACAAGCTGCTTTTCATCTTCTGTTAAGGTTTCTCCTCGTCCTTGGGCTTTTTTCAGGTCTTTAATCAGTTCATTAACCTTCTGCATAGCTTTACTAACGATTTTATTCAACTCTTTAAAGTTTTCACTTTCAGCAGTAACCGCATCTACAATACCACCTGTTCTGCTGATAATGGTAGAATTGCCTTTGCTGTCAACGTAATCATATCCAATGTGTTTTCCGTCTGGTGTAAAGGTAATCATATATTTGTCTTTTGCACCAGTTAAAGCCACTTCAATCGCCGTTCTGTCTCCTTTTTCAATAGCACGAAACTCAATACCTGAAGACATATCCAATTGCGTTTTCAGTTCTTCCAATCTTACTTTGCCTGATTTATCTGTTTTGAAATACTTGCCATTTTCTTTCATTCTTAAATCTTCTGGAAGTTTTTCGCCGTTATAAGCACGAAGAATGGTGTTCATTTCCGGAACAGATAATAAATCATTTATCTTGTTCGTGAGATTTGAAGGAACATTCATTTCAGTTCTGTTAATGACACCTCTGTTTTCTTCTTCGATACGATTGATAGCAAACACTGGTTTCAGTGTATCTTCCGGATTTTCCTGAAAGTAAGCCTGCAGTGTTGTGGGTGTGGCGTTCAGAATCAGTCTGTTGCCGTTGTCCTGCTCGCAGATGAAAGAGTGCTGTTCCTTATCATACTTGATAGTATATCCTTCTCTTTCAAGAGAATCGCCTTCATTTTTCAATACATTCTTAAGTTTTTCAAATTCTGCTACCCTTTGTGCTGCACTGCTGAGTTCTTTTGCACTGCATTCTTCATATGCGAATTTTACAAGTGCTGCAAGAGAATTGCCTGATACGCCATTTGTATTTGCTGTAATAGTTCTTTGTTTCACCCATTCCAGATTTTCAACCTCACTGCCTTTCAGTGCCTTGAATTCTACTGTATTACCCTTGCGTTCAATAGAAAAAGTAGTTACATGAGAATCAGAGCCAGTAGAAAGAATTGCTTTTGATACACCTGTTTCTTTATCAGGAACGATAAATACCTTGTAATTGCTCTGAAATTCTTCCGGAATAACAGCGTTCAGTGCTTCTTCAATCTGGGCAGTTCTGATAACATATGTTTCACCCAATGTATCATAAGCTTCTGTCAGGTTCTTCTGAATTTCTTCAACAAACTGGTTGATATTATCCGGAGAAAAGTCTGTAATTCTGTCATTCAGTCTGCTCAGGCAGTCAACCATAGCTGCCATGCGTTCCGTTGACATTTCATTATTGCGTTCCATAACATCTTCCAGATTTTCAAGTTCTTCCTGAAGAACGCCAAGCTTTCTTGCAACTTCCTTATTGTCTGCAAATTTTTTGACAATATGCTTTATACCTGAAACAGCATTTTTAATCATTTTAATTGCTAAATTTTTCAACGATTCAGCAATGCCAATTGCACCATTTCCGAGAGTATTGAAAAGACCGTCATTCTTTACGGATTCACCAAAACTTTTGGCATTGTCTGCTACTTTTCTGCCAAATTCTTTCAGGTTTTCTTTTCCAGTTTCACCGCTTTCCTTGACTTGTTGCCAAAGATTCTTTTTTTCTTCAGTGTTTTCTGCCATTATCTTTCCTTCCTTTCTTGAATGTATCGCTGTTCTTCAAAGAACGGCATTAACGATTGATACCATTCTTTTCTCTGAAACGGCATTCTTGCTGCAATCTGCTGTTTCAGTTCTTCTTTCTCATAAAAGATTCCGTAAATATTGAATCTTCCGTTTTTGCATACATGAAAGCGGAGATGCTGATTATTTCCTTTCCAAATCAAATCACTGCCTTCATAATGCAAAAACACAATTGTATCTGTCTGTCTTTTCAGAAAATATTTCATTTCTTTAAAAGACTGATAAACTTCATCAGGAGCAGGCTTTTCTTTTGTCAGCTGATAGAAAAACGCTGATTTGTCATTGCTGAAATTATCCGCTCCATTCAGAACACTCTTTGCATAAAAAGCAATAATTTTGTCCGTCATCTTATCGGACTGTTCCTGCATCACTGCTTCCTGTAACAGCAAATCCGGATTTTTGATTTCTTTCTTTGAAAGCAGATAGATACTGTTCCTGCTTTCGTTTTTTCCTTTCACATAAGCATTCTTCTGTATACTGCTGATAAACTGCTGATAAACGACAGGCTGTTCACGCTGTACCGTAATCCATTGATTGTCAAACAGATTCCGCTTCAGCAAAATCCAGTTGCCATACAGCAGATACCAGCATGGTCTGCCGTTTTCACGGACTTCAAAGATACTGTCAAATACAGCACGTTCCGCACTGCTTGTTTTATAATCACCGTTCTGAAATCCGATTTTCTGTTTCAGAATTTCAGCAGAAGAATCAATCTGCATTTTTGTAAAATACATCAGACCGTCATATTCGCCGTTTGGCTGAATTGTTGTACTGAAATAATCCTCTGCTGTCTGAATCCCTGTTTTTGACAGGCATTGTCTGAAAAATTCTGTTGTCTTTTCCAGTTGTTCTTTCTGCTTTTTGCCTGTCAGCTTTTCTTTTTCAGAAGAACAACGAATTGCTCCTCTGCTGTCTGCCATATAGTATTTCATGATACGTTTTTATTCTCCTGCTGTACTGTCTGTCGAATCTGCGTTCTGCTGTTTTCCAGCATTTCTTTACACTGCCGATTCAAATCATTCAGCATCATATTGCCATTTTTCAGCCTGTTATCCAGTTCCTGAAACGCAGCATCAAATGAACCGCCATTTTTTTGGAGATACCGATATGCTTCGATTTCAACAGTAGGTTTTGTCCGTTCCTCTGCACTTAAACTTTCTCTTTCCTGATACAAATAACCAGCTTCTGCCTGATAATCAGGGTCACTTTGCATTTGTTTCAAAGCTGCTTTTATCTGCTGTATTGTATTTATTGTTTTCTCATAAAGCAATCTTGTTTTTGCCGCCGTTTCAAGAACTTCCTGAATATTTTCAGGTGTTGCTTGGGGAATTTCGTCCTTTCCGGATTGTTTTCTGACAGGCTTTTCATTTCCGTAATTATCCAGTGATGGAATCACCGTTACTTTTTCAAGAAAATCTCTGACATGACTTTCATTTAAAAGTCCGCTGTCTGCCATTTCACTCAAAAGAAACTGCTGATTTTCTGTAACCGTGAGATTATCCCTGCTTTCAAAAGAATAAGCAGAAAA